>JACCDR010789797.1_pt1 | contig 12014 bp, 22 predicted proteins | sample 7446431 | NCBI WGS metagenome assembly JACCDR01 (sample SAMN15323443, study PRJNA562643) | freshwater metagenome | isolation source: river surface water | place: USA:Blue River Watershed | collected 2017-08-17
ATTGACGCTCTGTAAGGAAAAGGATGGCGACCTTATCGCCATCCACATTAGGTTTGAGAAGTAGGTAGTTCATTATGCCAAATATGAGTTGTTGAATGGGATGCTATTCTCTGCGCAGAAACTTTCGGTTTGCAGTTTTACCTCCGCTTCTTTAAGTGGAGAAAGAGCTGAATCAACTGCATTGCGAACAACAAGTTCAACACCTAATTCTTTACCATCAACCTTTTCAGTTGTAACAAAGCACCAGATGTATGAAATGGTGTATTGAAGATGATTGCGGAGATTATTCAGGACGTTGATATCGCTGTGAATGAAGTTCATAGATCCTCGTATTCTGGAATATATACAGTTGAATTAATATCGCGAAACCTATAATAGCCGCCAATGTTTTTCTTTCGAATCTCTACTTGAACCACCTCGCTATTCCATTGGATATTGTTCGCAAATGCTTCCACCGCTCCCCATATTTGATCATACGTTTGGTTGAAATCCTTTGGATGACATTGTTGAGATACTGAGAATGTATCCCGCTGGATGATGTCATACTTCGAATCACGACCAAGGATTAAGAATGTGTAGGTAAGATCTAATGGGTCTGGGATCATTGCGGGAAGCCTTTCGATAGCGCGTAGGATATAGCGGACCGATGGTGCGCAGGATGTGTTACCTGAGCGTATGAATTAATCGCTGCCAGTAATGTGATCCTTGGGCAGCAATGCCTTCAATTCTTCATCGGATAGCAATTGTAGAGGCAGATGGCAATACCCGCATGAACCAGTAACAATGATGGCAAGCATACCACTATCGTATTTGTAGCGTTGGGATTCTGGCAAGGCATTGAATATGGTGAGTTCGAGGAGTTGTCGAGTCATGGTATTTGCTTTCCGTACATACGTACTTCAATGCCGCGCGATTTCGCTTGGCGGATCATGTTGTTCGTTCCAGGCGATTTTGAGTAATCATCCGAAAACGCCAGGACAAGATCGATGGTTTCTGAATCGAGCATCTTGGTGTTCCTGATGGGTCCTGCCGCTTTGCCGTGCGCATTCCAGTCTGCAAGATAGGTTCGTACAGTGAAACCTAATTCTTTGGCAGCAATGGATGAGAGACGATCTGCGCCGGTTGCACCACCGTTAATGATGGTTGGGGCAGTGAATTGAGAGAGAGTTTCGTGGATGAGGGCGTAGTTTTGGTAGTGGCGGGAACCGCAGACGAGGATGATCATTCTGCTAGCTTTCCGTACTGTTTGAACATTGCCTCTGCATCGATGCATTCGCTGCAGCGCCTTCTTCGCCATAGTTTCCGATCGAACTTCTGGCAATACAAACCAGCATCTACTCTTCTACCATTTAGTTTTATTTTTTTATTCTTCATATGATGGGGACAGAAATTGCATTTTGTGGATACGATGTGAATAGTTCCATCATTGGTTAGAATGGTGATTGGGTCCATTATTCTGCCAGTTTCCCGTATTGGTTAAACATCGCCTCTGCATCGATACACTCCGGCACTCTTTTACCATTCTCTAAATCGGTCTTAAATAGCTTACAGTGAGACCACGAACTGTCGTGGGTATAGTATTGGCATCTGAATCCACAGTTCAATTTGTTGTCAGTTACCTTACCAGCAAGGATCGCAACCAATGCTGATCCTACCAGTGCTGACTGTGCGATGGTTCCAGCATCTATATTGTGCACACCCGACTGCGTGAGAATCTTTAACCGATACATTACTCTGCCAACTTTCCATACTTCTTAAACTGTTCTTCCGCCTGTAAACACTCGTTGCACCTTAGCGGTTTCTCTACATTATCCAGGCGCTTATTGAAAAGGTGGCAACTCTGATAGGCGATTGCGTCAGGATCGTGTATGGTGCTGCACTTAAAGTTGAAGCTCGTATTCTTATACCAACAACTCCCACATCTCTCGTTATCCGCTACAATGCTATTGACACCGTTATTAGTAATGACGCGTGTCGTGTGAATTAGTTCCGGCTCGGATTCGGCATATACGAAGCCGCGCGGCAGGTTTGTCGGATTGATTAACGTGCTCATTGCGCAAGTTCCTTATATCGCTTCCATTGTTCATCTGCATCCAAACATTCATCGCACCGCTTCGGAACATACTCTTTATCACTCCTCCGCTTCACATTTAGCGACTTTTGAAACAGCTGACAATATGGCTTCAACCGTTGCGATGAAAATCTACCAGCGATATCCTTCCATTCGAGACAATGCTGGCAAAAGTTCCAGTTCTCGTCGACATTAATGTCTCGATGTTCGCCGGATGAGAGAAGCAAGGTTCTACGACTTGGGTAATTTGGGAAATTCATTCTGCTAGCTTTCCGTATTGCTCAAACATCTTTTCACCTTCGATACATTCTGCCAATCTTTTGCGATTCACCAAATCTGAATCAAATAGGATACAGCGATATACATTCCGCGCAGTCATAGTTACAAAATTGGTGTCGAAAGTTTGGCAGGAGTATTTGCATCCAAACGCACAATTTAATCTATTGTCGGACTCAGATGATCCAGCAAATCCAAAGAGTGTTCCGACTTCTATATCGTGAACTCCTGATTGTGTGATGATTTTTAACCTATACATTACTCTACCAGCTTTCCGTATTGTTTGTGCATCTCTTCCGCCTCAATACACTCTAGACATCTGACACGCACTTTGTACAGAATGTCGTAATCCGGATTTTGAACTACCTCGCGTTCAGTGTTGAATAGCTTACATCGCGTTGACGATGGTGATTTTCGATCAATACCATAATCGCATCCGCCGCAATAGGATGCAGGATTTGCATCAATAAATTCTCCAATTTGGATGCGAACAACGCCGGAATCGACAATGACGAATGATTTGTGCCACGATATATTGTTGCGAACTTTGGGGCTTTTGTATGGGCGATTCATCACTTTCCATCCATCTTCTTCGCAATCTGCACGATGGCATTCTGCGCGATGTTAAGCAATAGATTCACCGCGCGATTTGTAATCTTAGCAATGATGCGGTCGGTAATATTCTTGGCAATTGTTTTCTTCATCATTCATCTCCTTCAAACATCTCGATGCTTTCAATGTCGCGATTCATCCATCGTGCCACTGAGGATACCGTAAACGTACGATAGCTCACAAAAAGATCTAATCGATCCAGTCCGATAACCTGAGCAAAACCTGGTATTAGATTAATTACACCATCGTAGCAAATGAGCCGCACACGAATTGCAAAATGGAATGGTTCATCATCGATGATAATATAGCTTGTCATCATTTCCCAAAGACTTTGTAATACAGTATCACACCCAACGCCACAGTATTAATTCCAAAGTTCGCAATAAGAACAATCTCACCCGACAGTTGGCTCACAGAGTATACAAACTGAAATAGCAATCCGAATACCCCGAATAGCAATGTGCTTAGCGATAGCCCGTTCGAATTGCGCTTACGGATAGAATGAACCGCTTGCGGGATATTTGCGGCACATAAGAGCATACTTCCGGATAATCCAATGAGTTGAATGAGCGACATTTGCCACCTCGATGATGATGGTTGATGTAGCGGACCGATGATGCAGTGAATATACTACTCCGCCAGATAATGATACTGCTTGTGCGCCTGTTCTGCCTCGATACATTCTTGACATCGGTTGAGTCTATCGATACCGCGCCGAAATATCGAACAGAATATTTCTGATGATGAAATTTCATGGTTCACAATCGCTAAATGGGGACAAAATGCCGAGCAACTGTGTTGATTTCTGCACTCGACGGTGGTAATTTGCCCGGTTTCGATGATGAATAGGTGGATGATTGTTGAGTTTGGAGGTAATGACATTTATCGAATTTTAAGTGCCGACACACTTATAGGATTAAAAATTTCGATCCCGATCGATTCTGTTACAAAATATCCTCGCTCTTCACCGTCCGCGCGATGACAGGTTGCATCGTTAGCTATACAAAATACTCCAAGAAGCTCAGGATCAGCAAATCCATAAATAGTGCCTTGTGGAACTTGTTGAGATGAATATACATTTATTCCCTGGCAGTATACAGATAGAGTTTTGTGCAAATCATTGTGCATAACTATTGATGAACAAATTAAGCCGCGCCGCACAAATTCATCTCGAAGCTTTTTAATATCATCTTTACCGATACTTCCAGATGCCTGAATAATCGGGTTAAGCAATGCACACTCTTCTGCCTGAGATAGGAAATTATCATCCTCTGCTTTTCTAAGTTCTATTGTCGCCATTTTGGTAATCTTACTAAGATCAGGATACATACTTGATGTGATGTCGTGGCATGTGATGGTTTTCTTTTGCTCATTGCCGTTCGCGTCCATAACATCATATCGTGGAACCCTACCAGCCTCTAAAAAATCTAGGTACAACACCCTTCTGGCTATTCCAGTCCAATTCAATTCATTATTGACCGCATTTGCAACAGTCAAACACGCATTATTCACTTCGTTGGTCATATTGGCTTCCCTTATACAATTTACTCTTTTGCTAAATGATGGTAACTATGGTAGCTCTCTTCCGCTTCGATACATTCTGGATGTCGTTTCATATCACGCGACATATCCTTATCAAACAATGTGCATCCAAATGGTCCGATCGACCTTGGGTGCAAATGACGGCATAATATCGAGCAGCAGGTGTTCGATTGCTCAATATCATCACTGACAACAGATGCTTTTGTTGTTGAACCTGTTTCAAGAATGAATAGGTTGATGATTGCGGATATGGATGTGAGATTATTCATGCAACCGCCGGTATTGTTTGTAGTTATCTTCGGCTTCAATGCATTCGTCGCATCTGTGATCACCAAATAGTTCACGATGAAAGAGTATGCAGTGCCATAGTGAGTTTCTGCTATGCACATCTTCACTCGGAGCTAAGTGTTCACAAAATCCAGAGCAATGATTCTCATTCCCGGCATCGAGAAAATTGGTTGCATGAAATATCTCGCCTGTTTCCAAAATAAATAGGCGCACGATCATGCGATGAGTGCCCCATATTGCCTCTTCATATCCATTAGTTGCTCCTTTTTCTCACCGGATGCCCACTCGATAAGATTGTCGAGATTCAATTTGTGTAGATTGTTTAGGATGAAATCATCAGGAATGTCTTCTCGCAGAATTAATGCCCGCAATACCGATACATCGGACTCCAAACGCAGCATCTCCTCAATGATGGTTAGAGGACATTTTGGATTCTTTGCCACCGCTATACGGATTGAAATATCTTCGTCGCAAAAGAATTTCAGAAACAGTTCCAGAGGGCAATTTTTATTGCGCGCGATGGGATAGGCATAAGAATCATCTCTCTCAAACAATTCACGCAATATGGCTTGTGGAGCATTTGAACTCTCAGCAATGAATGAATCGATTTGCTCCAATCTCAATCGAAATAATGCAACGATGACATCGTTAGTGCAATTTTTATGCCTAATGATATGGACCGCGATACTCGGTGCGGTTTTGCTCCAGTAATCGACCAATGAAAGCAATACTGCTTCGGTGCTACTTTGGTTCATAGAGATGGCTTGTTTCACCGTAGTATTACTTTCACCGCACAGAGCAAGAAGTTGCATCTCGCTCGCTTCTGGATCTCTGGCTACGCTTAAAATATCAAGCAGCATCTCTGATTTATTTGGTTTGCGTGAAGTATCCCTGCTTTTTCCCATACACGGACTATATCATACTTTTAACTGTTTTGCACGATTAATCATATCCGGGCTCGTTAATCGTCCGGCAGCAAACAAATCACGCAAGAGATTATCATCCATAAGGTGTCGAAATGGGTCTTGCACACATTCCAAGGCTACATCGTTGCTCATTAAGATAAGCATCTTCATTTTATATGGAAAGTCGCGCAAAATACGAGTAAATACATCTCTTGCATTTGGTAGATGATCGAAGCGATGGTCAATAGCCAGTTGTAAGGTTTTTTCTTGCGGAAACAATGCGAAAATTGCGGGGTCCATATACAACTCCGCAATTAGTTCGTCATCTGTAATACCGAGCAATACCGATGCGTTCTCATTACGAATCTCACGAATGAGGCGTCGAAATGACTCCGCTTCAGTCGCCGATCGAACAAGTTTCAAAACCCGAGTGAGTTCATCGGGCGTCAGAAAATATAGCATATCTGGCACCTGATGAATATCGCCATGCTTCGCACAAGATTCAAGTAAAGCTATCGTCTCAGGTTTACGAAACCAAACCCCTATATCGAATATATCATTGACTAACCCATTCAACAAATTGACATTGTGCCGTTTTTGGGCAATAGCAAAAATCTTACCCCATAGCACTTTTTGTAATCCGCCAGCCGCGAGCAAAAAACGCTCCTTTAGATCATTGATTTTGTCCTCAGTTTCCACCTGAAAGCCAGAATCCATATAAGGTTCGCCAGAAGAGATATCCAAAGTATATCCTTCACCCTCTTCTACATATGGAAGCGAAGTATGCTTCTTAATTACCTCAGTAAACACCTCTCGTAAGTATGTATTCTGAGAACTACCTTGTTCACTATTGGAATAAGCCGCGCCTAAAAACAACGCAGGTTGACGACGCTTATTGAATACTAAAAACACCAAGCAGCGAGCGATCATTTTCTCGCCACGCCCCTCAAAGTCATCGCCTTTGGTTAGATAGATAATGCCAGAATTGGGGTTCAAAGCAGTATCTACCGCCATACGATTGTTTTGGTTCTTAGGAACAAGTAGGTTCTGACACGACACCCAATCAGAGCGCGATGACATAGAGAGAACATCACGTGCATCGGTGGAAAATACAACCTGAACATTTTCAGACTTCGATGAATTAAACTCCACTACAGACACATATGCCTTTTGGTCGTCAGTAAGATGCTCTCGTCCTGTCTTTTTAGAACCAGCGCTCTCGGGAACGAAATCGAACGGAATGATATCTGCTTCCGGATAAGTCTTTTTGACAAATGTATAGAGATTGTCAAGCACAACCTTTAATGATGCGCCAGCATTGACCTGAAATTTAAACATCGGCACTTCGGTAATCTCTTTACCCGTCTTCTTATCCATTACCGGTTTAGGTAATTTCTTTCGAGCAGCGCTTTCATAGTTAATAGCCGAGCCCAACATTAATTCCGATGCCAACGATGGTAATTGCTCAATCACCTTTTTACATGCTTCACTTGCGCTTATAGCATGCAGTGCTTTCTCATCCTCACCATCATCCTTAAGATATTCCGCCTCGCTATCCAGCGTATCACGGACGGATTTTACCTCGTCCGTTAGTGCTCGGAGCAATGCAGCTTTAGCGTTTTGAACCTCTTCTAGCTTCGAGAAATCTAACTGAACGGCATCACGAAATGGCGGGATATGATTTGCGATGACCTTTTTCACATCCTGCAGTTTTGGCACACTCTCTAACCGTTTATCCTCGTGAACCCATTTGTGCGCATACTCTGGAATGTCGATAGCGGCGACAATCGATTTAAATAGATATGATAGTGAAGAGAGTTTAGCAAAAGCCATATCCTAATGTGTCCTTATTGGCTACTTTTGTGAAATGAATCCCAGAACTTACGCATATCTTCCAACTCAAATGTTTGAGTGTAATTGAGAATTGGATCTAGGTTTTTTTGTAAGTTGTGCCCCATATACATAATTGAATCTGTATTCATATCAGTAGCGCAGATATTAATTGGATGAATATTTGAAGCAAGCAGGTTCTCCAACGTCCGTCTTAGGCTAATGTGATCGCCAGCGTGGTAGCGATGCTCGATAACCAAAGATGTCATTGGATTGCAAATCTCTATACAGTATAGATGACTTAACACCTTTGGATTGCCGAGTATCAGAACTGGACGATTATCGACTTTTTTTGAGCCAGATTGCTCCGTCAATGTATCATCATTTACTTCATCAGTAATCATTGTTGTTATTTTCCACCCAATGGTTTAGAATATCTGGGTCTTTTGGGCATCCGTAGTTCGCTTTAAATCCACGAACATCTTCCACAGTAAGATGATATGAGTGTTGGTATTGTAAATGTGGATACATGATCGATGTATCATGTGTTATATCTGTTATATGGAGTAAACCAATATAATGACCAAGTTCGTGCGTTATTGTATTAATAAATGTTTTCTGGACGGTCGGAAATGGACCTTTATCCCAATTCCACCACTCTGGAGCTGTTGCTCGGTTTGTTTGTATCTGTTCTGGAAATATTACCACACCATTATTTGAGGCATACCCAAACAAACAACGATTTGGACCGACAGCAAGCGCTGTAAGCTGCACATGTTCCTCATCCTGATTCCCTCGATAGATGGTATACGAATCTGTATCGAATGTCAACTTTGAAAAAGGTTTTGCTAGCTCTGTTTCCTTCAAATCAATCACATCGTATCCAAGACATTGTTGGCTTAATTTATTCCATTCCGCAACAGCTGCCTTAATGGCTTTTTGTTCATCTGCTGTAAATTTATCATCAATATGTAATGGTTTTGGACCAAAGTTTACACATGCAGGTAGAAGAATTGTGGCGAATAAACCGATATATATTGTCTTCATTTTAGATCCGATGGATTTATTGTTTGCTAATAAGTTTTACTATCATTTTCCACCCAATGGTTTAGAATATCTGGGTCTTTTGGGCATCCGTAATTTGCCTTAAAACCACGAACATCTTCTTTGGTAAGGTGGTAGGAGTAGTGGTAAATGTGCACCTGATACATCACGGAGTGCTGATATATCTCATCTATTATATGGAGTAGTCCAATGTAGTGACCAAGTTCGTGAGTCACTGTTTCAATAAATATATCTTGTGTGGTCGGGGTTGGAAAGGGAGACCAGTCTAACGCTACACGCATTTGATATGGGAATACTACTACTGTATTATTTGATGTGTATCCATATAAACAACTGCATTGGTTCGTGGTAATAAGTCTCTCATATTCTGTATCTTGACTTCCACGATAGATGGTATACGAATCGACATCAAATGTCAGTCTGGAAAATGGCTTTACTGGCTCTGTTTCCTTAATCTCGATTACATCATATCCAAGGCATTGTTGACTTAGATTATTCCACTCCGCAACAGCTGCCTTAATGGCTTTTTGTTCATCTACTGTAAATTTATCATCAATATGTAATGGTTTTGGACCAAAGTTTACACATGCAGGTAGAAGAATTGTAGCAAGTGACGAAATATACCAGGTTTTCATTTTAAAATTCATACCCAATCGCCATATAGGCATTACCTTCTTTCAATGCTTCATTGTAGATGGGAAACGTGTATACGCCGTAGTTCTTCGGAATTCGCGTCGGGTCTGGCATATAAACCTTATATCCCCCAAATACCCAAAGATTTTTACTCAATTTAACATCAATCCCTGCGCCAAATACTATATCAACATTGCGCGAAACGCTTGGGACCGAAATACTCTTGCCGAAAGTACTAATAAATACTCCCGAATCAAAGTGTAACGCGAGATATGGCAAGTTAATAATATTGAAGAGTGCTGTCATTTCAAGTCCATATGGAGCATTTAGTCCGACGTTCAATTGAACTGGAGAGACAGATGGCACCGATACTCTACCAGAAATAAATACAGTGTATGGAGAAACATCACCCCATTCCTTGTCTGTATTGTTCTGAACAGGCGCCCCAAGTCCCGCTAACACTTTTGCACTCGGCTTTACTGGTTCCGCCACAGATGTTGATGCAATTGTAGAGATGAGAACGGAAATGAAGAGATATTTCATGAGCAAAACCTTTCGATAATTGATACTGACATCCATCTGATAAATATAGCGGACCGATGATACGCACTTACTCGCATCATCGGATACATTGCTTATACTGTAGCTCAAACTCCGTACTTTGACAACAATCGATCTACAAAACCGTCAAACGAGGCTTTCTTTTTAGCTCTACCCGACATTTCCATCTTTGCAATCTGAGCTAGAGAGTTGAAGTCATCTACCATATCACTCGGGAGATGATTTTGCTTGACAAACCGTTTGAACCCCTTAATTTGCTCATCGTTCATAGTTTTTACTATTTCGATAATGTCGGCGGAATCTTTGGCGCGCAAACCCTTAAGTTTCAGATAGATCATCGAATAGATATTGGGAACAGGAATGGAGTGATGCGTCTTTTCGTAGAGAAATTCTTCATCATCTTCTACTGAAAATAGGAATTCGACATCGATACCAGAAACATCAAAAGCGTATCCATTATCCATCGGCGTACCATTTCCAAATATCGCTTGAACTTTGGGTAGGTCTTTTTCTTGAATCAGAATGTCTATATCTGATGTTGTCCTTGGTGCGATGTGATACCCGATTGCAATACCACCAATGACTTTGTATCGGATTTGTGCCGCATTGAGTTTTTCAATAACGGTTTTGAGTATCTGTTTCATTTCATCTGATATATTAAGATTGTCCATTGATTACCTTTTGTGTAATTGTATTTGCTACATCTTCCATACCAGAAACGGCATATGCAGCGGTTTGCATTTGTGTCATAAATTTAGTAATGACAGATTGGGTTATATCTATGCCGCCAAGGGTAATTGAGGCAATGCCCTGGATCTTCAATTGGTTTGTAATTTCGGTCATTGTTGGGCTGTTAATGTTATAGGTTGAGGCAATCTCTGACAATGAGGTTGCTACGACTGTATAGAGCATTCCGCGCATTACCTGATTGTTGAGCAAGGTTTTGTATTGTGGTAATTGAGCGGCGAGTAGGGTGATGATTTCATTGTAGATAATATTGCAACAAGAGCGGATGGCTGCGCGGGATACTTCGGTGTAGATAGGAGTTTTGAGTTCTTCTATGTGGTCATTGGACTTTACCTGCCTATCCAGCTGTTGATGTGCCAGATCTTGGATGGATATATAATTTAACTCATCGCGTAGCTGATCTTGAAATGGCATCAGGCGACGGTTTGAGATGGTCGCGTCGTAAGCTCGCCGCAATTGGTCCTGTACGATATGAAGATGATCATCGTTTTGGACGAAATATCCGTTATACAATCGCTTACAGATGCGGAGTTCGTCTAACGAGTTTATTTGGGAATTTGACTTCAACGGGATAAGATGGGTGTTGTTCTCGAAATCAAACTCGGGGTGAAATAGCTGGTAGAGTTCGTAGTTAAGGGTTTCTACAGAGACGCAACTCTCTTCATTGGGTGTTTTGATAGGCTCTGATTTTGGAACTTCAACATCTAGGCTGATTAGTTTTGCTTTTTCATTATGCTGATTGACAAAATCGCGCAACTGTTTAAGTTCTTGTTTAAGCTCTTCAATATCTGTATCGGATGATCTGAATGGGTCATCAACTCTCGATGCCTTTGCCGGATTGGGTAGGTTAGGAACCTGATTTCCAGATAGAGAGTTCTTCTCTTTATCGCTAAGTTTGCTTAGCGCATCTTGTGATGTGGTAACATATTGCAAAATAGATGTATGTCTATTATACATCGAGGGGTTATCATCACGCCCCAAACCATGATAACTACGACCGAGATTATACTTCATGCTGTACTCGTAAATATCGATTCTGCCATCGCAACCATTACGTTTCACGCATAGAGTGTGCACCCCGTCAGACACAGATGTGTAATGATTTAACACCCATTTCTGCATATATCCTTGGTGATATAAGAATTCTTCAACCGCATCCTTTGTAATTATAGATGACGAGAATAGTTTTAACCATGATGGATCAATCTCGCGCCATTCCCACTTAGCATTAAATTCTGCATCGGCATCAGCATGATCGTCATTGTTGTCGTCAGCATCTTCTTCTTCTTCTTCTTCTTCTTCTTCTTCTTCTTCTTCTTCTTCTTCTTCTATGATCATAGTTAATATATCTTGCAACAACTTCTTATCACTATCTTTCAAAGACTTCTTATTAGCATCCACAGCGGTAGCAACTTGCATATCGATGAAGTTTTTTCCAAAATCATCGCTCATGGCACCACATACATCTCTAATACTCTCAGCCC
>JACCDR012026327.1_pt1 | contig 12014 bp, 9 predicted proteins | sample 7446431 | NCBI WGS metagenome assembly JACCDR01 (sample SAMN15323443, study PRJNA562643) | freshwater metagenome | isolation source: river surface water | place: USA:Blue River Watershed | collected 2017-08-17
AAGACCCTGGCGATGATGCGGCATTCTACGACCCGGAAGAATTCATCTCTCGAATACTTACCGACTTCAACTTTCTGGACAAGCTTGCGGCACTTCCGGCCGCAGACCTTGAGAAGAACCGCACTGTCTGGCAGAGGTTTAGGACGCGCCTTGCTACCAGCTTCGGAATGCGACAAGACCCAGCAACAAGTAACCTCTTTGATTGGATGCTTGAGCTAGTCCCTGATGGGACGTACATGCAAGACGGCAACCGGCAAGAAGTACTAACCCAGCTTGACAACCTGGGGCTAGGCCAGCCGGTTGCATCCATGATGAAGGACTTCCGCGCGATGCTGCGGCAGGTCCAAGCCAACCCGGCCAAAGCCGCAGGCGGTAGCAAGCGGGTATGGGAAGGCGTGCTGCCGCTGATGGGCTTGAACCAGATCGCCGAAAGCTACGGCGACTTGGGCAAGTTCTTTGTCGACAAGACGAGTGGTCGCCAGATACCGCTGCAAGACAGCATCAACGAATACTCGCGGCTCAACGATATTCGCGACGGCTACGCGGAACAGCTACGGGCGACGGCTGATCGGATCATCTCGGTAGGTAAGCAGGCAGCCCAGCAAGCGGGCAACACGGCTGATCTTGACAACGTGCTGATGGACGCGCGGCTGTGGTCGCTCGACTTCGACAAGCCGATGCTTGATCCGATCAACGTCTATGGCGTCAAGCAGCCCGGTGGTGCTCTTCTCTATGCGGAGGGCTCAGCCCGCTTCAACCGGCTGACGCCGATCCAAAAAGACTTCTATCGTCTGGTGCGTGACAACTCCGCAGCCCAGCGCTATGACTATATCAATCAGGTCATGATCTGGCGCGTGGCGGCGCGGGCTGGCAAGATCGCATCCAAGCAACTGAGTAACCTGATCTACCACCCCAGCCGAGAGATCAGCAACGCCCATCCAACAACCGGCGTTGGACCGTCCGGTGTGACGATCAAGTACAACCGCACGCTGAACGCGACGGAGGCCAAGGCGTTCGTAGTGGGCCTCGGGCTTAGCCCCGAGCAGTCCAAGCGCATGTACCGCGACATGCTCCAGGTCATCAATGCAATCGGTAAAGAGCCCGGTGGTGTTTACGTACCGCTGCGGCGCTCTGGCAACTACTACGTTATGCTGCGCTCGCCTGAGCGTACGCTGGCTCCGATGGATCGCGCCAGCTTTGATCGTCTGGTCGCTGACAACAAGCGTAACCAAGGCGATCTGGAAATACTCGATGAAGGGCTGAACGCGGCTACGGGCATGTACAGCCCGCGCGTGCGCAATATCACTGTCACTGGCGTGGACAGCGAGAATGAAGCGCGTGAACTTCTGGCAGAACAGAAAGAGGACTGGCGGCGACGCGGCATCAATACCGCTCCAGGCGGCGAGCGCATGGCGCGCAAGCAAGATAACATGTACGCGGCGCTGGGCTTGCAGAGTTCTAGCGTTGATGGCCTGCGTCGGTTTCTTGACGAACAACTCAGCAAGGCCATGGGCAGCGGTGTCGGCAAAGCAGCGAGCGATGCCGCTCTCACCTATTATCTGGAAAAGCTACCCGAAAGCTCTATCCGCAAGTCGCACCTCAAAGCCCGCAAGATCGCAGGTGCGTCCCGTGATATTATGCATACGTATGCGCAGTATGCCAATGGTGCCGCCTACATCTCCGCTCAGCTTAAGTACGGTGCAGACCTGTCGGATAATCTTAATCGAAAGATGACCGCCGACATTGAAGCGCTGTCAAAGGCGGGAGAACACGAGCAGTCCAACGATCTGGTTATCGTCCAGAACTTTCTCAAGCGGCGTGACGCGGCCTACAACCGGCTGGCCGACCGGCAGTTGACTACTCCTGAAAGCTTGGTGGTGCGGACATGGAAGTTCCTACCGCAGCTAGCTGGCGCGTGGCTCCTCACTGGACCCGGTACCATCTTGACCAATTCGCTTCAGGTCGTACAGATGGGCGTTCCTTATTTGGCTTCGCGACATGGCCTCGGCGTCTCTTCAGCGGCGGTCATGAGGGCCTACAAGGACTTGGCTGGTTCGATCACTGCGGAAACTGGCAGGGAGTATGGTCGATTTGCCAAGGGCTTGGGCTCAGCGGCGAAGGTGGCCGTAGGGCGGCAACAGTTCACCGCGACCATCAAAGACCCGAAGGCGGCGATATGGGAGAAGGCCACCCGCTCCTTGCCTGCGGGCGAGCAACAGTTGATCCGTCAGCTAGCCGAGCGCAAGAAGGTTGACTTCGGACTGACGGCAGACTTGAAGTCGTTGGGCGAACGCACGTCTGGAATTCCTCTTGCCATTCAGTACATGATGGATGGCGCGTTCATTATGTCTCAGTCAGTCGAGACGATGAACCGCATGGTCATGGGCCTGTCAAGCTATCGGCTCAACCACACCACCGTGTCAGCGCAAGTAAATGCAGACGTAACTATCCCGGCCTCGGAGAAGGCGGAGGTCATCCAACAACGGTTGTTGGATATCGCGGCAGAAGCAATTGACAAAACGCAGTGGAACTACAGCCAAGCTAACCGGCCTCTCGCGTTTCAGAACGAAGCGCTGCGTGCGGCGCTGGTCTTTAAGACGTATCCACAGAACATGTGGTACACGCTTGTTCACAATATGCTACAGTCCATGCACGCGCGTACTCCCAAGGAACGGTGGGAGGCCCGCAAGTTTGTCGCAGGGATGTTTGCGACGACAGCCATGGCCGGTGGCGTCATGGGCATCCTCGCCTTCGATCCATTCTATCTGGCCGCAGTTGCCCTAACCAAAGGGCTGACAGATGAGGACGATCCCGAGCAAGCGCTGCGAGATGCGCTTAACGGTTTCCTTGGGGATTGGACTGATCTTGTTATGCGCGGCATCCCCTATGGCGTTGGTGGTCCTGACACTACTAATCGTCTGGCCTTCCCGGCGTTCTTCCCGGTCCAAGAGTGGGTCAACCCTCAAAGTAAGCCCGGCGACAACACGTCAGCTTATGAACGGATGGCCGTGGCAGCCGGGGAGACGCTGATGGGCGCACCCGGTAGCCTGATCTTCGAAACGATCTGGCCTGGAGCTAAGGCATGGTGGAACGGCGACGCCAACACCATGAAAGAAAAGCTGATGCCCAAGGCGTTCGGCATCGCTGACTTCTATCAGACGTGGAACCAGGCACACCAGGGCATCGCCGATACCAAGGGCAACGTCTTCGTCGGACCGAAGGACCTATCCTACTCGGACTTGACGATGCGAGTGCTTGGCTTTGACAGCGCTCACATCTCAGAAGAAAAAGCGGTGCGCCGTAATTTCTTCAAGGCAGACGACAAGCTGGCGGCGGGGCGTTCGGACTTGATTGCCGAGTTCGCCGAAGCGCAGATGGCGCGCGACCGTCCAGCCCGAGCCGATGCGTTGAAGAAGATCATCGCCTGGAACAAAGAGTACCGCAAGCTTGGACGCGGATACACTATCGGCCGACAGAGCCTAGTCCAGTCGATCCGTGGTCGGCAAAAGGATGACTACCTGATTGCCAACTACGGAGTACGGGCGAGGAGCCCAGGGCAGCGGCGGTTGCTGGAGACGATCAAGGAGCGGTACTCCTGATCTAACGACTGGAGGTTGGATGATGGCTAAGGGTAAATTTCCGGGCGGGCTGCCGAGCGGTCCGACCAAAGGACCGGACAAGGATACGAAGAACCCGCTGATCAAAAAGGATCAGAAGCAGAAGGGGGCGTTGAAGAAAAAGAAGAAGGGCGTTCCGGCAGGCGCTAAAGGATCACCGCCTTACTTCGGTCGCGGCTAGGGTAAAAAAGTGGGCCGGTGGATGGTCCACCGGCCCTAATTTACCCTGAAAGCTGGAAGGGCGCGGGAACGCTTCCCCTCCGGCCATCTGTCCCTGACGAAACTAGCACACGCAGTGACTAGTTGTCAAGAACAGAACTCGTAATCCACTATGGTATAGGTGTAACATGCCGAGAAAGGTTCGAGACTATAAAGCCGAGTATGCCAACGACAGTCCCGAGCGGCGTAAGCAAAGAGCTATGCGCAACAAGGCTCGCCGCATCATGGAACGCGAAAATGGATCGGCAGACATCCCAGCCAAAACCGATGTGGATCACATAGAACCACTGAGTAAGGGGGGAGCAACCGGACGCGCCAACCTCCGTCTCAGGAGCGCACATGCTAACCGTAGCTACCGACGCACCAAGAGTGGCGCAATAGCAGACAAAAAGAAGTAGCCAGCTTAGCACCGTTTGCGTCACCGCTTTTTACTCGGCGGCTCAATGGCGTAGTTCGCATCCCCTGGACTGTGAGTGAGTATCTTTGCCGGTCGGGCAATCGTGCGCCTGCCCTTCGGTGCTTCCGATACGTCCATCATCTTCAAGCCGTGTAACCAGAACTCCAACTCGTTCACGTTCGTCTTCAGTTCCGCTACCACACCCGGTGTTAACGGGATGCCGTTCTTAGCGCTGCGCTCTACCTGACGTACCACAGGCTGCAACGCGTGGAGGATCGCTTCCTTCATGGCCTCGAACGTGGAGTAGCGGGTTTCAGTCTTTTCGTGATAGAAGATCATGGCACAGCTACCGGCCTTTGGGCTTCGGGGATTGGGGTGACGTTGTAAGTAGCGATGCCCATCTCTTCACCCGAGAAGCATACGTCGCTACCGCAGATACGATTGTTGCGCACGATGGTTACACGGTCTTTCTCCCTGATCAGGATGGTTGCTTGCATGCTAAGTGTTTTGATCAGTGTTCCGATGGCTCCCTTGCGCCAGTCGGCTCCGTCGTTGACGTGAGCTACCAACGATTGCTTGTCGGTGGCAGAGGTGTCCAAGATCACACCGCAGTTAACCGGCTTTAGCTCGTCAATCATTCCCTCGCCGCGAAGCTGCGTCTCCAGCCACAGACACGTATATACTTGGCATTCATCCGGGCGCTGTTCGTAGACAGCGCAGCCCGTATCCTTTTTACAGAAGCGGCACCATTGATACCTGGGCTTGGCTAGGGTCGTGATCCCTAGCAGCTTGCAGCACAAGGTGCATGCCCTCCCGCTGTTGCACGTAGCCATCGTTTTGCTTTCAGGGTTTGTGGTAGGTGTCATCTCACCACCAGTCGTTGGATCAGTCTTGCGCCATGTTGGCGAAGATGCCTATGGTCATTGGGATAGCGAACTGCATTCGTGGCGCTAACCGGAGCCGGGTGCCGTTGCCCATCGAGCGAGGCACTGTCACCCGGTAGCGCTCTAGTCCATCGATGATCTCCCGTGTCTTGTAGCCCTGTTCATTGAACCACCGTTGCGCCGCCTCGGCATCTACGTAGATGATCTTGTCGGCGCGGTTAACCTCCACCACAATCGGCTGGCGAAATTGTGTACGCTCGTCAATGTCCACGCTTCCCTTGCGGCCCTGCGTCTTAACGACGGTGATCGTATGGTTGGAGAACTCGTGCATGAAGTCGCGGATAGAAAGAAGCGGATCGGAACTGCTATAGGTGGTGTTACGCGAGAGTTGTGCATCGATCAGCGCTCGCTTAACAGCATCGGTAACGTAGCCTGCGTTGAGCGGTAGAATGCCGTTGGTCGAAGCAGCGTGCGCCGCCACTACCATCACCGCACCGGCAAAGCAATGGTTACGGTTGAAGGTATCGGACCCGCCGCGTACTGCGCACTCCTTCATCAAGTGTTGGAACACGGTGCGAATGCGACGCACCAACGTGTCCCTGTTCTGTACAACGAAGTCAATCCAGTTGTGCCCTACCCAGCCGTTGCAGTAATCCAGCTTGGCGATCTCGATGCTCACCGTGGATACGAGGTTATGCTGACGTAGCGGCAGCGGCGGCAACGCGAAGTCGAGTGTTCGAGCGATGGCTGCCTCGCCGCCTATATGCTTGTTGGCCGTCATCATATCGAGGAACGTATAGTTGGTTGAAAAGAGCATGAGCGTTCGCCAGTCGCCGCGCTCTTGTAGCTTGCTGTCTGAGTGAAGCCTAGACTTCTCCTTCGATGAGTTGAGCCGGAACACCATGCGGATCACCTTTTCCTGCGACGCCCGGTCGATACGCATTTCATCGTGAAGGGCAGGCAGGTTGTTGATGATCGAGATGCGCCGCATGATACTGTTCTCGGTATCATCCAGCGTGAATGTCAAGTCTTTCGGCGTTCCCCATAGGCTCCCGGCCATCTGCGATAGGGTTGTCTTGCCGTGTCCAGATCGGAACGAATGAAAGTTGAGCGCCATACCGGCAGCACCCACAAGGTGGAGCAGCGGCGAGCCAAGGCTGGCAGCAATGAACGCGTGCGCTTCGGCGCGGTCTTCGTTTCCAAACACGGTGTTGATCGTGTCTTGATACTCATCGAAGTCGCCCTTGGTATCGAACCCGCGCAGACCGTGATCTGCGTTGGGTATAGGCTGGTGTGATCCGTCCGCGTGATAGACCGTCGAGCCCAACACGAAGCTACGCTTGTCGCCTGTCCAGCCCAGCCGCGTGTACTTGACCGTACGCTGGTTGCGGGCGCGTAGGTCTTGCAACCAATTGACTAACGCTTCCTGCACTGGCTTGTGACTTCTGTCTGGAAGAGGGACCTGTTGCTCGCTGAGCGCGCGCGATGCCGTGGAGTGGCTGTGCATCTGGTGCGCCATAACTTCAATCGACCTCGCCCAACCACCGCCGTTGGATGAGAGATCGAACGATAGCATTTCAGCGGTGTGGTCCACGTCCAGCACCTTCAGGCCAACGTTCGAGATCGTGACGCGCGGCCAAATGAGCGGATTAGTTTCTTCCTCGCCGCGCTTCTTCCTGCGCACACCCTGCTGAGAGTTGAAGTATTCTCCTTCAAGTATTTTGACAGCATCAAGAACGACCGGCTCGCCTGTCTCGCCTTGCGCCCGAGATACGGCGGCAAGCTTACCCTGTATTCCGGCAGGAGAATTAAGCTTTTTGTAGAATGAACATTTAGAACACAGGTCCGGTCGGTTCTCTTCGAAGCGAGCGCACGTAACATATTTCTTATTACCCGAATTTCGATAACCGTAGAACTTACCCTCCGTCGCATCAGCATCGTAGCCTGGATGATGCTTCGAGACTTCATGGGCGAATAGCAGACCGAATTCTTCATCGCCGTTCTTAGCAGCCAAGGCGAGGAGATCAGTCCAGTGTCGGTAGCCGTGGTTCTCTCCTCCAGTGAGGACGGCTTCTCGGACAACTTCGCATTGGTCGGTGATGAGGGAGAGATCGAGTTGGAACTCGTCTTGCCCTGCGATACGGAAGCGGTCGTTGAAGGAAGCTGGTCGTCCAACGGCGCGGTCGTTGGATGGGACCGCGCGCAACTGTCCGTGCTGATCAAGGATGGTGACGAAGCTAGCATTAGGAATTCTCGTTCCGTCAAACCAAACAACTTCGGTTGCGCGCGGTTTTCCATGGTTAACGTTCTGGAAGCTTGGTCCGCAGTACCGGACGGCCCTGTCTATCGACAGTAGATTGCTGTCCAGCTTGACCCCGGTCTTGCCCGCGAGCAGGAACAGGATGCGGTTGACCCGCTTCCACTCGTCGGCTGGGAGAGGGTCCTGCACTACCCAAACCGCTTGCAGCCCGGCTCCGGTGTTCTGAAACAGGTTTGGCTTCGGCAGCCCTAGCTGACGCAGCTCTCGGTGCATCGTCTTGAACGCTGCTGCTGCTTCGCTGATGGTAGCATAGCCGCTGCCATGCCCTACGTCTATGTCTATAAAAAAGGCCCTTGAGGCCAGGAAGTGGTTCGCGGTGCATAGTGGTCTTCTCTTTTCGTTCAGCGTACCATCGTGAACGCCATGCTTGCAGTACACGTTGCGGCCAGTGCTCGCAATCTCGACTGCTACCCGGTCTGCCTTGCGGCTACCCAGGGCGTAGCGGTTGAACCATGCCTTACCTCCGTTATCCGTTCTGCGTGATCCAGACACCACAATGGTATCTGCATCGTCATGCAGTAACGCAGCCAAAGAGGACATTCTTGTGTCCTTTGTAATCCCCCGGCGCTGCGCACCGTTGCCGGGGGACCGTTTGGGCTATCCAACCACCGTGGTTGGATTACGAAGGAACGCCGCTCAAATCTTCGTCGTCGAGTGCTGCCAGCAACTCGCTGGTAGAGGCGGAAGCTCCCTGTGCCTCCTCTACGTCTTCCTCCTCCGGGGTGATCTCTCCATCCTCCCCGTCTTGAAGCACGCCTAGGGCCTCAAGCTCGTTCTCAAGATGCATGGCCCGATCATACAGCCGCTTGTAGAGCGGGCTCGCCGGGTCCATGTTCTCCATGCGACCGGCAAGACTATCGTACTCGTTCTGCATGTCCGCGATCAACGCCTGCGTGGCGCTATCGATTGCGGGCGGCTCCTCCGCGACGGGCTCGGGCTCGGGCGGCGGGGCTGGCCTGCGGGTAGCCGTAGCTCCACCCGTAGCCTGACGCTTGGTAGGCTGCCCCGGCTCCATCGGAACGACGTTGTTCCGCTTGGGCGGTGCGGGCACCGGCTCCTCGGCTTCAGGACCCTTACGCGGCTTGGCTGGAACTGGTTCTTCTGCCGTTGGTGCCGGGCGAACTACGCGCGACGCACTTCCCTTGGTGGCACCGTTTCCTTTGGACGGCGGTGCGGGCTGTTGGGCGTCGGCGTTCTTGGCGCTTTGGGCTGCGGCCTTGGCCGCTGCCATCTTTTCATTGGCAGATGTATCAGCACGAGCACGAGTAGTACGCTGCGTCGGAGCGGGCTCAGGCTCGGCGGGTATTGCTTCCTCGTCATCATCCGCCGCAGCAAGGTTGACCATGAGCACGCGCTTGGTGTGCTCATCGGTGAGCCACTTCGCCATGATCGGGTCTTCATCTTCGCTAATCCATCTCTGGTAAGCGAACGTCAATTTCTGATGACTGGTCTTCGGGTCGAACCGGATGCGAGTAATGATCAGGTTAAGGTCGCGACCTTGTTTGGTTTGATCCTCCACGTAGTCGGCAAAGTTACGGAACGACGTGGGCGGGATGCGAAACAGCATCGGTCCGCCCCAGTCTTCATTCTCAAAGTCCCAGGCAGGCACGACGGCTAGCCGCTTGCTGTCGCCGCAAGCCTTGGCCTTACCGTTGGACGCCGTGCCGAACTTGTTCCACTTACACGTACCGCACTTAGCGCTCTGCGGGTGAGGCACGCCCGGATCAGGCACTACGCCCAGGATCGAAGCGCAGTCTGGAGCGTCAGTCGAACCCTGTTCGTATCCTGCAATCCAATACGCTTTGCTGGTGTTCTCGTTCGCATCGATGATGCAAACATCCAGATACGGCATCGGATCGCCGACACCCGTCTGAACGATCCAGTCTTCACCACCGTAGAGAAACGTGAACACCTTGGCATCGAGCGACACGCGCCCGATAGGAGCACCGGCCGGAACCTTGAACCGTTCGTTAAAGCCCGAGCCCTCATACTTTGCGAGGTGCGCAGGACGCTGCTCGATAACTGCGGGAGGCTTTGCCATGATCTACTTCCTAGCTGTCCAACAACCGTGGTTGGATTAACGTTTGCTCTTGCCCTTACGGACGCCCAACTTCTCGATGCCTTCCAGCATAACGCCTGGGGGTGGCTCGCCGACCTCGTCTTGATACAGGCTACACGCTTCCTGCGAAGCGCGACGCTCAATCAAGCTGAAGTCCTGCGTCTCTTGGATATGCTTGATGAACGCTTCCGGGTCGATTACCCGCGCGGTGTTGAGCGTATAGGTGTAGACGGTATGGCCGATGGCGTTAAAGCCATCAGTCTTTTCTTTCGCCATACGTGCGCGGATGAAACGCCCAATGAATTCCATCTTCGCGCCCCATTTCTTATCGAGGCGACGATGGGCATCCCGTTGTCGACGGGCTTCGACATACATTTCAGCTAGTTGGCCGCTAGGCGCATTACTTAGCTGTTCCATTAAGGACGGCTTTGTCATTACTTAGCCTTTACTTTCAGGGTCGAACAGATACTATACCATTATGACCCTGGTCCGTCAATAGGATCGTGTTCCCAGGCGATCTCGTTTTGCATATCCATCGCCGCTTCATTCCACCCTTCCATACGTAGTTGAAACGCATCAAGTACTGCCTGTTGCATTGTGCCTTTACCTTCGATTAGTCTGTATGCCGCCTCCTCTTCCTTGCTGCCGCACAGGTGGACAATGTAGGGCACCAGCTTTTGACCCATACGAATGATCCGACCGTTAGCCTGCTCATAGATTTCGCGGCTGAAGATCGGAGCCCACCAAATGATCGTGTTAGCTTGCGTAAGGTTAAGACCATGAGCCACAATGCGGGGGTGTGCCACGATGACGCGGAGCGGGTCGCGTTGATCTTGGAACGCCTTGAATATCTTCGTGCGTTCATAGGGCGCAACGTCGCCAACAACAAGGGCCGACTTAACCCCGGCCTTGCCCAACTCATCCGCGACAATATGCGTCGTGTGAATGAAGGGTGTGAGGACTATGACTTTTCCCTCAGAAGCTTCAACCAATGTCTTGCACGTATCGATCCGATGCTGCGGCTCAAGGTATACGACTTTCTTATCCTGGGTATAGACTGCACCCGCGCTGATCTGGAGTAGCTTGCCCAGCAAGGTCGCGGCATTGATGGCGTTGACGGTTCCTTCCGGGAACCGGAGCGTGGCTTCTTTCTTTAGCTCATCCAACGACTGTTGTTGGACCGGGCTTAGCGCCACTCTATGCGAGACGAACTTTGCGTCTGCGATCTCAGTGATATCGGAACGAAGAAACCGAACGGCGGGCTGGAGGTGTGCTGCCACCATTTGCGCTGCACCCTTGCGAGGTATCCAGCGGTTGGGCACCACCTCTAGCTCTAGCTTTTGTCGGTAAGCACGAAACGTCTTAGGCATACGGTGCGGAGTTACCAGCCTGCCCAGGCCATAGCTGTCGGATGGATAGTTAGGTGTGGGCGAGCCAGTCAAGGCCGCCACGTATGACGCGCGCTTGACTAGCTCGTGCATGTATCCCCAACGCCGGGTCCTGGCATCGCGATACGATGCTGCCTCATCAATCACGATGCATCCAATATCCATCTCGATCAACTCGTCGAGGATGGTACCAATGCCGTCGTGGTTGATGATGCCCACGTTCCAGTAATTCGCATGGAGTATCTTTAGCCGCTGTGCCTTGGTGCCGTGGAGGACCGCAGGAACAAGCCGGTAAAAATGGTTCTCCACCTCGGCTTCCCACACCGTCCACAAGATCGATAGCGGTGCAGCAATAAGCGCACGCTTGATCTCACCGCCTTTAATGAACCAATCAATGGCAAGTAAAGACCCAATTGTCTTGCCGGCTCCGAGCGCCGAAAGATTATAGCACCTACGTCGGCTGGTGAGGAGCGCCGCCATCTGTGCCTGAGCGGAATAGATTTTAATCCCTGCCCAATCGTAGTCGCTGAAAAATATGGGCGACGGCACCGGCACTCCGGCCGCGTAGAGAAGCGAGTTAAACTCCGGGGTATTTGGTACGGCATAGAAGATGTACCCTTTGATATTTACTTGTCTAGCTGTTGGCGGCAGCAAGTGATCGTAATCCCCGGAGTTGGGGATCAACACCGTGTTCCGATCCTCAACCAGATACGGAACATCAATGTCGAGTGGCATCATTCAGCGATTTCCATTTGCCGGATGGAAGCGATAGGGATTGTCATGACGCCGCTAACTTGTCGGTCGAACCATGTTCGCCCCGCAGACATGGACATGCAGATAGTGATTGCGTCATCGGTCATGCCCAGCACCCAGCCCACGGTATAGCAATAGAGCGCCTTCGCTGGTTCTACGTCACGGATGAATTCCCATGATGGCTTAGGCTGTAGACTGTCAGTCCACGTGATGCGCGCAAGCGTTGGCCTTGTATGTTCATTGGGTTCCTCGTAGTGTCGCCTAAGCCAGTCCATTTCGTATGGAACGAAGTTCGAAAAGGCGTCCATTGTTTCCTCACGCCGCCGCTCGTTCAGGAATGGTCGGCCAGTTGGGGATGGTAAGTGGGTGTGCCTTAC
>JACCDR010493523.1_pt1 | contig 12013 bp, 12 predicted proteins | sample 7446431 | NCBI WGS metagenome assembly JACCDR01 (sample SAMN15323443, study PRJNA562643) | freshwater metagenome | isolation source: river surface water | place: USA:Blue River Watershed | collected 2017-08-17
CGCTTCCGACGAAGCCGGTCACGCGTGGCGTGTTGCGAACAACGTACCACGACTCATCATTCACGATCATGTCGACGAGTACATATCCTGGGTAGATGCGCTCTTCCTCAGTGACACGCTTCCCTCCCTTGATGCGAATCTTCTTCTCGGTCGGTACGACCACTTCAAAGATGCGGTCCTCCATACCGAGCGATTCGATACGCTGACGGAGATTACGCGCTACCGCGTTCTCGTATCCTGAGTATGTGTGGATCGCGTACCAGTGTCGTTCACCATCTGTTTTTTGTTTTGCCATAGATAGAAAGGGATTATCCTGCGATGAACCAACCAAGTCCGAGATTGAAGACGTAATCGAATACAGCGAGAAGAATCGCTACGACTATTGAGATGCCGATGACGAGCGCGGTGTAGGTGGTCGCCTGCTTCTGTGTCGGCCACGACACGTGTCCGATCTCCTCCTTCGTGTCCTTGAGATACTCTATGAAACGACTCATGGTAGTAAGGTTACTGTATATATAATGAGGCCAAAATAAAACCGCCCCTCGGGGCGACGTATATACAGCATACGTGATGGTTTTACATGCGTCAAGACACACAAAAACACCCCATATCATCGGGGTGTTTTTGTGTGCCTTGAGAAAGTTATTCGATTTCGTACGTGATGTGAACGTTCGACGTGATGGTGTTCTCTCCTTCTGGAAGAACTGCTGGAACGGCTGCTTCCTTCGACATCGCCATGTCCATGCCGAAGCCACCCCCGCCTCCGTAGTATGGCATCGCACCCTGATCCTCCCAGTAACCGGTCATGCGGACGATGCGAACTCCGAGCTTCTCGGCAAGTTCCTTCGCCTTCACCTGTGCATCAGCGATGGCGACTTCACGCGCCTGTGACTTGAGACTCTCTTCATCATCGATAGTGAAAGAAAGTCCACCAACGTTCGTCGCACCGTTCTCGCCAACACCTGCGATGAGCATACCAGCGTCAGCAGTGTTGCGAACCTTTACATCGACTGACTGAGTGACTTCGAAGCCGATCATCTTCGGCTCTCCCTGCGGTGGGCAGTACCCATCGAAACAGCGAGTCTCTGGATACTCGTAGCGAGGATTCATGTAGAACCCGGTCGTCTTGATGTCCTTCTCGTCGACTCCCTTCCCCGTGAGGTACTCCACGATGGCATCCATCGTTGTCGCTGCGCTCGCCTGTGCTGCGCTCGCGTCTGCCTCCTTCGCTAGTACGGTGAAATTGAAGGTTGCGACGTCTGGCTTTGCGAATATCTCACCCTTCCCATCGACAGTGATGGAGACCGGGTAGTTATCTATCTGTCGCGCCTGTGTGAACGCGAAGTACGTGTACGCGACGAGCGCGACAATTGCCGCAACTCCAGCAATCTTTGCGATCATGCGCATGTGTGCATCTTGAAACATAAATATACAGCTTCTATTACTTCGTTAATGTTACGTATCCTAATGGTACTACAGATAGTACGAGGCCTCTGCGGAAAAGTAACACCTACTGGAATCGTCGAAGAAGCGACTCGAGTGTCTTCCGTAAGTATTCGAGCGTGTCTGCCATTCCCCCTTTTGCGCCACAACTTTGGGTGAATGCGGTGGTGTCGAAGTTCGAGAGACCCTCCTCAAGGACCTGAGCCTCCATGTGGTGGTACATGATTGATGTCTCGCCTTCCACATGGCCGATGCCGAGCGCATGACCCATTTCATGTGCGAGCACGATGACGAGTTCATTATCATTCCCAAACTCGTATATGTTGATGACGTCGTCCTCATAGACGCCCTGGGTGAACTCCTTCCCTCCATCAAACTTATCGTTGTACTCTTCGACAAGGGAGTTGTAGTCAGTGACGAGCGTATTCCCTTGCGAACCGACCTGGTTCACTTTTCGTGCGAGTGAGTTGAGCTCACGTGAACGTGACTGAAGCCTGTCTTCTTCGTCCTGAAGTGATTCTTTCGTCGACTGAAGTCGTGCGTACACATCCTTCGGTGCGCCACCACGATCATTCCACTCAGCGACTTCATCATTGTAGTTGTCGAGCTTCGCTTCATACGCGTCGACACTTGCTTCGTACGACGTACGGAGTGTGTTGTATTCACGAACGAGCGTATCATACTGCGCTTTCACGCTATCGCTCATCGTCTCCTTTTGGTCGAGAAGCTCCTCGTACTCATCGAGTTCGTTCGTAAGTTCCTGTCGCTCGTCGTAAATGAAATTGATGACGAGCCGCCCTTCTGGTGAGTACGTGAAGAGATTGCGGTCAGTCCCGTCCTCCCACATGGACTCGGCACCTGAAACAGCGTTCTTCACTTCGTCTACCGACATACCGAAACGCGGGTCCACCTCACCAATTTGGTAGCTTATCGGTACGTTACATCCTGCGAGTGCGGTGTAGTACCAATATCCGCCACCAAAAAGGATGGCGGTCATGAGAAGGATGCTTACGGTGGTTTTTAGGGCGGTTTGCATATGATTACTATACCAAAATCATGCCATTACGTAACAAGAATTTCTGTGGTATAGTCACATCAGGTCCGAACGCGAGTTCGGTTTTTTTTGTTTCTTACACAAGGAGTGCGACATGCACATCATCCGACCGAAGCACCACTTCGACATTCGCCTCGGCGAAATTCCCTACTTCTACCTCATTGGCCCTGTACTCGGTGGGGGTGACTGGCAACACGAAATGTGCCTCGCCCTCGAGCGAGTTGTCGGTGAGTGTGTCATTGCGGTTCCGAACCGATGGACTGACGACCATCCGCTCGCACAGTATTTCGTCGGCAATGTGAGTGACGAGTACGAGAGCCAGACCCACTGGGAGCAGCTGTACATCGAACATGCGATTCGTAGCACGAAAGCATGCCTCGTTGCATATCTCGCCGGCGAAAGTGTGGCGAATCCGAGAAGCGACGGCAAGCCGTACGGTATCGATACGTATGGCGAGATGAACTATTTTCGCGGGCGTATGGAAAGTTGGGGTCCTCGCACCCGCAAACTCTTCCCGCTCGTCCTCGGTGTCGATGAACGTTATCCGTACTGGAAGACGCTCAAGAAGAATATTGACCACTCGTACGGTGGCGAGTACCCGTACAGCTCTTCAGTCCGTGCCCTTTCCATTCATGCGATGGAGATGGTGTTCCGGTGATTCAGCATCAAAAACCCCGGGCGCGCTCGCGCGCCCGGGGTTTTTACAAATCACGCTGATTTACCAATTCAATGCGCCGCCGACTTTGTACTCCGTCACGCGTGTCTCAAAGAAATTCTTCTCCTTCGCAAGATCGATCGCCTCACTCATCCAGAGGAATGGGTTCTCGACACCAAACTGCTTCGGCAGGCCGACACGCTCAAGACGTCTGTCAGCGATGTGCTCGATGTACTGGCGAAATCCGTTCGCATTCATACCGAAGATACCGTTCGGGAAGACCTCCTGTGCGTACGTATATTCGAGTTTCGCCGCTTCACGTACCCAGTGAGTGATCTTTTCCTGAAACTCCTTCGTCCAGAGTTCTGGTTGCTCCTCGCGAATCGTATTGATGAGCTGACAGCCGAAATTGAGGTGCATCGACTCATCGCGCATGATGTACTGGATCTGCTCCGCGCTTCCCGTGAGCTTGTGCTGACGCTGGAAGCCAAACATGACCGCAAAACTCGAGTAGAAGAAGATACCCTCGAGAATGAGTGAGAACACGCAGAGGTTCTCAAGGAATTTCTGATCATTCTCGAATGTACCCGTCTTAAATTCCTGGGCAAAGATACCGTCATTGAATGAGAGAATGAAGCTCGCCTTGTTGTAGAGCGCGTCACGTTCGCGATACATGTTGAATATCTTCGATTCGTCCATTGAGAGTGACTCGACGATGTACTGGTACGCATGCGTGTGGATGGCCTCCTCGTATGCCTGGCGAAGGAGGTACATGCGAATCTCCGGCGAGGTTATCTGTCGGTACGTCGCGATGACGATGTTGTTCGCCGCTATCGAGTCTGCGGTCGTGAAGAAGCCGAGCACGGTCTCAAACGCACGCCGCTCGTCCGGTGTGAGGGTGGAATTCGACTTCCACTGCTCGATGTCGAGCTGCATCGAGATCTCGGTCGGGAGCCAGTGGTTCGCGTTCGCTGCGTTGTAGTACTCCCACGCCCACTTGTGCTTCATGGGGTAGAGCTGAATGACATCAGCATCCTCACCGTTTATCGCACGGCGCTTGTTGATGTCGACTGGTGTGGCTCCTTTTCGGATTGGCATATTTTTTGCTACCTACGTTTGTAAACTTTTTTGATGCATCTCGCCGATGAGGGAACGCGGAGGCGAATGAAATTCGAGGCGCGAGCGATTCTTGCGACCAAGGCGTACTGGATTGTACGACGCGTGGAGCAAGAATCGCGAAGCAACAAAGAATTTCATCGCATATGCGTTTCCTACTGGCAGGATTCGCAAATTGCGTCCTCCGCTACATGCAACTTTATCTTCGGCTTCCCCACTACTGCCGCCTCATCAAGCACCTCCTTCTGAATGACCTCGACCACCTTCTCCGCCTGGAGCTCGCTTCGTGTGATAGGCGATGGGACAGACACAGGGAGCTGCGTAATGACCGATGCGGTCACACCGACAGGTGCCGTGCCTGCAGACACCTCTGACGAACCAATAGGAGACGCGACCGGCTTCTCGCCAACATCGGTTCCCTTCCTCAAGTGTGTACCCGCAGTACCGACGGTCGACTTCTCGACCTGCGTCGCACCGAGCGAGCGGAGGTAGTACGTGGTCTTGAGGCCCATCTCCCACGCGTAGAGGTAGAGCTCAGAGAGCTCAGCGCCTGAGGTACCGCTGAAGAAGATGTTGAGTGACTGCGACTGGTCAATCCACTTTCCGCGTGATGCACCCGCTTTCACGAGCCAACGCATGTCGATTTCGAAGGTCTCCTTGTACTTTGCCTTCAGTTCAACAGGAACGTTCGGGATGTTCGCAAGGCTCCCATCGTTGTATTTAATCGCCGCGAGCATATCTGTGTCCCAGAGGCCGATCTTCTTCAGGTCATCGACGAGGAATGAGTTGATGACAATGAAATCTCCCGAGATGTTCGACTTCACGTAGATGTTCTTATAGATCGGTTCGTTCCCCGGGATTGAACCGACGATGTTCGAGATAGTCGCGGTCGGTGCGATGGCCATCGTGTTCGAATTGCGCATACCGTACTGCTTCACCGCATCACGCACGATGCTCCAATCGAGGCGCTCAGTGCGATCGACACTAGTTGGAATACCGCGCTCAGCTTCAAGGAGTGCGATGGTGTCGATCGGGAAGATGCCACGGTCCCACTTCGAACCTGAGAAACTCTGGTACGCCCCTCGCTCACGTGCAAGGTCTGAGGATGCGAGTATCGCGTAGTACGAGATGACCTCCATCGACGTGTCGGAGAATTCGACACACTCTTCGGAACCGAACGGAATGTTGAGCATGTAGAGTGCATCCTGGAATCCCATAATGCCCAAACCTACTGGTCGGTGCTTCATGTTCGAGTTTCGCGCTTCGACCGTCGGGTAGAAATTGAGGTCGATGACGTTGTCGAGCATACGCATCGCCGTCGTGACCGTGCGCTTCACCATCTCCGTATCGAATGCACCATTTCTCACATGGTTCGGGTAGTTCACTGAGCCGAGGTTACAGACCGCGGTCTCATCCGCTGACGTATTGAGGGTGATCTCGGTGCAGAGGTTCGATGAGTGAACGACACCAACGTGATCTTGCGGTGAACGAATGTTCGAAGGATCCTTGAAGGTGATCCACGGGTGGCCGGTCTCAAAGAGCATGCCGAGCATCTTCTTCCAGAGGTCACGCGCCTTCATCTTCTTGAAGAGGTGTATCTCTCCCCTATCTGCCATTTCCTCGTACCGCTCGTACTGCTCCTCGAATCGCTTACCGTAGATTTCGGTAAGGTCGGACACTTCGTCAGGAGAGAAGAGGGTCCACTGTCCATCCTCCTTTACGCGCTTCATGAAGAGATCGGAAATCCATGCCGCAGTGTTCATGTCGTGCGTGCGTCGGCGCTCGTCACCAGTGTTCTTTCGGAGCTCGAGGAAATCTTCAAAGTCGTAGTGCCAGTTCTCCATGTACACACATGTCGCACCGCGGCGGCGCCCAGAGCGGTTGATGGCGACCGTGACGTCGTTCGCGATCTTGAGAAATGGAATGACACCCTGTGAGGTGATACCGGACGACTTGAGCATCGCACCCATGCCGCGGAGCTTTGACCACGAGGTACCGATACCGCCCGCCCATTTCGAGAGCATTGCGTTGTCGCCGTACACCTTGAAGATGTGCTTCAGGTCATCTTCGACTATGTTGAGGTAGCACGAGGAGAGTTGTGGGTGCGGCGTACCAGCGTGGAAGAGGGTTGGCGTCGACGGTACGAAGTGGAACTGCGACATGACGTCGTAGAACTCGACGGCACGTGCCTCCTTGTCGGTCTCGCCGATAGCGAGCCCCATCGCAACGCGCATCCAGAGCATCTGCGGCATCTCGATGACACCACGTCCTTCTATGTCAACGAGGTAGCGATCATGGAATGTCTCGACACCGAGGTACTTGAAGAGGTTGTCACGAATTGGATCAATCGCTCGTGCGAGCTTCTCGAGATCGAAGGAAAGGAGTCGTTCATCGTACTTCTTTGCTTCGACGCCGAGACGAATGTTTCGAACGAACGCGTTCTTATACGCAGTGGCCTTCTCTTCTTTTGTCATGCCGAGGGTGAGTCCGATTGCTTCATGCGCAATGCGATCACAGAGCTGACGTGCGGCAACGTACGAGTACGCATCATCCTGCTCAATGCGCGCACGAAGAATGAGCGTGACGAGCTTCGCCATCTCGGATGTCTTGATGCCGTCATACACTTCACGTTCGACCTGTGCGACGATGTCGTCGAGATCAATCTCCTTCTCGTACCCTTCCGTGAACTGCGATACATACGCACGCATCTTCTCCCGGGAGAACTGCTCCATCGAACCGTCGGTGCGCTCAATCATGAGACGTGCCTCCTCGATCTCCTTCACAACCTCCTGCTTGCGCTCTTCACTCTGCTTGAAGCGATACAGAATGTACGCCTTCGCAACCTTGAAGTAGCCACGCTCCATCAAGGTGTTTTCCACGATATCTTGGACCTGCTCCACCGTCGGGCACCCTTCTCCCTTTCCTTCACAGACAACACCGAGGTTTGCGACCACGCGATTCACCATCTGTTCGAGAATGGCATCGTCGATGGGATTCTGCACTGCTGCGGACGCTTTCTTCATCGCGATCGCTATCTTCGAGAGATCAAATGGAACGACCATCCCGTTTCGCTTCGTAATCTGTGTGATCATAGACCTTGTTTCAATTACCCCATTTCGTAACTCTGTCTCAAACTGACGCGAACAATCGAGGGCAGAAAAGGAAGCCACTTTAAATCGTGGTTTATAGAAGCCTCCACCCGACACACGGTAGAGCGGCGTGTGGTACATGCATGATAGCACCGGAAAGACGCGTGGCAAAAAGCCCCTATTTACATACAACGCATTGGAAAATAAGGGTCTTTTGGTCATCACGCTTCGGTTTCCCCACCTACCCCTGTGGATAGCAATACGGTCGAGCATGACGCAAGACTTGTGGGGTGTTCCGTTCTGTTTCAGAGTATGAAAAACACCCGGGTCGGCGTAGCCGACCCGGGTGTTTTTCACGTATGTACAGACCCTCTCCTAGTGTGCGTGCTTCACTGCATCACGAATCTCGCGGAGGAGCTTCACTTCCTCCGAAGGCTCCGCAGGAGCTGCTGGCTTCTCCTCTTCTTTCTTTTGCATCTTCGTCATTGCCTTTACCACCATGAAGATGACGAGAGCAACGATGACGAAGTCAAATACTGACTGGATGAACTTGCCGTACGAGACGGTGACACCCGCCATGGTCGCCGTAAGCCCAGTAAAATCAATGCCGCCGAGTATCGCACCAATGACCGGTGTGAAAATATTGTCGACCAAGGACGAGACAATCTTCCCGAACGCGGCTCCGATGACGACCGCGACCGCAAGGTCGACGACGTTGCCGCGCATTGCGAACGCTTTGAACTCAGAAATGAATCCGTGCATGTATGAAAATTAATGACTAACTAATGAATATGCCCATGATGCTCCTCCCCACCAGCCTCGTCAACTCCATTGCGCGCATACCATAGTGCACCAATCGCTGTAGTAAACGGAACCGCAAGAATGAGTCCTATTGAGCCAACAAAGATGCGGATGAGCTCTGCGGCGACCATTTCCTGATTGATAGACAGGACGATGCTCGAACCCGCAGCCACAAGAAGGAGCACGAGCGGAAGCGCAACGCCGATGTACGCGAACGAGAGCGTGTTCACGAGCGAGGTGATGTGTGCTCGTCCGACGCGAAGTGCACGGCGGTAGAGTGCGGAAGCACCTAGTGTAGCGTTCGCGCGTTTGAGTTCCTCAACGACCGCCGCTTGTGTGATGGCGACATCATCGAGCACGCCGAGGATGCCGATGATAATCGATCCGAGAAGGAGTGCGCCGAAGTCGAGCGCCCCCTTCGTGCTGAAATTGAGATAAATGGCCGCATCTGAGGACAATCCGGTGAGATGTGACGATGCTACGAAGAGCGTGGCGAGCACGCCCGTTCCGATAACCGCACCGAACGTACCCATGAACGCGACCACCGAACGGACATTCACTCCGTGGGTGAGGAAGAGCGCGATAGCAAGTACACTCCCCGCAACAAGCGTACACACGAGAACGGGTGAGTATCCCTTGAGGAGAAGTGGAACGAGAACGAAGAATATTGCCCCGAGTGAGAGGACCAGACTCATGAGCGAGCGAAGTCCATGTTTTCCAGTGAACGCGAGTAGTGTGAGCACGAAGAGACCAACAAGTACGGCGAGGGAGGTCATCCTATCGGCATCCTTGAATTGATAGTATTCAATGCCGTCAATGGTCACGAGACGATTCACATAAATGGAATCCCCAGCCTCGAGGAGCATGAGGTCGTTGTCGAACGTCGCCACCTCCCCCTCCCGCAAACCTCCTTTAATGACTACTTGCACGGTTTGCACTGTCGCATTCGCTTCGGTACCAATGATGTCTCGTGTTTCGGTGGAAATGATTCGGAGTACCTCAGCACGCACCGTCTCCTGGAGTTCTTGATGCACCTCTTGTGCGCCAAGGAACAGTGGCAGGGCGCACAGCACGGCGATGCCTAGATATTTCATCTTTTTGAGTATACACTGAAAATTACCTCGTATGATGTATGCTCTCATCGCCGCACTCGCCATCGCTTCCCTCTCCCTCATCGGGGCGCTCTTTTTTCATGGGAAAGTCGATACTGAGCGTCTCCACCGATTCGTGCTCCCTGCGGCGGTCGGCATCTTTCTCGGTGTCGTTTTCTTCGAGCTCATTCCGGAGACGCTTCATGCGTCCGAGTTCTGGGGTGCGATTACGATACTCGGTGGATTTCTCGGGTTCTACCTTCTCTCCCACTTCCTTGATACATATCATCACCACCACACCGACGCACATGACGCGTGCGGGCAAGGTGGCGCGAAAAAGCTCCTCATCGGAGACAGCGTCCACAATCTCGCAGACGGTGTCGTCATTGCGACCGCGTTCATGGTGAATCCGGCACTTGGCATACTCACCGCCGTCGGCATCGCGCTCCATGAGATACCGCAAGAGGTCGCTGAGTACGCAGTGCTCCGCGCAGCGTGCTACTCGGAGCGTCGTGCACTCTTCCTTAATTTCCTCTCTGCATCGACCGTTATTCTCGGTGTGCTCCTCACGTATCTCTTCGGTGAAATGCTCCATGAGTACCTGTTCGTGCTCCTCGGCATCGCCGCAGGAAATCTTCTCTACATCGCGACCGCCGATCTCATTCCCGAACTCCGTCACTCACATCGTGAACATTTCCATAAGACATTCGCTGCAACACTTATCGGTGTCGCGCTCATTGGTGCGCTCATTACCTACACGCATGAAAAAATTGGAGATGATGATGCACAAATGAATGAACAGACTCACTGATTCGAATTGATACCCCTAAGAACAGGGTATGAAATCCAAGAGACAAGGCGCGTGAGCGCTGAAATACGAGACGTATTCAATATACGGTGAGGTTTCCGAGCGAAACGCAACGCAGTATATTGGGTTTCAGAGCATGTTCTAGGCACCGAAAAAGATACGTGTGAGGTAAAATCCCAGCCCCGCGCCAATGATGAAGACGCCAACGATAATCATCCACAAATCTGTCGTTCCCATAGTGACCCTTAGTCTACCAAAATCTGACAATTTGACACGCTCTCTATCTCAGGTTACACTCTCCGTTCCTCAATTCGTTTGAGACCTCTCCAATTCGAGCTCGGCACACTGAGCATCACGCGACAGACCATTTGATCTCCGTGATTCCTAGTGTGCCGAGCTCGCGGGGAGCTTGGTCATGAAAACGAAAAGAGGAAATCAGTACGTGGCAAAGATCATCGACCAGGGCATCCGCCATGCGGGTGAAGCGATTCTCGCAATGACGAGAGCCAGTGTGCGCATTCCCCTGCCCCCAGCGGGCGGAGTGGAGGGGTCCTCCAGTGAAGGACCGAAGCACCCCATCGACCAGAGCGAGTTCGGAGAAACCCAACCCGCAACGTTCTTCATCAGTGCCGAGGAGACAATGGCACACGCGTAGCAGTACACCTGCACGCAAACGGCGACCTTCGGGTCGCCGTTTTTCTATTATGCTTGTGGCTTAAACCTATCTGGATTCATCCCACCAAAATCATCTCCCGGTCGTGGCCACGTATTCCCTTTTTTATCTCCTGCTTTTTGAATATCTTCGAGATCTTTTGCAACTTGCTGGAAGATTGCCTCCCTCTTCTTATCAATGGCTTCTTCACTTTCATTGTTACTTGCCATCTCAAATATTTCGGCAAGTGCAACCTGGTACCGTTCTGCGGCGGCTGCTTCTGGCGACTTCCCTGTTTCTGGTGATTCAAACATATGGGAACATTCTCCCACTTCGGGAGATTTGTGCAAGAGTTACGTTACTTTGAGACAGTTTCCTGATTCTGTGCAAGTGTTCGCACGTGTCGAATGAATCCGTACAGGTTTTCGGCATCAACTCCATGAAGCATAAGACGTATCCCCGTTTCAATCGTTGAGAGTGGTACAAGCGGATGCTTATTGTTCACGAGCGCCATTATCTCTCCTCGGTTAAACATTTTTGCTGCATAAATGGCAATGGTCTCATCGAGCTGGAGGGAGATACTCGCTCGCTCAAAGTCTTCTCGTGAGAGGCAAAGTGCAAACAACGGAGTGTAGAGTTCGATGGCGCTCTGTAGATCGAGGAAATTGTGCCATGTGTCGGGTAAATCGGTTATCTCGGTATGGAAATCAGTTATCGGAGAAAAATCTATCGTATTGAGTGGTATTGACCCCATCACCTCCCCTCTCTCATGGAGGTATACATTGAGCTCGATGATGAAGTTGTACAGATTAAGATCATGCTGAACAAAGAAATTGTCTCGTAAATCATCAATTCTCTTGGGACGAAGTGGGTGGGCATGGAGTGTCCCTCCTGCAAGGTTTTTATTCAAAAATGCGAGCACCTCACTCCCCATGTTGAAATGACGAAGGATGAGGTAGTTCGCATCGCGACTCACAAAGAATTTCATTCCCATACAGAGAATGCCGTGAAGTACTCTCGATGAGGTAAGTATGTTTGGTATGAAGATACGAATGAACCTGAAAACAACGATGAACACCCTCCCCACAAGTCGGACTATTGGGAGGAGAATCCTCCTTGACCACGTAGCGTTATTTCGCATGAGCGCCTCTTTTGTTTCTTGATCAAGAAACGTGCTTTGGTCGAGCGCGAGCGCGAGCCATGGATCTGGATTCTGTAGATTGTTTTCGTATGTTTCAAATACGTTCTCGATGCGTTTGGTCATACGCGCCTGAAAGCAACTACTCAGCAATGACCGCTGTGCC
>JACCDR012379601.1_pt1 | contig 12013 bp, 10 predicted proteins | sample 7446431 | NCBI WGS metagenome assembly JACCDR01 (sample SAMN15323443, study PRJNA562643) | freshwater metagenome | isolation source: river surface water | place: USA:Blue River Watershed | collected 2017-08-17
ACCAGAGCGGCTGCTGCTAAGGTTTGAACGTCCGGAAAACGGTGAAGAAATTTTTCATAGAACGGGATCACGGCCTGAACTGTTGTTTGCTGCAACATGACCTCAGAGATCCAAACATTGTATGGATTTTGATTGGCGCGCCAAGGCAATGCACGCTGATTTGCCAGATACCATTCTTGCAAAGGTTGTGAGTACTTGAGGGTCAGATTTTGATCGATCTTCATAGCGTGTTGAAGCAGATCTTGTGATAAACCGAACTCAATGGCAAGCTAGGATGCAGACAGAAAGTGAGTCGTGTCATGGAGTATAAGCCACTGAGTGGACGTGAGTTTCCCCGATTTTCTGCAATTAAAACATTTTTTCGGTTACCGTATGTTGAGTTGCACAATGATTATGATGTTGCCCTGTTTGGAGTTCCCTTTGATGGCGGGACATCCTATAGACCAGGAGCACGATTTGCCCCTAGCGCTGTTCGAGAAGCATCAAGTTTGGGGCGTGGCTATCATTGGTCGCGCGATGTGAATTTCTTTGAAACTCTGAAAGTCGCTGATGTTGGGGACTGCCAGACTGTTCCCATCGACCTTCAACAAACCTATGGGAAAATTGAATCCTTTGTTGCTAGCTTATTGGCAATGGGTAAAAAATTTGTTGCTGTTGGCGGAGATCATTCAACTACACTTCCAATTTTGCGAGCTCTTCGAAAAAAGTATCAGCAACCGATTTCATTCATTCATTTCGATGCGCACCTGGATACTTATCCTGCAGCTTGGGGTTGTGAATACCACCATGGATCCTTCGCGCGCCACGCCGTTGAAGAAGGCTTAGTGAATCCCAAGAAGATGTTACAAATTGGAATTCGCGGCCCACTCACCGGAAAAGATGATTTGAAGTTTGTGCAACAGCATGGGATTACGGTGAAAACGATGGACGATCTGCGAGAGGGAACTCTTGCTCAATTTCTGCAGAGCTTACCAAAATTTGGAGATGATCCGACCTACATCAGTTTTGATGTGGATTGCTTGGATCCAGCCTATGCACCTGGAACGGGAACGCCTGTTCCTGGGGGCATGACAAGCTATGAAGCTCAACGAATTTTGCGTGCTTTAAAAGTTAAAAATCTTGTGGGCGGAGACATTGTTGAAATCTCGCCCCCGTTTGATCAAAGTCAAATCACAGCTCTGGTTGGTGTGGATGTGATGTTTGAGATGTTGGGCCTGATGAGTTCGCCTCATCGCTAAACTCAGGCGGTGCTTTCAATCCTTTTTTCTTCATCTTTTCCACCAGAGTTGTTCGGTTCAGGCGGAGCGCTTGTGCGGCCTGATTTCTGTTCCATTTGGTTTTGTGCAGGGCTTGCAGAATCAATGAATTTTCAAATTGGTCCACCAGTGTATTGAAATCAATTCCTTCATCGGGAATATGAATACTTTGAGGAACCATTTGGGCCTGGTCGGCTTTGAATTGATATTTTTGTGGAAGATCTTCGTAGTCCAAAATGCCTTGCCCCTTGAGGACACTCATTCGCTCGATAAAATTTTCGAGTTCCCGGATGTTTCCAGGCCAGTTATAGTTCATCAAGCTCTCCATAGCTCTGGGGCTGACGGCGGTGAGAAATTTGACTCGATTTTTTGAAAAGATTTTTAAAAAGTGACTCAGCAACAGTGGAATATCGCTGCGGCGATCCCGCAGGGCTGGGATAAAAAGAGGAATGACATTCAAACGATAAAAAAGGTCTTCGCGAAATTTTCCTTGGGTCACAGCTTCTTCCAAGTTGACGTTGGTGGCTGCAATCACTCGAACATTCACTTGAACTGTTTTTGTTGAGCCAACCGGTTCAAAGCAGCGCTCTTGTAAGGCACGAAGAATTTTGACTTGCAAGCTTGGATGAAGATCACCGATTTCATCTAAGAACAGAGTTCCACCGTCGGCCTGCTCAAACTTTCCAAGACGATTTGCAATGGCACCTGTGAAAGCACCTTTGGTGTGACCAAAGAGTTCACTCTCAAGCAACTCCGAAGGAATTGCGCCGCAGTTGATTGCCACAAACGGGTTTTTTGAACGGTGTGAATTGTAGTGGATTGCTCTTGCGATCAGCTCCTTACCAGTTCCGCTCTCCCCATGAACAAGGACCGTTGAATCTGAATCACAAACCCGTTCGACAATATTCAGAACTTTTTGGAGGGCTTCGCTCTTTCCGATAATTTGATCAAATTTATACTGTCTGTGGAGCTCCGACCGAAGTTGAACATTTTCTTGCAAAAGCTTTTTGTGCGACAGAGCTTTTTCCACGAGGCCAAGCAGTTCTTCAAGATCAAAGGGTTTCGTGATAAAGTGAAAGGCTCCTCGTTGCGTTGCTTTGATTGCCGTTTCGATCGTGCCATACCCGGTAAGAACAATGACTTCCATGTCGGGATTCGTTGATTTTAGAAAAGTCATTAAATCAAGGCCATCGCCATCAGGTAAATTCAGATCAACAATTGCTAAATCAAAAACAGATTCTCCGTTGCAAAGCAGCTGAGCGTCTTGAATTTTGTTGGCAGTGACAACTTGCAATTGTTTACGATCAAGAAGGCGAAACAGAGCGGTTCGTAAAGAGGATTCATCATCAACAATGAGAACACGCGGAGCCTTCGTTTGGACCATGAATTACTTCCTTCCTTGGAAGAACAGATTGAGGACCACGTTGGTTAGTTGTGTAACTAAAAAACCGGATCCTTACAAATAGTGTACGAAACTTGGTGAAGTCCTGTCAAAATTTCAACCTGTGGTGTACGTCCCTTAGGCTTGAAATCAGAGCTGTTCAAGCCCTTCGACTTGTAGAAAAATGAGCAATCTTTATCAGACTTTAGAATCTTGGCGGTTCAGCCGGCGGGGAAGAGATCGTGCGTGGTGGTTCGCTAACGACAGTTTCAAAAACCTTTGGTGATGGAGGTGTATCTTTCTTTGAATTTGGTGAATTGGATTTTCCACTCGCTTTGTTTTGTAATACCTGTCCTGTTGCAATCGCTGGAGGGGGTGGCGGGGGTGGAGTGACAGACGCAGGGACCCGAGGGGCATTAGTGATGAGAGGTTTTTGAGGCTCAAGATTCATTGGGCGATTTTCAGTTTTTACTGGAGCTGGTTTTTCTTGTCCTTGAGGCGGAGAATTTTTGGCAACTTGGGTCTCTGTCTCTGGGCTATTTTCGTTCGTAAAGCCCCCGAGGACAAGAAGGTCTTTGGATCCCCATTGACAGACTGACTTGGAAACGGTGCCGTCTTGTTCATATTGTGCTTCAGTTGCCGCAAATGCATTGATGCAATACTGAAGGCATTCAGATTTACGGAGCTGATTTTCTTTTTCCTTGGAAGCAATTTTACCGAGAGAGCAATGTGCAATCGTGTCTGGTTTTCTCTTTGATTGTGTCGAAGCGGTGAGCGAGATGAAAATAGAAACAGTAAAAATAAAGGCTGCTTTTCCCATGCCTTCCTATCGGCATTTTATCTAAAAGTTGAATGACTTGGTCATGTTGATCGAAATGCTTTAGGAAGATGGGGGCTTTTGTCCAGTTCTAAGGAATTGGCTCTGTTCCAGGAGATGGCGTACGATTTCGATACATCTTTTTGTCGTACTTTCAAGGTCATCGAAGTCTTGGAAGTAGGGGTCAGTCGGAGGCAAGTCCATCTTGATCAATTGGATATACGATAAAAGCCCCCCCAAGGGATTGTTAATCTCATGAGCGATGCTGCTTCCCACGAGTCCCAAATCAGCAGCTTTTGCGGTTTCGAGCATTTTTTTATGAATGCTGCGCTCTTCGGTGATGTCGACATAGGCGTGAATAAAAACTTCGCGGGACATTTGAGGAAGCTGAATCGTTTGGGAGAGGACTTCAAAACTCTTTTGATCAGTATCAATAAAAAATCTCCGGCCACGCTCACATCCAGAGCATGGCTGGTGGCGCGAAAAAAGGTATTCGTAGCATTTCTTTTTTGTTCGAACACTACCGGCTTCATCGCGGTGGTTCACCTGAATCAAATCGTAATTTTGATCAATAATCGCCACAGGGTTTTGAAGTGCAATGAAAGTTTCTTGCCATTCTTCTTTGAGCATTTGTGTGTAACGGGCATCGTGCAGGCGATCAATTGAAATGGAAATTGCATCAGAGAGCTGAGAAAAAAACTGAACTTGATTCTTTGTAAAATGAATCTTTCCTACTTTTACTGCGACAAGGGAGCCAAACTGTTCGTTTTGCCGAAACAGCGGTGTTTGCAAATAGGTGGCATGAACGTTTTCTTCGATGTCTGAGATAAAGCGCTGATCGTCGGGGATCTCCAAAATTTTGATCCAAGATAGCTCAAATGGGATCGAGAGAATCTGCAGAAATTGAGACTCAATATTCTCCGTGCTCATTGATTCTTGTAGACAAATCAAACAGCGCCTTAATAGTTCAACATCGCCAATCAAGGCCGTCAATTTTGAACGGGATTCGGTAAGTCCCTTTGACTTTCGAATGACTTCGGACTTGAGCCGACTCTCTTCCTTTGAGAGTTCTCCGAATTTGTCGCGCAGTTGATCAAGAGTTAGTTCTGAAAAATCGGGCATACGCTCAGCAGTTCCTCGTGGTGGTGGATGACATAATCCGGATGTTCATCTTGACTTGCGGGTTCTTCATCTTGATGTTCGCCAAATTGAAAATAGCAGGTTTGCATTCCAAGTTTATTGGACTCACGGATCTCCGAGCTAAGGCGGTTACCGACACTCAGAAAAACAGAGGGCTTGTAGCCATAGCGTTTGATGATTTCACGGAGCGCATATGATTTGTCTTGGCCTCGCATGCTTTCAACATAAAAACAATGTTTGAAATATTTTTCAATTTGGCAGGCGGCAACCTTTTTTTGTTGAGCATGAGGAATACCAGATGTGACAAGGTACATGTCTTTTTTTCGATAGAGTTTATCCAAATTTTCTTGAGCGCCTTCAAGAAGTGGAAAGGGAGCATAAAGCTCGGGCTCATAAAAGCACTGTGTGGCTCTTTGGACCGCCAGTTCAACTAAATTTTGAGGAACATTCGTCTCTGCGAAATATTTCTCTGCAAGAAGAGGAAATATTTCCTGATGAGAATACTGTTTTCGAAGCACGTTGCGGTCGTGTTCGAGTTGCTCGAGTGTTGTCTTTGCACCTGTTTGAATCAATGTCTGAAAAGCTTTTTTCACAGCCATCGGAATGACCAAGTGACTGGTGTCGATGAGGGTGTCATCTAAGTCAAAGATCACGACCTCGATCATCGAAGTAATCTTTCAAATCCAGATTTGAAATGTTGCCAAACCAGGTTCATTGGGGTCCCATCTTTTTCTTCAATACAAACAACTGGAATTTTTTTTTGATACCAGCCGTACTGTCCTAAGCTTCCCGGAGTTGGATGGCCGATGTCATCTTGTAAAGGGTATGATGGCGCAGCGAAATATTCTGCATAGGGTCTGGCATCTGCCCCGGTATAGATGATGGCAGGTTTCCACGAATGAAAATGCACAATCACGATTGGTTTGATTTCATCAATCAGACGAACCAAGGCATGAACTTCATTTTCTGACTGAGGACTTGGACCAGGATAGTACCTCGGTGCGCGGTGTGATTCATTCCAGTCATGACTTGGAAAGTTGCGGTTTAAATCGACTCCATTGGCATTGACCCGAGATTTCCGTTGATAACCATCAACGTTCAGACATGGGATGAGGGTCCATGACGAGGCGACTTTTTCGCGGTGTGTATTTTCCACATCCCTCAACCATTGCAAAAGGTCTGTGGCCAACTGCACCCCTGCGGGTTCGTCACCATGAATACCCCCAACGAATAAAATATGGGGTTTCTGAGCGTGGATTTTTTGATACATTTCCACATCTGTTCCAAGACTTGTCTTGCACCATGACGGGAGATGAGTAACATCAGAAGTCATGACCGAATTAAAACATGAAAAAAGACTCACGACTATCATTTTAGCAGGCGGAAAAGGGACTCGAATGAAATCTCCACTGCCGAAGGTCTTGCACCCGGTGGCCGGAGTTCCGATGATTCAAAGAATTGTTGAGACGGCGCAAAAAATTTCTTCGACAGAGGTGCGCGTGGTTGTCGGGCATGGTCAGGGTCTTGTCACCCAGGTCGTTGAACCAATGGGCGCAAAATGTTTTGTCCAAACAGAGCAAAAGGGAACAGCAGATGCTGTGAAATCGGCCAATGTGCAAGATCTTGATGGTGAAGTCATTATCATGAATGGAGACCATCCGTTGGTGACTCCGCAAGATCTTTTGGAGCTTCTGCGTATTTTCCGTGAGGAAAAATTGGATTTAGCTGTGGCGACTTGCGAAGTTCCATCACCCGGACAGCTTGGCCGCGTGGTTCGCCAAAACGGGAAACTTCGTGCCATTGTTGAAGCCAAAGATGCCTCAGCGGAGACATTAAAAATCAACGAAATCAATACGGGTCTTTATGTTGTAAAGGCCTTAGTGTTGGCAGAGTATTTACCTCAGATTCAATGTCTCAATAAACAAAACGAATATTATTTAACAGACATGATTTCATTAGCGGTCGATGATAATTGTCATGTCGATGGAATTAAAATGCCCCTGCATGTTTCAAGTGGTGTGAACTCGCAGCAAGAGCTCGCTTTTGCCACGGCTCAAGTTTTTCAAAGAAAACGCGAACAACTCATGACCGAGGGAGTGATCCTGATCGATCCCCCATCGGTATTTATCGAAGAAACTGTTCAAGTTGGTGCGGGAACTGTGATTTACCCCAATGTCTTTGTTCGTGGAAAAACTCAGATAGGTTCTTTTTGCGTTCTTGAGCCAAATGTCTTTATCAACGAAGCTATGATTCAAAACAGTGTCCAGATTCGGGGCGGAAGCTACCTTGAACAATGTGAAGTTCAATCGCATTGTTTGATTGGACCCTATGCCCGATTGCGACCAAAGTCAGTCATCGGCGAAGAGGCTCACATTGGTAACTTTGTTGAGCTAAAAAATGTTCAGTTTGGAAAAAAGTCTAAAGCGAATCACTTGGCATATCTCGGCGATGCGGAAATTGGAACCGAGGTCAATATTGGCTGCGGAACCATCACATGCAATTACGCAGCTGATAAGAAAAAGTACAAAACAAAAATTGGTGATCGCACTTTTGTCGGCAGTGACACTCAATTTGTTGCCCCAGTTGAAATTGGAAATGACGTGGTGATCGGGTCCGGTTCGACCATTACCAAACCTGTGCCAGATGGAAGCCTTGCTGTGTCGCGCGCAACGCAGGTGATTCGCGAAGGTTACACAGAAAAGATGCGCAAAAAGCTTGAAGGAAATTAAATTATGTGTGGAATTGTCGGGTATCTTGGAGAAAAAGATCCGCAGCGAATTATTATTCAGGGTCTAAAAAAACTTGAATATCGTGGTTACGATAGCGCAGGGATTGCGATCATTCAGGACGGAAAAACTCAGCGTCTCCGGGCAGCGGGTAAATTAAAAAATTTAGAAGAAAAACTCGTTGGACAGAAACTCAGCGGCCATATCGGGATAGGTCACACACGCTGGGCAACTCATGGTGTTCCGAATGAAACCAATGCTCATCCTCATCAAGTTGGACCGGTGAGTCTGGTTCACAATGGAATTATTGAGAACTATCAAAAGATCAGACAGGAGCTTGTTGGACGTGGAAAAAAGATCATGTCGGATACGGATTCTGAGCTGGTGGCTCACCTGATTGCAGAAAAGGTGGAACAAGGTTTGTCTTTGGAAAAGAGTGTTTTCCAGGTTTTGCCAATGTTGCAGGGAGCATTTTCTATACTTGCGATTTCAGAAAAAGAACCAGATGTGATGGTGTGTTTTAAAGACGGACCACCTTTAGTTCTGGGAATTGGGAAAAACGAAAACTTTGTTGCAAGCGATGTTCAAGCTTTGCTCGATGAAACAAAAGATTTTTATATTCTTGAAGACCGCGAGGTTGCAGTTGTTCGTCGTCAAGATATTCGAATCATGAGCCAGGCCGGTGCCTCAATTCATAAAGAGGTTACCCACGTGAACTGGAATCCTGAGCTTGCCGAAAAACAAGGGTTTTCACACTTTATGCTCAAAGAAGTTTATGAGCAGCCCCGGTCATTTGCGGCCGCACTGGAAAACCTTCTGGATCGTGACACAAAAAAGATTCGATCCTTGTTTGAGAAAAAAGATTTTTTAAATGATTTTGATCGCATCACCATGATCGCTTGTGGAACGAGTTATTATGCAGCCATGGTCGGAAAATACTACATTGAAAAAGTTGCGCGAATTCCTGTTGAGGTCGATCTTGCCAGTGAGTTTCGCTATCGAGATCCAGTGGTGCTGCCTCGGACCTTGGTTTTTTCCATTTCTCAAAGCGGTGAAACTGCTGATACTCTCGCGGCGATTCGCCTAGCAAAAGAGCGCGGTGCAAAGATTTTAAGTTTGTGCAATGTTCGAAACTCTTCCATTGATCGTGAAGCCCATGAGCGTTTGTATATGAACGCAGGACCTGAAATTGGCGTGGCAAGTACAAAGGCATTTACTTGTTCACTGGCTGTCCTGGCGTGTTTTGCAGTTCACTGTGGCAGCAGGAAGGGCACAATTAGTGCATATGTTGAAGCCGAGATGACTCAGGCATTGCTTTCTGTTCCAAGCCAGATAGAAGTTGTTTTGGCCTATGATAAGTATTTTGATGAGGCCTCACATCAGCTGAAGGATTTTAAAGGCTTTTTGTACATGGGCCGTGGAGTTTCCTATCCCATTGCCCTTGAGGGCGCATTGAAGCTTAAAGAGCTCGCCTACTTGCATGCTGAAGGTTACGCGGCAGGTGAAATGAAGCATGGTCCGCTGGCTCTGATTGATGAGCGCATGGCCATCATCATGATTGCACCGTCAGATCAGTTATTCGAAAAAACTTTAAGTAATCTTGAAGAAGCTCGGGCGCGCGGAGGACAGATTATTTCAATAGGGACTTGCGATCACCCGCAATTGAAATCGATTAGTCGATACTATTTGTCTCTTCCGTCGGCCCATTGGATGACAAATCCCATTTTATCTGTGATTCCACTGCAGCTGATGTCATACCATTTGGCTGTTCACCTGGGGTATGACGTTGATCAGCCACGAAATCTAGCGAAGTCAGTTACGGTCGAGTAATTTGCTGGGGGGCTGCTGCAAACAGCTCCTTCGGAAAATGAATGATCATCGTTGCAATTCCCAGGCAGAAAAATGGCAAAAATGAATTTGAGTTTCTGGTGAGAGCTACCACGAGTCCCATCAACGTAATATTTTCTGTCATCGCCCATGTGATGATATGTCCTGTCAGATATTTTTGAGGATTCTGAATCACCCCATCTTGCATGGACTGTTTGCGAAACAGTGACACAAAAACAAAACTTGCGATCAAGCTTCCAACGGCGATGATGATATAAGGAAGTTTTCCCGTGTCATAATAGAGCATCTCGTCCAAAGAAAGATCTGCATATCGAAGCATAAACGCCACAAGTGCAAATGTAATCTGAGACATGAAAAGCGCGACCCAAAGGATCAAAACCGTTGTTCGAAATTGGTGTGGATTCATGTTGCCTATTGGGCACCGCCTCTAATTCCAGGAACTCCCAAAGCTTGGCTAAGTGTTCCTAGACTCATTGGCGCTGCAACCTGCGCCCCTGGTCGAACAGTTCCAAAACCCGGGACACTAAGTGCACGAGGGGTTGTATTGGTGACAATTCCCATGACCGTGACATTTTGCACAGGAGTGGCAAGTTGATCGAGTTCTTCTTCGGTAACTGCGTCAACTTCTTCAATTCCGACAACGTCTGGTTCATCAACAGCAACAGCATCTTCGACGGCAACAGCATCTTCAACTGCTGCGGCTTCTGCATCACTCAAACCATCTTTTCCTTCGGCGGACGTGGAAGAACTTGTTTCTGCATTGCTCTCACTATCGGCGGGGCCAGCGTCATTTGCAGCACTATCATTGCTATTCCCAGTGCTGGCACTGTCTGCCGTAGAATCGTTTGCCGTACCTTCACTGCTTGATGAAGAACTCGAGCTGCTGCTTGATGATGCCGCATCATTGCTACTGTCATCTGCACTGGCATCATTTGCTGCCGCATCATTGCTACTGTCATCTGCACTGGCATCATTTGCTGCCGCATCATTACTACTGTCATCCGCGCTGGCATCATTTGCTGCTGCATCGTTGCTGCTGCTGTCTGCGCTGGCATCGCTTGTAGAACTATCAGCAGAGCTGGATGCATCACCTGAAGATCCAGAATCGCTGCTACCGCCATCGCCTCCAGCACCGCCACCATCGCCGCCATCTTCTGCAGAGGTTACGTTAAAAAAAATCTTCAGCGAGGATCCTTCCTTGATACTGATTGTGCAAAGTGAAAATGACAGGAATAAAAATAAGCCAATTGTCTTTTTCATTTAAATGCCTCCTGAGGCAACTGTTCCTGCCATCTGCATTAATGTCTGGATCAAGTCTCTTGAGGTCTTCCCACTCGTCAGATTTTTCATCCACAACTGCAGTTCCGATTCCGATGGTGGTCGCTTCAAAATTTTTACGAACTGATAGTTGATAAACTTACGATGGTACTCTGCTATTTTGAGATTTCTTTGTAAAACAGCAGCATCGTTGTTTAAGTTCTTAACTAATGAAACGTAGGGATTTCTCATATGAATACTATATCCAGGTCTTGAGTAAACTCGAAACCTGATGACGTAGTCTTCTTCAAGTTTTCCAAAAATGGATATTTTAGTCTCATCACTGAACACACTATTTTGAAGTGGCAGTAAAATATTTTTAGGGGGCTGTTTGACAACAAACAATCCAGGTGGATACTTTGCGCGCCCATTCATATCGAGCAAAAGCGCGGAAACCCAAACTGAATTTTGTAGGCGAGTTAAATTTTTAAATTCGGCCCCTGCAAAAATATCATGACTATAAGTTCCCTTTTTTAGAGGGATATCGTAATCAATAAAGCGAAAATCAGTTGTGCACAGTGGTGAGCAGCCAAACCCAAGTTGATAATCAGTAAGAAGTGGATTTAATTTACCCCAATTTAAGATCTGGGTCCCAGATCTACGAACCCAATATTTCATATTTATGGCCGTTTTAGGGTTAGTTAAAAATCGATTTTTTTCCATCGATTGATAATCAATGAGATTCGGATTCTTTCCATCCGAGAAGATGGACAAAGAAACAGACCGAACATTTTCGCCTGGGGATGGGAACACAATGTTCACATATTCCTCGCACATAACTTTGTTGAGTCCAAAGACAGTCGTGAGGAGTCCAGTCTTACAGTTCGATGATGGACTTAACGTGAAACCCGAGCGATTCGTAAAGAGCTCTTTTCGAGTCAAGCCGAGCTCTTTAGTAAAATAAAAGAAAGTAATCTGGTCTAAGTTTTTGAGAGGATCCCAAGATGTATATCGCACGATGATTGTGTCTAAGATTTTTCCGTTCGAGTATTTAAAGAGTCGTTTGGTAGCAAAGACATCTCCTCGTTGAAGATTCTGTAAACAGTTTGGGGCAGTCAGGTAAGATGCAGTAGTAAACTGAAATGGAATCGATTTCGGAAGGGAAAATGGACTCGTCGCACCTGCGATGGAAGTTGGAAATACCGGTGCTGAAAGTTTTTGATCGCAGCTTGCACCGAAAAGTTCATCGTATTTACTCGTGGCTAGTGACATTTCATCTCTCTTTGATACGAGATGAACAAATGACGAATTTTGAAGGGGATTGAGGGCCTGACCAAAAAGGTAGAAATTATTTTTTTGCGTTGATTGAGAGAAGGAGCTGATAAAAAAACCGTTTCCAAGATCAAGGGAATGAAGTCTTTCCCCAATTTGATTTTGTTTAAAATATGGTTCTCTCTGGTGATGGGGAAGATCAACGGAATTCGTGCAAGTGGGATCCGTGGGGTCTTTCGCCAATGTATTTCCATTAGCATCGCGGCAAACATTTTGAACAAGATAATCTTGCCAGACGGATTGGGGGATCATTGGG
>JACCDR010323510.1_pt1 | contig 12012 bp, 6 predicted proteins | sample 7446431 | NCBI WGS metagenome assembly JACCDR01 (sample SAMN15323443, study PRJNA562643) | freshwater metagenome | isolation source: river surface water | place: USA:Blue River Watershed | collected 2017-08-17
AGATGCGTCGATTGGATCCTGAATGCCGTCCGCAGGGAAAAATGTGGGATGGGATTACTCGTTTAATGGGTAGTAAATTGCGTTTTCCATGTGGGCTAACGGAGGAAGTAAAGGCATTTGCTGAGAGTTTAAGTCTAGAAGTATCCGTCATTGATGAACGTACGATGTCTAAGAAGATCTTTGACATTTCGATAGATGAGAAGTTGAAAGAGCAAGGACGTATCCCCAGAGACTATCAGGTTGCTGCTGTAAAAGCGATGCTCGATAATAGAAGAGGTATTATCAAATCATGCACGGGTTCAGGCAAGACGATTTTGGCAGCAATGGCTGTTTCAGCAATGGGAAAACGCGCAAATATCTATGTCATTGGGCAAGATTTGCTTCATAGCTTCCATCGAGAATTTTCATCAGTATTTCCTATGAAAATAGGTATCATCGGTGATGGTATTTGCGACATACAGGATATCAACATCGTATCCATCTGGACCGCAGGTAGAGCATTAGGTATGAAGCCAAAGGATATTCTGGCAGAGGATGGCGAGACATCTGAGAAGTATAAAGCCGGCAACGAAGCGCGCATCAAGAAGGCGCTCCTAAATGCTCGCGTTCATATTCTGGATGAATGCCATATCGCAAGCTGTGATACCATTAATACCATATGCGACAACATCAATCCTGAGCGAATCTACGGTCTATCTGGAACACCGTTCCGTATGGATAATGCTGACCTAATGATTAAAGGGATGATAGGCGAGGTTCTCATTGATATTCGCGCATCGACCTTAATCCTAAGGGGCGTTCTCGCTCGTCCTATCATTAAATTCGTCGAAGTTCCAAAAATGAAGTTGCCTGCGACATATCAGGAATGCTACAAGGAATATATTGTAGAAAATAAAGTGCGCAATACCATTATTACAAATGAAACGGTGAAGTTGGTTAACAAAGGGTATAAGGTTCTTGTTCTGTTCAATACCATTAAGCACGGCGATATTCTTTCGGAGATGTTCACAGTGCAAGGTATACGATTTGGACTTCTAAGTGGAAAAGATGATGCCGATAAGCGCTTTGGCATGATGGAGCAAATGAAGAAAGGAGAGTTGGATTGCTTGCTCTGCTCGAGGATATTCGACGTAGGAGTAGATTTGCCCATACTTTCAGCATTGGTATTGGCTGGGTCTGGAAAATCGTATGTACGAACACTGCAAAGAATAGGTCGCGTTATTCGTTCGTATCCTGGGAAAAAGTGTGCTGCTGTTGTTGAATTCAACGACCAGGTGAAGTTCTTTAAGAATCACTCAGAGATTCGTAGGAAGTACTACGAATCCGAAACAGAGTTCAAAGTCATCGGTTGAATTGAGGTTTGCGCGAACTGCCAATGCTGCCGTATGGAACAACAACCCTTCCGCTAGTCTTGGTTGCTACAACCTCAACCTTTTGCTTTATGGTTGGTTTGCGCTTAAAGATAACGTTGCTATCAACAAGGTCGAACCCAGTATCCGACGTGGCATGGTATACATCGGGCGTTATAGGCAGAATAGGACCTGACTCCGGCACTAAATCTATAGCGGCGGATGAACTATTTCTTTTTACAGACTTTGAAGATACGAACTCGTGATTAATTGCATTGTGGACAGTATCTATAATCGCAATTTGAGACGGTGCAATTTGCACAGTAGATTCAATCGACACGGGGTCGATAACGCCAAGATCTACGGGCGGTTTTGTATAAACGATTGATTCGAAATCATTTATGAGCGATGCAGGATCCGAAGGTGCAGTTCTTACAAATCCACCGATATCAACTACACGCTCTCCATCAACTGGACCTGTATAAGGTTGTTGATGCAACCAATATGATATCTCTGTAATCTTTGCATCAACAGGCGCGTGATATACATTTTGATGCAGATAGTAATCGGAAGCAATGACATTACTGTTGGTAAGTCCTACATACTGATTTTTATGCAAATAATATGACGTCGATTCAAATGACCCAAAGGTTGTCGCTATACTGTTGTGCACTTTAACCTTACGGATAGATTTGTGCTCAAAAGCGTGTCGTTCAGTAATTGCAACCGGCAGACATTGAGGGCTATACGAATAGTTGACAACCATTCCATATGTATGGTTGAACTTGACATACACGGATCTTATGTATCCGAGCATGTATCCAATAGGACCGCCTGCTATAAGAATATAGGGTGAGTTCGGTCCATTAATTTTGATGTAAGTGCCCATAAATCACCTCTTTCTATGGGCGATTAATGCTCACACCAGCCCACGGGAGTACAATTTCTGACGAAGAACCTGACATAATACCGTCTTTGGTTGACGTTACAGTTAAGGTATCAAATTGATTACGAATTACACTGTTCATCTTGTAAAGAACAGATCGACCCTTATACATATTTGGAACAGCTAACTGTTCAGAGTTAGACCCAGTTGCTTCCGGGGTAGTCTGTAACGCGGCGTACTTAAAATACATCACAGGGAATAACTGATCCTGAGATGAATAAAGAGATGTACTATTTCCCTTTGGAACAAATGTGTAAAAGTTTTCGTGCGCTGGAAGATTGTTAGGTGAATCTTCGGTAATAAATGTAGTCAGCATAGGGATGACAACATTGATAAATCTGCACTTATTTTGACGTACGGCGCTGGTAAAGGCATTGCGATCCGCAAAAGTGTTAGGTTTGCTAATCCAAGCACGGAGACGCGGTTTCATTTGCGTCGTTATGTCCATAAAGTGCGGAGACCATTGATTTGCTGTTGGAGCAACTCCATTCAGAACGTTATATCCAGTGGTTGGACTTCCACCAATACCGCCCGTAACAGGGCAGAACCAGAAGCATACATTCTCGGGATCGTTTGGATTGCCATCAAGCAAACCATCCATAGAGAAAAATCCAATAGTATCTCTTTTGTTAGTAATCCAAAAGTAAAATGGATACGGCGCATTGCCACTCTCTGCGCAAGCGTGCATATTCCAGATGTCGTAGTCATTCAATGCGTCGCCAGTAAGTGTAGATCCAGACCAGTTATTAATATCCGTTCCACCTAATGCATTGACGTAGTAGTTGACATCATGCAAATCGGTGCGATGAAGCCAAATCAAATCGTTGGCAATGGGTGGATTAAATCCAGATACAGGAAGCGGTTCTCTCACAGTCACTACAATATTTCCAGTAACGTCAACGCTTGCCAATGGGTTCAATATAGTGATTGATGTTGGCGTAACAGCGGTAATGAGATACGTTCCATTGTTTTTCGCATGAACATCACCACCGGTAATCACAGCAACGTTTCCGACATCAATTGCTTTAAGGTTATTTGCAATAGTAATGGTTGCAGTTCCGGTAAGACCATCAACCGCTGTAATCGATGCGGTTGGAAATGTTAACTCTGCATATCCTTGACCTAAGTCTGGGTTGGTCGAAAACTTACTCTTCGCAGAGTATGCAATGGACATTTGACCAGCGGATCGGTATGATATTTTGGATCCGGCAATAGTATCGCTTGAACGGTCGATAGGAAGGTGGCGATAGAAAAGAAGCTCACGAATGCCATCGGGAGAGCGTAGGATAAACCAGACAGCGTCCGAAGCCATACCTCCAGCTACATATCCAGGTTCCGTGATAAGGTCGCTATTGGCGCTAAATTGGCTACCATACCCATCATTAGAGTATCCGCTTTGAGATACCGTCCACCCAGCGGTAGTCGTTAAGAATGATTTCAGGTCAAACCACATCTGGCATAGAGTAGGAACTCCACCACCAAGAATGCTTCCAAGACCATAATACCGGTTATTGACGCTGAATTGTAATGACATGCGAGACCCTCTTTAATTATGCAATGCTATGCGGAAGTGTTCATTCTGGATTAATTGGAGTGTTATCGACCCAAGGTAGAAGCGTCGTACACCCACTATCATCACACGAGATAGGTGTGCTATCGCTTGCCAGATTAAGTGAGACAAAATAGTCAGTGCCAACATCAATCATTTCCAAATCATACCGTTTGACAGTATCCTGCTGAAAAAGAGTACTCATACCACGGTAAGAGTTTGGAATAATATTTGTGTCATTGGTAATATTTGGATTTTCAATCTTTGCATAGACTAATGTCATAAGTGTTTCGAGTGAATCCGTTAGGTTGCCTTGCAAATTACTCGGGATTGCCGACGAGAATTTGTTTATGACCCATATTTGATTGTCTTCATTGAACTGCAATATTACATCATCGCCAGGTGGCAATGTAATCCCTTTAGCAGATCCAATGGGATATCCAATAGTTTGCAATACACCATTTACATCCATCTTTTGTGATACGCCATAAATGTTTTGATGTAATGTTGTTTGGTTAGAGATGCATACGAGTTCATTTTTGATAGGCTGACTATTAAGTTTTAGCTTTCCAGATCCGCTTTGTGCCGGGATTGTAGAAACCGATCCGATGAGTTGTGCAAACCTGTCAGCGACCTTCTTAGCCCCAGAAGGAAACACGAATGTATTAATATTAATAGGTAGTGGGTTCAATATCGCAGTTGGAAGAGTAGAAATCCACTTAATTCCATTGAAGCATACGTATAGCGATTTTGTAGGAAATAGCATAGATATAGGTGCTTCGTCGATAATTTTACCATTGCCATCAATTGTAATCATGACATTTTTTGGATTACGAATGTTGATAATCTGACCCGGATATGGCACAGCGGGAAGAGATACTGTGTTATTCCCAGTGGTAGAGAGTACGTCTATATAAAACTCGAACGGAAGTGCTGACATATCGTACGAGGCACTTGGTCCATTGACATTTGGCGATTGTGGGAGTAGTGTATAATCTGCAACATATGAGTAAAATACATCTACAAGCCAAAACTTTGACGTAAATGATAGAACGAGAGAGTGCATTGGCGGAATAGATGTCGATGTGCTTGTGTATGACCCAATTCCATTACTGGATGTAACATTGATTACATCGCTGGTGATATTTGTAATGCTAATTTCTTGATTGAAATACGGTGAGGTCGGAAGGATGACACTATGCGCGCCGGAAACCACTACAATAGATTGAACCTGCGATGTAAGCACAAAGTCTGACGTGCTTAAGTCAATAATTGTATTCGGAAGGCTTAAATCAAGAGATGTATGGTTATTTGGTTCCTGGTAGAAACTTTGATAAAGTACTCCAGTCTCCAAAAATCTTGCAGACGATGATGTCATTGCAGACACGAAGTCTGGTCGAGATACGATGGTTGAATTGTCGCCATACCACGACTTAATATATTTACTATGATGACTTGCACCAAAACGCATACCTGGTGAATTACAGATGTTCAGCAGAACCACATCATCAGCATTATCAACATTCTTATTGTATACACTATCCATTGCAATAAGTCCGAAGATTTGATTACGACATGTCAGCATTAAATAGAACTCATACGGAGCAACTGTATTGACAGCCATATGATAATTCCAGACATCATAACTATTGATGTTCTGCATGTAGTTTGTAGGCTGATAGATGTCAAAGTCATCCTGGTCAAAGAATGTGTCTGGAAATCCAGGATTAAGTAGCGATACACCACCCCTTATATTGTTTGGAAAATAATCCCCATTTACATCTGCTTTATACCCATATCCAGTATGAGTATCTTTCTTATGCAACCATACCATATCAGCGGCTGTAGGTGGATTTGTTGCAGATACTGCGGCACCATAAAATCCGTGAGCTAAATCAAAACCAGCATTAGCAGAATACGCGATACATAGGTTTGAATTGCTTTGCGCTGAATTTGCGTAGCAAATGTTACCATTTCCAACATAGCCATTGGTGATGTAACTTTTCTCTGTCAAATCGATGTATTCGTCGTAGATATATTTTGTATCGCGAATAACATGTCCGCTGGAAATCTGAAAACCATCGATGACAAGACTTCCAACAAATTCTTGAATGAACCCAGGAACATATGCCCCGTTATTATCAGTTCCAGCAATGTCTGTCAACGTGCCTACTGGTAAGGCAAAATTGATATGACCTATACAGTATCCAATAAGAGCTTGGGTGCCTGCATCAGGAGTTACTGCAAATTGGTAATCACAAATTGGATTAAGCATGTGCGCTACAGGATTGGACAACTCAAATGCCTGACTTCCAATTTGTATGCTACAGGTGGATAAATCCGTGCTATAATTAGTAACATAGCATTTGTCGAACGTAACCCATTTGCTAACAAGTATCACATTTGTTAGCGGTTGATTGTAGGAGTTGTCATCAACCCACGATCCATCAATGCATATAAATTCTGGGTTAATGTCGATGTTGGAAACTGCAGTTCTCACACCATTAACGATCTGGAATCCGGAATCGATATGGAATCCTGCGATACCTCCAACGATCTTTCCATTGCAGAAGACGATTGGGCTTGTGTTTTTTGTTGCGCTTACAGTTCCAGATGACTGACCATCGTCGAAAAACCCAGCACCGATAGTCCTCGTATTGTTTAGTATATATCCATCGTAAACGCGATAATTAGTTCCGCAATTGTCCTGAATAAATCCAGCATGCGAATATGGCGGAGACGATACATAGACTGGTGTATCAATCCCATTCACCTTACCATCTATGAGAACCTCAACATCAGATGCATCATCCCATTTGAACCCGCTCTTACAAACGCCACCATTGAATTCAAAGTCGTTCTTGCATGTATAAACAAATGCTTTAGCTGGAGTAATCACTGGAGTATCGGAAGGAGTTGCCTGAGTATATGTTTCTGGGCAATCAATAAAGTATGATGAGATTGCCTGAGATTGACTTCCAGTAACCTTAAACCCACCAGCGAGGAAAAATCCTGTAATGTATTGAACTCTGTTTTTCAAGAACAGAAATTGTCTCTTGTCATCAGGGTCTTTTATAACGAACCACGAGACATCATTACCAATGCTATTAGCGCCTTCTGTAAGATTTGTCAGTATGTCGCTTTGGCTATACTGGAGGATATTGAGCTGACCATGATATGTGCCACTAGCAGATACTGTCCAACCATTCTGCACAAGGTGAGCTTTTAAATCCAATAGTGTTTGACCGAAGTAGAATGTTGAACCAGAACCCGTGCCCAGCATACGATTGTTTACATTGAACGAAAATGACATATCAAAACCTCATAAGATGCGGATGATGGTTCCATCCCACTTAAATGCCAAACGAGCGTCGCTTCCAATGAGGATATATTGGTTAGCTGTTGTGTAGTTTAATGTGGAAAGCTCATTGAAGTATTTCGATGGAATCTTAACTGTAGAGGACATTCCCTTATATATGACTGGCATATTCGTATAACTATCCAGACTCAATTGAGTCGTTTCATATATATTACCCTTACAATAACTTACCGGAAGAAGATATACTGTGCCGGATGCAGACACGGGAATGTTTCCAAACGCTGGAACGGTAAGATCATGAACCTGATCTTGATTTGCTAAGTTGCTCACGACCCCGCTAGACACGGGATAGTTTAAATTGAAGTTGTCATTAGCAACAGATGATGTAAAGGTCAGAGGCGCCGTAGGCAAAAATCGACTTTGATTGGAAGTTACGCTCATCATGTATTTTTGACGCGTCGTAAATACCTTTTTGCCATACCACGCTTTTATACGCTTGCTGTGCTTAAAGATCTGCTTTTCATCACCAGATATGCCACCGGGGAAGTTCCAGAATACATACGGGTCAAGATCTCCAGTCTGCTGAGAAACCCTATCCATGCAAAATAAACCAGATGTCGATATTTGCGATGTAGCGATGTCATATTTGGATATGAAAAAGTAAAACCCAAATGGCGATACGGTATCAGCGATGACGTGAAAATACCAAACCATCGAATCCGAAATGCCATCGCCATAAAGTAATTCACTTATAGGCAATGGAGCAATATTTGGAGGCGCGGAAAATTGGAGCATATCCGATGCTAGATCACCCCATATATCTGAGTATGATGTAATCCATACCGCATCATTCGCCATCGGAGGATTCGAAGCACTAACCGCCGAATTGTTTATCCCAAGCGTTGCCGAGAATAATGAATCAGCGGAATACGCAATATACAATCCGGTAGAGTTTGCTTTGCTATTAAATAGAGAACTACGATAGAAGAGCAATTCTTTACCAAGAGGAGAGTGCAGCACGAACCAGACTATTTCTGAGTTCATTAATATATCAGATGTGATAACATCTGACGATGAACTCATCATCGAAGTGCTACCAGAGAATCCGCTTTTAGTAACGGTCCATCCGGTAGTCTTCATAAACTCTTTGAATTGAAAGAGGGCGTTGCAGAAATTGAATCGACCATAAGAATCGAGCAATCCCACGTAGCGCTTATGAATTGATGAGATTGCCATTGATTACATCATATTCGGATTGGAGAGCCCGTCCCAAGGTAGAACCACATGTGCAGAACGACCAGCATAGATGTATTTTTTAGCATCACCATCTTCATTAAGCAAATCAAATTGGTTACGTTGGTTCCCCGAGATATGGAGCATCGTGGAAACTCCCTTGTAACTTGGTGGAAGCTTGAATGGTTCCTTTACCAATGCGTTCTGTTGCGGGTTGTAGTTAATCTGATTCTGATACTGAACGCTACCTCGCCCATACATTAGCGGGAAAATCTCATCAAAGCTCGAATAGGTATTTGTGCTCAAGTTTCCAGGGATAATGGTTACGATACCTTTTGAACTTCCATACTCATAACTCTGAACGATTTGATACATTAGAACTGCCGTAGGTAGAAATCCACAGGTCATTCCATTAAATCGATTCATAAAATCTGTGCTATCAGCAAAGTGTGCGGGTTTCTTATACCACGATCGGATACAATATGTAGTCGATGGCGCTACCAAGCCCACGGGAAGTAGTTCGTTAATGTTGCTCATGGTTGCAGGATAGTGCCCACTCTTATGTGCAGGTGCTCCACCAGCAACATCACACCAGAATACTACCGGGTCAACATCTTCAATCGGATTATCCGCAATCGAATCGAGAGCGAAGAAACTAAGTGAGTCATAGATATACGGAATGGTATTGCTAATTGTAATATTTGAGTTCGTTGCGCTTCCAGGATTATCTGTACGCTGTTTTTCTGCCGTTAAATATGACGTTACGTCTGTCTCTTGATATGTTAGCCAAAAGTAAAACTGGAACGGTGCAACAGTGCTTGCACACATATGAAGATTCCAGTAGGTGCTTTGTTGAATTTTTTTAGCATTGGAATGTGCAAAGAAATTGCCAACACCTTGCGCTGGATATGTATATGGTGGTAGTGATTGTTCTTGAGGAGAAATCCACACCATATCCACCGCGTATGGCACGTACCAAGTCGCTCCACTTTGAGTTCCAGAAATCATTTGCATCGATGTAAATTTTGAATCTGCCGAATAAGCAATTGACATACGATCTTGTTGTACGGCAACATAGTCAATCGCCTGGAAACACTCTTTCCACAAAAGTTGACCGTTGTTCGGATCGGTGATAGAAAATACCTGACCATCTTTATTGATGATTTTTACAGTATTCGCATCGACATAATCTATGATAAGATACTCGCCATCATTAGGTCCGCTTCCACCCATAGTTGAAAGCTTAAGGGTATGCCCGATTGACGCGGGGGTCATATTGACCAATCCAGATACTGTCGTAATTCTTGTAGCGGTATCAATATGAGCCTTAGTTCCAATCATTGCTCCAGTGCCAGTGATGTAGAACCCCATTGCTGGCGAGGCATTGAATGTTTGACCTGACGGATCGGAAATTTGCAACGTTGTATCATCAATAATTGCAGTAATCTGCGCCGTCGTGGTGTAGAAACCACCTGGGGTCAAAGTATCCGTAGGGGGAACAAGAGCAATATACTGACCAACCATGTTCGGAGAAAGGAAGTTCGTTGGAGTTCCGTTAACCAAAACATTGGAGATTGTTACAACACCAGATGCATTAACTGTAGTTACGCCAGTATATGTCGTCCCATTTTCTAGAACTTGCTGCCCGTATATTGGTGTAATTGTTGGGTTTGTCGCAAAGCTACCAAGTGCTTTTTGAGCGAATGAATAGAAGGTTTTAGTAGTACCGGTAAAAGGGTCGTTGACTGTAGTGAGTGTCGTTGCATCAGGTGAGCGATAGAACATAAGCTGACGCTTGCTCAAAGGGTCCTGAAGAACAAAATACATCATAGATAGATTCATCAATTTATCAGTAATGAATAGGTCGCCAGTCACATTGAGCTGATCTGTTGCTGTCCAAGCCACACCGCTTTTGACAACCGTCCAACCAGCCTGTGTAGTCATAAAGTCTTTAAACTTAAACCACACATTTGCCGCATTGGCGTTCGACATCTCTCCGTAAGAGATTGTGGCTTCGCCTTCAAGAGGACTACCAACAGTCAGTGGAGATCCTAACCCGAGATAGCGATTGTTGACAGAGAAGACATAGTTCGGAAGGGGCGGCATCGTAAATCCTTATGATGTAAATCTATAATTATGTGTGAATAGGCATAGCGCAAATGAAAAACGGTTGCATAAGCAACCATTTCATTAACCTTCAACATATTCTCTATTGAGGGCGGCGCTCATAGATATTTGTGGAGCTTAATGACCCAGTGTTGTCATAGAGCTTGAACTCCTTGACAGCAGTAATTCCATCATCATCAAAGATAACAAATGCGTTCGTGGCTGGAATAATCTTAGTGCGGTTCATTGCCGCCTTACGCAGCAGCGACATATCCGTCGCAAATCCACTAAATGAAGTGCTCATTCCGTTCACTGCAGTGGTTAATGTTCCAACATTCGAATTGAGTGTCGTGATGTTAGAATCGAGAGTTGATACAGTATTTTGCAATTGTGTTATAGCTGCATCATTTGTATTAACTGTTGTGTTCAAATCGGATGTAGTTGAGTTTAGCGTTCCAAGATTTGTATTTACAGTGACAGATGTAGCAGCGACGACATTGAATACACCAATGAAATGATCGCTTGTTGCATCTTTGACAGACACTATAAGCCAGCCAACAGTATCAGTATTTGTAGTGCTTAAAAGTAAGTTGTACACACCTGGCATATTTGTTGCATCGACTTCAAACCAGTTGGTGTTATGAATAATTGTCATAGCGGTAGACGCACCGCCGTATTTTTGCAAATACACCGTAGGAGCAGTAATGCCTGTCTTCGATGCATAAGTAGTACTGTCGAGAAGTCGTACGGGAATTCTTATCGATGCACTTTGCAGGATTTCTGTGTCCATAGTTGTGCTCCTTAAACAGATATCAAATTAATCCACATACTTAAAGAAAACCCTGGAAGATACTGGCTTAAGTGCCCTAATAATCTTTTCCATAGTTGTCCTGACTTTCTTGTCATTTTTCACCATATGTTTAGTATCAGCTATTGTCATAGAGAAGTCATGCTTGCCCCCGTACTGAGACTGAACGATGGCAAACGAATCCTTTTTGACATAGGTGATATTGTTTGATGATAGTATATATGATGTGTAAGCGTCCTCAACCACCGGGACTATATTATTTATATTATTGCTAAATGATGGATCGAGCAATTCTCCATAAGGTTTATACATAGGCGCAGGAGCTAGCGAGATTTTTAGATTATCAATGAGGACATTGGCTACATTTGACGAATTTACATCAGAGCCTATAAACAATGTATCGAACTGGTCTTTAATGACAATGGTGTTCATAGTTGTTTGCGAAGCCGATGCATTAACGGTCTGAGAGTATACATTAGAACCGTTAATTGACTGAGTAAAATCTCCATAGAGATACCCATCTACAAACATCAGTAATATGTTCTGATTAAAATCCCACACAATCTTGACTTTGTGCCACGTGGATTTATTCCATACGATCGGAGCTGTGATAGTAGTTTCCAAAACATCATTGGTTGAGAATATGGTAGTTAGATTTTTTACATACAGCGTAAGGTTCCCATCAATGGATCTATATAGTGA
>JACCDR010018681.1_pt1 | contig 12009 bp, 10 predicted proteins | sample 7446431 | NCBI WGS metagenome assembly JACCDR01 (sample SAMN15323443, study PRJNA562643) | freshwater metagenome | isolation source: river surface water | place: USA:Blue River Watershed | collected 2017-08-17
CCGTGCACTGAACTCGGTGGGCAGGGCGATGGCTTCGTCGAAGCTGTTGGTGTGCAGGCTCTGCGTGCCGCCAAAAACCGCGGCCATGGCCTCGATGGTGGTGCGTACCACGTTGTTGTACGGGTCCTGCTCGGTCAGGCTCCAGCCGCTGGTCTGGCTGTGCGTGCGCAGCATCAGGCTCTTGGGGTTCTTCGCGCCGAAGCCCTGCATGATGCGGCACCACAGGCGACGCGCCGCGCGCATCTTGGCGATCTCCAGGTAGAAGTTCATGCCGACCGCCCAGAAGAAGGACAGGCGGCCCGCGAAGTCGTCCACGTCCATGCCCTTGGCCAGGGCCGTCCTCACATACTCCTTGCCGTCGGCCAGGGTGAAAGCCAGCTCCAGGGCCTGGTTGGCCCCGGCCTCCTGCATGTGGTAGCCCGAAATCGAGATCGAGTTGAACTTGGGCATGTGCTTGGCCGTGTACTCGATGATGTCGCCGATGATCTTCATCGAGGGCTCGGGCGGGTAGATGTAGGTGTTGCGGACCATGAACTCCTTGAGGATGTCGTTCTGGATGGTCCCGCTCAGCTGGTCCTGCTTCACACCCTGCTCTTCGGCCGCCACCACATACCCCGCCAGCACCGGCAGTACCGCGCCGTTCATGGTCATGGAGACGCCGACCTTGTCCAGCGGGATCTCGTTGAAGAGGATCTTCATGTCCTCCACCGAGTCGATGGCCACGCCGGCCTTGCCCACGTCGCCCGTCACGCGCGGGTGGTCGCTGTCGTAGCCTCGGTGCGTGGCCAGATCAAAGGCCACGGACACGCCCTGGCCGCCGGCGGCCAGAGCCTTGCGGTAGAAGGCGTTGGATTCCTCGGCGGTGGAAAAGCCCGCGTACTGGCGGATGGTCCAGGGCCGTACCGCGTACATGGTGGCCTGCGGGCCGCGCAGATAGGGCTCGAAGCCGGGCAGCGTGTCGGCATGCGGCAGGTCGCGGGTGTCCGCCGCCGTATAGAGCGGCTTGACCGTGATGCCGTCGGGGGTGAGCCAGTTCAGGGCATCGACCTGGCCACCGGGCGCGGATTTGGCGGCGGCCTTGTGCCAGGCTTCAAGGCTGGCGGACTGGAATTCGGGCTGTTTCTGGCTCATGGCAAAGCGGCGGCTCGCCTCTGCAGGCGGACCTGGTTGATGTGGCGCGGAGTTTACATCATTCATAATTATTGATGCAAAATATTTTTCCCTCTACAATTGCGGCCATGTCCGCCGTCTCCCTCTCACCCCGCGCCCTGTATGAAGAAGTGGCCGAATTGTTGCGCCAGCGCATCTTCCGGCGCGAGCTCGAGCCGGGCAGCTGGATCGACGAACTGAAGATCGCCGAAGACTACGGCATCAGCCGCACCCCGCTGCGCGAGGCGCTCAAGGTGCTGGCGGCCGAGGGCCTGGTCACGATGAAGGTGCGCCGCGGCGCGTATGTGACCGAGGTCAACGAAAAGGACATGAGCGACATCTACCACCTGCTGGGCCTGCTCGAAAGCGACGCAGCCGGCATGGTGGCCCGGCACGCCACGGCCCAGCAGCTGCAGGAGCTGCAGGCCCTGCACCAGGAGCTCGAAGCCGCCACGGCGCAGCGGGAACGCTTTTTCGAGCTGAACGAGCGCTTTCACATGCGCCTGCTGGAGATCGCCGACAACCGCTGGCGCAGCCAGATGGTGGACGACCTGCGCAAGGTCATGAAACTCAACCGCCACCACTCCCTCTTCAAGTCGGGGCGTATCGCCGAGTCGCTGGCCGAGCACAGCGCCGTCATGGCCGCCCTGCAGGCCCGGGACGCCACGGCGGCCACCCAGGCCATGCAGGAACACTTCCGCAACGGACTGGAAGCCGCGACCTGAGCGCTTTCCCTGAGGCTGGCCGCCGGGAATTCATCTATCCTGAGGCCATGGCCACGGCGGCAAGCGATAACAAGGACAACACCCTCCAGCAGACCCTGCTGGAGTACCAGGCGATTCTGGAAAACGCCTCGGTGGGCATCCTCTTCACCCGAGACCGCAAGGTCCTGCACTGCAACCCGCGTTCCTCGGACATCTACGGCTGGCCGCACGGCGAACTGGTGGGCCAGCCGGGTTCGGTCTTTTACCTGGGCCAGGATGACTACGAGGCCATGGGCCGTCTGGCCGGCCCGCTGCTGGCGCGCGGTGAGTTGCTCGATGTGGAGCGCCCCATGCGCCGCAGGGACGGCAGCACGGTGCACTGCCACCTGCGTGCCAAGGCCATCAACCCGGCCAACACCGCCGAGGGCACGATCTGGATCATCGAGGACATCAGCCAGCGCCGCATCGAACAGGCCCGGCTGGACGAACTGCTGCAGCGCCAGCAGGCCATCCTGGAAAACGCCTCGGTCGGCATCCTGTTCACGCGCAACGGCCAGATCGTGCATTGCAACCCGCGCATGGAAGCCATCTACGGCTGGCCGCATGGGGCGCTGATCGGCCAGTACGCGAGCGTCTTTTTTGCCGACGATGAGGACTACCGTGCGTTCGGCGCCAGCGTCGGCCCCAGGCTGGCGCAGGGCGAACTGGTGGACATCGAGTGGCGCCATGTCCGCCGCAGCGACGGGGTCCGGATCTGGAGCCGCCATCTGGCCAAGGCCCTGCCGGGCCCGGACGGCAGCCAGGGCGCCATCTGGATCAGCGAGGACATCAGCGCCCAGAAGCACGCCCAGGAGGCCCTGGCCCAGGCCCGTCTCGAGCTGGAGCATCGGGTGCAGGAGCGCACCGAGGAACTGGCGCGCATCAACCAGCAGCTGCAACACGAGGTGGCCGAGCGTCGGGCCATTGAAGAGCACCTGCGGACGGAAGAAGCACGTTTCCGTGACCTCAGCGAGATGTCCTCGGACTGGTTCTGGGAGATGGGGCCGGATCTGCGGTTTTCTGCCATGTCACAGGGTTTGTCAGACACCAAGCTGCCGCCCAACCGCACACTCGGCAAGTTGCGCTGGGAGTTGCCCATCGTCAACGTCACGCCTGCGCAATGGGATGAGCACCGCAAACTGCTCGATGCAAGGCTGCCGTTCAGGGACTTCACCTACCAGATGGAAACCCGGCCGGGCGAAACCCACTGGTTTTCGATCAGCGGCAAACCCATCTTCGAGGCCGGTGTCTTCAAGGGCTACCGGGGCACCGGAACCGACATCACGGCGAAATACGAGGCCGAACAGAAGATCCAGTTCCTGGCCTACCACGACCCCCTGACTGGCCTGCCCAACCGCGTGCTGCTGGAGGACCGGCTGGCGCAGGCCATCGCCCAGGCCGAACGCAGCCACACCGGCGTGGCGCTCGTTTTCCTGGACCTGGACAACTTCAAGAAGATCAACGATTCGCTGGGCCACGCCACGGGGGACACCCTGCTGCGCGAAGTGGCGAGCCGGCTCAAGGGCTGCGTGCGCGACACGGACACCATCAGCCGCCAGGGCGGCGACGAGTTCGTCCTCGTCCTGCGCGACCTCCAGGGCGCCGAAAGCAGCCTGCCGGTCCTGACCAAGATCATGGAAACTCTGCAGGAGCCCTGCTTCAGCGACGGCAACGAGCTGTCCACCTCGGCCTCCATCGGCGTGGCGCTCTACCCGCAGGACGGCCGCGATTTCGACATCCTGCGCAAGAAGGCCGACATGGCCATGTACCGCGCCAAGGAGGCCGGCCGTAACACCTACCGTTTCTTCGACGAGGCCATGGACGAGGAAGCGGTCGAGCACCTGCTGATGCGCAGTGGCCTGCGCCGTGCGGTCGAACGCGGGGAATTCGCGCTGCACTACCAGCCGCAGATCGAGATCGGCAGCGGACGCCTGATCGGTGTCGAGGCCCTGCTGCGCTGGGAACATCCCGAGTTCGACCTGGTCTATCCCGACCGTTTCATTCCTGTCGCTGAGGACAGCGGCCTGATCGTGCCCATCGGCGCATGGGTCATCGAAGAGGCCTGCCGCCAGGCCATGGCCTGGCAACGTGCCGGGCTGCCGGACCTGGTGGTGGCGGTCAACCTCTCGGCGGTGCAGTTCCGCCGGGGCGGGATCGAGGAGACCGTGACCCGGGCGCTGGAGAGCAGCGGGCTGGCACCGGACCGCCTGGAACTGGAGCTCACCGAGTCCATCCTGATCCAGGACGTGGAGCAGGTCATGGCCACGATCCGGCACCTCAAGCGACTGGGCGTGCAACTGGCCATCGACGATTTCGGCACCGGCTACTCCAGCCTGTCCTACCTGAAACGCTTCGACATCGACAAGCTCAAGATCGATCGCAGCTTCATCCGCGACCTGGCCACCGACCCGGACGATGCGGCCATCGTGCGGGCCATCATCCAGATGGCTCACAGCCTGGGGCTGCGCGCCATCGCCGAAGGGGTGGAGACACCGGAGCTGCTGGCGCAGCTGCGCAGCTTCGGCTGCGACGAGGCCCAAGGCTATCACTACGCCCGACCCATGCCGGCTGCGGAGTTCGAGCGTTACCTGGCCGCCTTCGCCACGGCCCGCCGCTGAGCCGCGGGCCTGTTCAGACCAGGCTCGCCTCGCGTCCGTGCGCCAGGGCCAGCACCTCGCGCGCATCGCGCGGCTTGAGCCGGTGATCGCTCCAGACCTGGCGCCAGCGACGCGCGCCAGGCAGGCCATGGCGCAGGCCCAGCATGTGGCGCGCGATCGCATACCAGGGCGCACCATCCTCCGCCTGCGCGCGTTGCATGTAAGCCACCATCTGCTCCTCCACGCCCTCGCGGCTCAGGCCCGAGGGCGCAGCGCCGAAATAACGCGCGTCCCAGGACGCCAGCCACCAGGGGTTGTGATACGCCTCACGTCCGATCATCACGCCATCGAGGTGCTGCAGCTGCTCGGCCACCTGCGCGTCCGTGGTGATGCCGCCATTGATGACGATGGTGAGCTGCGGGAAGTCACGCTTGAGGCGGTGCACCAGCTCGTAACGCAGCGGCGGCACCTCCCGGTTCTCCTTGGGCGAGAGGCCCTGGAGCCAGGCGTTGCGCGCATGGACGATGAAGGTGTCGCAGCCTGCTTCGGCCACCGTCCCCACGAAATCACGCACGAAATCGTAGCTCTCGGTGCGGTCGATGCCGATGCGGTGCTTGACGGTCACGGGGACGGATACCGCATCGCGCATGGCCTTGACGCCTTCGGCCACCAGCTCTGGCTCGGCCATGAGGCAGGCGCCGAAGGCCCCGCGCTGCACCCGCTCGCTGGGACAGCCGCAGTTGAGGTTGATCTCGTCGTAGCCCCACTGTTCACCCAACCGGGCGCAGGCCGCCAGATCGGCAGGCTCGCTGCCACCGAGCTGCAGGGCCACGGGGTGTTCCTCGGTGTTGAAGCGCAGGTGGCGGCCGACGTCGCCATGCAGCAGCGCACCGGTGGTGATCATCTCGGTGTACAGGCGCGCGTGGCGGCTGAGCAGGCGGTGGAAAAAGCGGCAGTGCCGGTCGGTCCAGTCGATCATGGGCGCGACCGACAGGCGCCAGCGCCCGGCAGGGGACGGGGGTTCGGACATGCCGGGGATCATCGCAGGCGTGTCGCTAAAATGGCGGGCTTTGTTGCCAACCCTCACGGACCGACCCGTCGCCGCCTGCCCCATGAGCACCACCGCCACCCTGACCGAATTCGAGCGCGAGATTGCCCAGTTCATCGTGACCACCCTCAACCTGGAAGTCACCCCCGAGCAGATCGCGCCGCTGGACCCGCTCTACGGCGACGGCCTGGGCCTGGACTCCATCGACGTGCTGGAGATCGCACTGGCCGTCTCCAAGCAGTACGGCTTCCAGATGCGCTCGGACGACCCGGACAACGTCAACATCTTCAGCTCCCTGCGCAGCCTGGCCGCGCACATCGCCGCCCACCGCGCCTGAACACCGGCGGCGCCTCCCCATGAAAACCGGGCTGTGGCTCAAAGTGGCACTGGCAGCCCTGATGGTGCTGGGCTACCCGCTGGGCATGCACTGGCTGCTGACCGCCTCGAGCTGGTCACACGCGGCCCTGGCCTGGTTCAGCCTGGCGCAGAACGTGGGCATGCAGCTGCTGCTGGCGCTTTTTTTCGGCCTGACCCTGCGCCCGGGCCATGAGCCCCTGATCGCACGTTTTGCGCGCCGTATCCATGGGGCCGACTACAGCCCGCGCATCGCGCGTTATGCCCGCCAGGCCACCTGGGCCTGGACGCTGTTTTTTGTGGCCATGGCGCTGATTCCCATCGCGCTCTTCGCCTGGACCTCGGTCGACGTCTTCTCCTTTTTTGTCAACGTGATCTCGCTGCCCCTGCTGGGCCTCATGTTCCTGGCCGAGTACGCCGCGCGTCGCTGGTGCCTGCGTGGCATCGCACACGTGCCGCTGGCGCGCAGCTTCACCCTCTACCGTGAGGAACGGCGTGCGGCCGACACGGTCGCCCCGCCCTCGCCCTGACCATGCCCGCCCTGTTTTCGCATCGCACGCCCCAGGCCGTGATGGCCTGGGCCAACGGTCGCGCCATCACGGCGCTGGACGTTCTGGCTGCCGCCCGCCACATGGCGGCACGCCTGCCCGAGGGCTGCCCCGTGCTCAACCTCTGCAGCCGGCGCCACCACTTCGCCGTAGTGCTGGCCGCCGCCCTGCTGCGCGGCGTGCCCCTGCTCCTGCCGTCGACCCGTACGCCCGAGATGCTGCAGCGCCTGGGCCGGAAACATCCGGGCCTGCAGGCCGTGGTCGACGCGCCCGGCGACAGCGGCGGCCTGCCGCAGATCCGCTACGAACGCGGCCCCCTCCCCGCGCCCGGGGAAGCCTTTGAGGTGCCGGACATCCCGGGGGAACAGATTGCGGCCTATGTGTTCACCTCGGGATCCACCGGCGAACCGGTGCCCCACGTCAAGCACTGGGGCCTGCTGGTCGAAAACGCGCAGGGCGCCGGCCGGCGCGTGCGCGAGTGGCTGGGCACGGACGCGCCCTTCACCGTCACGGGCACCGTGCCGGCCCAGCACATGTACGGCTTCGAGTCCACGGTGCTGCTGCCCCTGCTCAACGAAAGCATCATCGACGCCAGCCACCCTTTCTACCCGGCCGACATCGTGCAGGCACTCGAGGCTACGCCAGCGCCACGCGTGCTGGTCAGCACGCCCTTTCACCTGCGCACCCTGATCGAGTCCGGCCTGGCCGTGCCGCCACTCGCCCTGCAGCTCAGTGCCACGGCGCCACTGGCGCCACAGCTGGCGCGCCAGGCCGAGGAGCGCCTGGGCGCACCGCTGCTGGAAATCTACGGCAGCACCGAGACCGGCCAGATCGCCACGCGCCGCAGCTCGGCCGGCGAGCTCTGGCAGACCCTGAACGGCGTGCAGGTCCAGGCCCTGCCCACGCCCGCGGGCGAGGAGCCGCGTTTTGCGGCCAGCGGCGGCCATGTGGAGGGCGTGGTGCCCCTGTCGGACGTGCTCGAGCTCGAGTCACCCACGCGTTTCGCCCTGCTGGGACGGCACACCGACATGGTGAACATCGCGGGCAAGCGCACCTCGCTCGCCTACCTGAACCACCAGCTGGGCAGCATCCCCGGCGTGCTCGACGGCGCGTTCTACTGGCCGCAGGACGCGGCCCAGGATGCGCAAGCCCGCATCCAGCGACCGATGGTCTTTGTCGTCGCGCCGGGTCTGGACGAGGCGACGCTGCAGCACGCCATGCGCGAACGCATCGACCCGGCTTTCCTGCCGCGTCCCGTCCATTTCGTCAGCGCGCTGCCACGCAATGCCACGGGCAAGCTGCCGCAACAGGCTCTGGCGGAACTCGCACGCCAGCTGCAGCACCCCACCCCGCCGGGAACGTCCGCGCGCCCGCGCTGGAGACCCGCGCCTCTGGTGAGCGGCTCGCTGGGCCTGCACGCCGTGGCCGCGGCCGGGCTCTTCACCCCGGCCTGGCCCTGGAGCGTGGGGGCGCTGGTGGCCAACCATGCCCTGATCGCCACCACCGGCCTGTGGCCGCGCAGCACCTGGCTGGGCTCCAACCTGCTGCACCTGCCGCGCAGCCGCCCCGAGGTGGCCATCACCATCGACGACGGCCCCGACCCGGAGGTCACGCCCGCCGTGCTGGACCTGCTGGAGCAGCACGGCGCCGTGGCCACCTTCTTCTGCCTGGGCGCACATGTACGGCAGCACCCGGCGCTGGCGCGCGAGATCGTGCGGCGCGGCCACGCCATCGGTAACCACAGCCAGCACCACAGCCACCGCTTCTCGCTCATGGGGCCGGGCGCGCTGCGACGCGAGATCGGCGCCGCGCAGGACAGCATTGCCCAGGTCACGGGCGTGAAGCCCGCCTTTTTCCGCGCGCCCGCCGGCTTGCGCAACCTCTTCCTCGACCCGGTGCTGCACGCGCTGGACCTGCGTCTGGCCAGCTGGACGCGACGCGGCTTCGACACCCGCACGGGCGACGCGGCCCTGGTGCTGCGCCGTCTCACGCGCGGCCTCGCGCCGGGCGACATCCTGCTGCTGCACGACCACCACGCCGCGCGCACGCCCCAGGGCCGGCCCGTGCTGCTGGACGTGCTGCCGCCGCTGCTCGCCACCCTGCGGGAGCGTGGGCTGCAGACCGTGCCCCTGCGTCCCGAACGGCTCTGAGTATCAAGGCGCCCCCTACAATGCGCCACCCTGGTGCATCCCCTCTCATGTCCAAAGTCCCGCTGCCTCCCGTCCTGCTCGAACAAGCCACCGCGCCCTACCGTCCCCTGGGCAAGTTCGCCTGGCATTTCGCACGCGGCAAACTCGGCGGTGACCCGGCCTTTGCCGGGCTGTTGCAACGCGGCCTGATCCCGGCCCACGCGCGCGTGCTCGACATCGGCTGCGGCCAGGGCCTGCTGGCCGCACTGCTGGGCAGCCTCGCGGGTGATTCGCCGGCCGAGCGCGCCTGGCCTGCCGGCTGGGCCCCGCCACCCAGCGGGACCCAGGTGCATGGCATCGAGCTCATGCCGCGCGACGTCGAGCGCGCGCAGCAGGCCCTGGGCCACCTCGGCGAGCGCGCCCGCTTCACGCTGGGCGATATGTGCACGACCACCTTCACCCCGGCCGACGTCGTGGTCATCCTCGACGTGTTGCACTACGTGAATGAGGCGGCCCAGGAGGATGTGCTGCGCCGCGTGCGGGAGGCACTCGCGCCCGGTGGCGTGCTGCTGCTGCGCGTGGGCGACGCGGCGGCCGGCCTGCCCTTCAAGCTCAGCAACTGGGTCGACGCCGTGGTCTTTTTCTTCCGCGGCCACAGCAGCTCGCGCCTGTACTGCCGCCCCCTGGGCGACTGGCAGGCGCTGCTGCAGAAGCTGGGCTTTGCGGTAGAGGCCGTCCCCATGCACGCCGGCACGCCCTTCGCCAACATCCTGCTGGTCGCCCGCAAGGCGGCTTGAACGCATGAACACGCTGTCGCTGGCCATCGAACACGACCACCCGGCCTATGCCGGCCATTTCCCGGGCCGGCCCATCCTGCCCGGTGTGGTGCTGCTCGACCGGGCGCAGCGCGCGCTCGAGGCCGCCTGCGACTGCCGCATCACCGGTCTGGCCCAGGCCAAGTTCCTCAGCCCCGTGACACCCGGCGAGGTGCTGGAACTGGACTATGAGGCCAGCGCCACGGGCCTGCGTTTCGAGATCCGCTGTGGCACGCGCCGCGTAGCCAGCGGGCGCTACAGCCTGGCCACACCATGAACAGCCGGCCGCAGGAACCGACCGCGGACAACACGCCCGCCTGGCTGCAGCGCAAGGAGCGCGGCAGCCAGCTGATGCTGCGCCTCATGACCTGGCTCTCGCTCACCCTGGGCCGGCGCCTGACACGGCCCATCGTCTACGGCATCGCGCTCTACTTCCTGCTGGCCGCACCGGCGGCGCGGCGTGCCTCGCGCGATTACCTAGGCCGCGCGCTGGGCCGGCCCGCGCGCTGGATGGATCTGTACCGTCACATCCTGGCCTTCGCCAGCACCATCCACGACCGCGTCTATCTCCTGAACGACCGGCATGAGCTGTTCGATCTGCGCATCCACGGCCAGGACGTCGTCCAGGGTCCGGACGCGCCCCAGGGCGGCTTCCTGATCTTCGGGGCCCACCTGGGCAGCTTCGAGGTGCTGCGGGCCATCGCCCGGCGCGACTGCGGCCAGTCCGTCTGCGCGGCCATGTACCCCGAGAACGCGCGCCTGCTCAACAGCATGCTGGCCAAGGTCAACGCCGAGGTCGTGCTCGACATCATCCCCCTGGGTCGCATCGACTCCATCTTCCAGCTCAACCAACGCATCGAGGCCGGCGCCATGGTGGCCCTGCTGGCCGACCGCGCCGTGGTGCCCGACACCTACCTGAGCGTGCGCCTCTTCGGTGAGCCGGCGCCCTTCCCGCTCGGTCCCTTCCGCCTGGCGGCCATCCTGCGCCGCCCGGTCTGTTTCATGACGGGTCTGTACCGTGGCGGCAACCGTTACGACATCCATTTCGAGCACCTGGCCGACTTCAGCACCGTGCCCGCCGGCCAGCGTGATGACGCGCTGCGTACCGCCATCGAACGCTACGCCGCCTTGCTGGAAAAGCATGGGCGCGCCGCGCCCTACAACTGGTTCAACTTCTACGACTTCTGGAAGGGAGATGCCCGTGCATCCCACTGAGGCGCCCGTACGGCGCGTACTGCTGCTCGTCCTGCTGCTGGCCAGCCTGCCGGCTGCGCACGCCGCCGACTGGCAGCTGGCCGACCTCATGCAGCAGCTGGGCCAGGTCAAAAGCGCCCAGGCCCGTTTTGTCGAGCGCAAGTACATCGCCCTGCTGGACAAGCCGGTCGAGTCCGCGGGCGAGCTCTCCTTCACCGCGCCCGACCGCATGGAGATGCGCACGCTGCGTCCCAAGCGGCAGTCGCTGCTGCTCGACGGCAACCGCCTGACCATGGAGCAGGACGGGCGCTCGCGCACCGTGAGTCTGCAGTCCTACCCCGAGGTGGCGGCCTTTGTCGAGGGCATACGCGGCACCCTGGCCGGGGACCGGCAGGCGCTGGAGCGTGTGTACAAGGTGCACCTGATCGGCGGCCCGGCGCGCTGGCAGCTGCTGCTGGAACCGCACGAGGCCGGCATGCGCCGCATCATCAGCCGCATCCGCATCGGCGGCAGCCAGGCCGAGGTGCTCAGCGTGGCCTACGACCATGCCGACGGCGACCGCTCCGAGATGCAGATCACGCCCCTGCGCCCATGAGCTTCCTGCGCCGCCACCTGCCCATCGTCCTCTGGCTCGCCGTGCTGGCCGGCCTGGGCACCGTGATCCTGCGTACGCCGGTGGTCACCGATCTCTCGGCCTTCATGCCCAGCGCGCCCAGCGAACGCCAGCAGATGCTGGTGGACCAGTTCAAGGAAGGCATCATCGCCCGCCTGGTCATCGTGGGCATCGAGGGCGGCGACGCCGCCGAGCGCGCGCGCCTCTCGCGCGCGCTGGCCGACACCTTGCGGCCGCTGCCCGAATTCCTCGGTGTGCAGAACGGCAGCGCCGAGGAACTGGCGCGCGACCGCAGCTACTTCTTCGAGAACCGCTACCTGCTCAGCCCCACCGTCATGCCCGAGCGCTATAGCGAGACCGGCCTGCGCGACGCGATCAGCGCCATGCTGGCGGACATCTCGGGCAGTGCGGGCATGCTGATCAAGCAGCTGCTGCCGCGCGATCCCACGGGTGAGGTGCGCGAACTGCTGGCCGCCTTCGAGGGCGGCGAGCAGCCGCCCAGCACCGAGGGCGTCTGGTCCACGCGCGACGGCGCGCGTGCCCTGCTACTGCTGCAGACCCGCGCCGAGGGCTCGGACCTCGAAGCCCAGGCGCAAGCCCTGGCCGCGGTGCAGCGGGCCTTCGAAGCCATCCCGCAGCGTCAGGCCGGGACCCGCCTGCTGATGACCGGCACCGGCGTGTTCTCGGTGCAATCGCGCAGCCTGATCCAGGGGGAGGTGCGGCGCCTGGCCATCGCCAGCCTGGTGCTGGTCGTGGGTCTGCTCTGGCTGGTCTACCGCTCCTGGCGCCTGCTCGGGCTCAACCTGCTGCCCATGCTCA
>JACCDR010153440.1_pt1 | contig 12009 bp, 14 predicted proteins | sample 7446431 | NCBI WGS metagenome assembly JACCDR01 (sample SAMN15323443, study PRJNA562643) | freshwater metagenome | isolation source: river surface water | place: USA:Blue River Watershed | collected 2017-08-17
CCCCGGGGGGATGGGAGGGAAGAAAAAAAAAGAGGAAAGATAAAAAAATTGAGGGAAATATATTAAATAAATAAATAAAGGGAGACTAGGTTTTTTTTTTTTTTTTTTGTGTGGATACCTAAGATAGGGCGCTTGGCTCTATCCTATCTATTTTTCGCCCTTACACATCAGCGTCACACAGGGGGGACTTTCCCTTCTCAGGATAAGAAAGATAGCTAGGATAGGAAAACAAAAAGCCCATCCAATAAAGGATGGGCTTCTATGTTATAGTCTAAATCTCAGCTTAATATAATCGCTCTAAGCTCTTCCGCTTTATCATGAGTGAGATAGGCAAAACCATATCCCCGCATTTTATGTTTGAAAAGAGAATCATCCACTCGTTTCTCCTCAAACCCCGAATCGAAGCAAAGCAAGGTTCTTTGATGGAGCAAATATCCAGCTTTTGTGGAAGCATGTTCTCCGTCTGAGAAAACAAGGGCAATGTGCTTGCCGTCGTATTCCGATGACCTAGCCGTTTCCTCGCTGATTTCATTCTGAGCTAGGAAAGCTCGAATTTGGTCGTTCTTTGTTTGCATAGGCTCAGAGATTTAGAATTGCATAAACAGCTTGTCCACGCGCTCTTTCTTGGTCTCTTTCGAGAGCAATCCCGCCTTCGCGAATGCTTGCCTAGCCGCGCTAGGATTCACAACAGATTTGACCATCTCCCGATGTTCATCCGTCATGACTTCGCCTGTAGCCTTTTGAAACAATGCTTCAATGACGGCCATTGAATCTTCAATGCCCCATCCATGATCTTTGTCTCCGCCAATGGCTTCTTTGACCGCTGTTTGGTATGTCGTTTTCATGTGGTTTCTTTCTATTGTTCGCAGCTTAATTGCTGCCCTCAACCAATAGCACACGCTATTGGCTGGTGGCAAGAATTATTTCGCAATAATCGCCGTCGTAATAAGCGCAAGGCTGCATTTGCGATCCGGGAAAGTCTTTTGCCAACTCTTCAAGCGGCGCAAGGCTTCCTTTAGGTCAACGCGCTCATCCATTCCAACAGAGGCGAAATGCCCTCCGTTTGGTGTTTGTTCCATAATCCAGAATCGAGATGTTGTTTTCATACAATAGAACATTAGCACCACGCGTGCCAATCTCAAATCTCCCAGCTTTATCGTATGTAGTCCAAAACCTCAATTCTGCTTTTGTAAACTTTCTTTACAGTTTCGTCCTAGAAGTCCAGAAAGCGTGTAAAGTTTTCCGACACTTTGCAATGCAAAGCCATCCTTTCTATTCTTCGATTTGCGGCCTCGCCTATATTGATAGAGCCGAAGAGCCGATCGCCTCCCGCTCTCTTTGCCTATGCCCCATAGCGCAATGCCGCTCCCTCTTCCTGCCCATTGCCTCCCTGCCCATTGCCCAAAGCCATCGGATGGGACATCCCTCGTCCCACCCATCGGTGGAGCATCAATGGCCCGACCCCTCCCCCACACCCCACTTTTTTGAAACGTCATATCATATCAGACCCCTCTACAAACCGCACCACTTTCAAAAACCTCTCCAAAGTCTCCAACGCTATTGATGGACTTAGAGTAGGAAGCGACAAAGCCGCAAACGGTTATATTTTTCAATACTACAGAAAGTATTAAAATCATTATCATCCTCGGATGCCGGGTTGAGGGACTAGAGGTGGGGGTGTAGCGTGGCAGCATGAATAACAGCCATGCCATTGATGCCAGCCGAGAGGATGAAAGGATGAGTGGGTTGGAAGAGACTTTGCGGGCGTATGAGTTGAATCCGTTTGGACAGGTTGATATTGAGGTGATGCAAAAGCCGCGAGTCGGAGACGAGCATCCACAGTGGCAAGAAGTGCAACGGGCCGGAGGCACGCAAACAGCGAGGACAGAAGTGGTGGTGGGGACACAAGAGCCGTGGGTCGAAGACACACAGACCACTACAAGCGAAAAGAAAGAAGTGGTGATTGGGCCGCTCTCCATTTCTAACACTGGCTACTCTTTCGGATGTGTGGATGAGAATGGTGCCGTTTCAAATTGAAACACGACTATGGACAAAGGGTTTGATATTGGTGAGATGTTGAAGGATTTCGAGAAGGAGCCGCCCGCCGAAGGAGGGCAACTTGAACAGCCACTAGAACGGCGGGTCGAAGACACGCAAACGCAGCAAGATGATGTTGTTGCACAACCATTCTTCAACGAGGGACACTGTGAGCCGCAATATGTGTTGCAGAAGGAACGTCCAGAGCATCGCGCAATCTGCTTCCTAGTCGCACAAGGCTACACCACCACCGAGATTGCTGATCAAACTGGTTGGACCACCGTCACCATCAACTACGTAAAGAAGCAGCCGTGGGCGCAGAAGTTCATCGCGGAGCAGATGGAACGTGCTGGTCGCAAGATTGTGATGAGTGAGTTGCAGGGTGCGGCACGGGAAGCGGCACAGACGCTCATTAAAACGATGCGGGGAACAATGGACGGCACTAAGGTTGCTGATATGGCTAAGGCCGCTAATAGTATCTTGGATCGCTGCTACGGCACCGCTCCTCAAGTCGTAATGCACTCTCAAATCGACCCATCCAATCTCTCTGATGAAGAACTTGCCGCAACTGTTTCCACTGGCAACACCCAATAATGTGGCTTCTTCTCACAACTCTTTCACTCCTATGTTGGATTGAAATTCGTCTCCACCTCAACAAAGCAATAATTATGTCAGTAATCTCTGAATTCGCAGACCGTGTTAATGGTAAGTTTAACGTGATTGGCGGTGCAATTGATGGCTTGGTGCTTGATATTGACGGGTTGAAGAAGAAGATTGAACAGCTTCAAAATTCGACTGGTGTCATTAGTGCTGAGGACCAAGCTCTGCTTGACTCTATCGAAAATCGCACCAATGCTATTGCTGAGAAACTCAAGGTTCTCGATGAAGCCACCGAAACGGTTCCTACTCCTGACGAACCCGCGCAGCCCGTAGAATAATGTCAACTTCTCCACGCATAGACGCAGCAGCAGAACTTCTCCGCAGACGAGAACTTCGCTCTGATCTAACTGCGTGGGCGAAATTTTTTGGTGCAGAAAAGGGTTGGTATCCTGCAAAGCACCATCAAGTATTGTTAGACCGCCTACAAGCCGTCACGGATGGAAAGCTTGTAAATTCCAAAACCGGTCTTCCATGTAAAAACTTGATGGTGCTGATGCCACCGGGAGCAGCAAAGTCATCCTATAGTAGCATCATCTTCCCCATCTGGTTCATCCAACGCCGTCCCAACTGCCGTATCCTTGCTTGCTCTTATGCGGCTGACCTCATTGAATCCTTCTCTCGCGAGTGTCGCAATGGTGTCTCCACCTTCCACAAAACCCTAGGATATAACCTTGAAAAAGATAGTCGCGCTGTGCAAGAATGGTCCACTACTAACGGTGGTTCTTATCGGTGTAGTGGTGTGGGGGCTGGTCTTGCTGGTCGTCGTGCAGACGCTGGGGTTATAGATGACTATATTGGTAGTCAAGAAGATGCGGATTCCAAACTTATTCGTGATAAGCAGTGGGCTTGGTATCTAAACGATTTCTGGCCACGCCTCAAACCCAACGCCATTCAAATAATTATTGCAAACCGTCGCCACGAAGATGACCTTGTGGGTAGAATCCTTGCAAAAGAGGAGCATAAGTGGGAGGTGGTGAGCTTCCCGTTCTTCGCGGAAGATGGTGATGTGTTAGGGCGACAAGTGGGTGAGAGGTTGTGGCCGGAGTGGTTTACTGATGAAATGGCTGAAGCGATTAGGCAGTTGCCAGCCAGAACGCAAGCGGGACTTTATCAACAACGTCCCGCACCGGAAGAGGGTGACTATTTTAAGAAAGACGGCATCATTGGTTACTCTCGCGACCAATACGACGCGTTGATGCGAAAGAATCCTCGTATCTATGGTGCAGGTGACTGGGCTGTTAGTGAAGAAAAAGATGCGAACAGGACGTGTTTTGGTGGTGCGGCAATGGATGAGGACCGCATCATTTACATCTTGCCCGACCTTTTCTACAAAGTGGCCAACCCGAAAGAGGTTGTTCAAGAGTTTATTAACTTCTTGAAACGGCGGAATCCGTTGCAGACGTGGAGCGAAAAGGGTCATATTTCTAAGGCGTGGGGACCATTCCTCCACGACATGATGGTTCAGCAGAATGTCTATAGTCTCATAACCGAAGTGACTGTTAGTAAGGCCAAAGACGTTCGCGCACAGTCTATTCGAGGTCTGATGAGCATGGGCCGTGTCCGTTTTCCCACCTTCGCTCCATGGTGGCCACAAGCACTACACGAATTGTTGATGTTTCCGGGCGGTAAGACGGATGACTTTGTAGATTTTATCGCTCATATTGGTATGGGAGTGCAAAAGATGATGACCCTATCAACTCCAAAGAAACAAGAAGCGGAAAATCTCAACGTTATTCGTCCCATCACTCTCTCTTGGATCAAAGAATCCCATCGTAAGCAGCAAGCTGAGTATGCCTCTAAGTATGGAGGTCGCTAACTAATGATTGAATCTATTCCATCTGTGGTTGAAAGCAACGAGCCTAGTGTCGAAACAAAGGCTCTAGTGGAGCAGTGGACCTCTCGCATCAAAGACGCGAAGGAGAAGTGGAAGGATGATTTCAAGCGGATGCGGGAGAATATGGAGTTTGTTAGCGGTTTGCAGTGGCCGGGACAGACTACTATTGATACAGACAAATATGTCTGCAACATCACACTGAGGGATGTTAATCAAAAGGTCGCCTCTTTGTATGCGAAGAACCCTACCGCTGTAGCTACTCGTCGTCCTCGGTTGGATTTTGCTATCTGGAACGGCGAGACCGAGAGCCTGATGGAAGCCATCCAACAAGCTCAACAGATTGTGATGAGCGGGCAACCACTCCCTCCCGACCTCGCGTCTTTTTTCCAAGACGTTGAAGATGGTCGCCTACGTAAGCAGGTGGTTGAGAAGATTGGCAAAACCCTAGAAATCATTTATGGCCACGCTGTTGACTCGCAAAAACCCGAATTCAAAGAGCAGCTCAAACAAGTTGTCCGTCGAGTTGTCATTTGTGGAGTCGCCTATGGTAGACCTATCTTCTGTCGTCAAGCAGAAAACTACGCTCAACCATCTTCCATTGACGCACGTTCTGGGCCAAATGAGAGAGCGGGTAGGGCGCAGGCGATACTAAATAAGATTGAAGATGGAACGGTTGAACAAGACACTGCCACCACCGCATCTCTAAAGTCTCTCGTTGCCTCTCTTGGAGTGCCGTTTGAACCGGGTTCTTTGCCAGAAAAACTTGAATTTGACTTCTGCCAACCCACTGCAATCATTCCTGACACTCGTTGCCGGAGTCTTGTTGATTTTGTTGCTGCGAGGTGGATCGCTCAAGAATATGTGCTTCCACTGGAAGAGGTGAATGCGATTTTTGGAACTAAAATAACTATTGGAAGTGGCTCTAATGGTGGTGCCACTGAAGCCTGTGTAAAGGATAATAAAAGTGACAACAAAACTGACATCCTCTCCAAAAACCTCGTCTACCTCTATGAGGTGTTTAATTATGTTGACCGCACTAGGTTCTTTATTTGTGAAGGTTGGAAAGATTTTGTTCTAGCCCCGGAGGCACCAATTCCACAGGTGAAGGGATTCTGGCATCATTTTGCACTTACATTCAATAGTATTGAGTGTGATCCAGATAGTAAGACGAGTATCTTTCCGCCTAGTGACGTTCAAACAATTAAAGCCTCGCAGAGGGAGTGGAACCGGGTTCGGCAAGACCTTCGTGACCATAGGCGTGCAAATAGTCCTCGATATATCTATCGTGAAGGTTCAATTAGTCCGGAAGACTTAACCCGTTTGACGGAGTGTGAGCCTAATGGTGCTGTCGGATTGAAGAGTGTTCCAGCGGACATGGACATCAACACCGCCATCCGTCCTATGGTGATGAACCCCATCACCCCAGAGATGTATGAGACTGCCTCTCTTGAGCAGGACATGATGCTTGGTGGTGGGTTCCAACAAGCCAACATTGGTGCCGCACAACCTAATGTCACTGCAACTGTTGGGTCGATTGCAGAACAGAGTAGGTTGAATGTTTCCGCCTCTAATGTAGATGACCTCGATGGTTTCTTGTCCCGTCTTGCTCAAGCCGGTGGAGAAATGCTTTTGCAGGAGATGAGTGAAGCAACTGCAAAACGTATTGCTGGTGTAGGTGCGGTGTGGCCAAGTGATGATGTAAATCGAGAGGACTATCTAAATGAGGTCTTTTTGAAGATTGAAGCCGCTTCTAGCGGACGTCCCAACAAGGCAATGGATGTGCAGAACAAGATGCAAATCCTCCCACTTATCCAGCAAGCCGGTGGCAATCCTATTGGTGTCATTGAAGAACTCGCTAGGGCGCTTGACGACAATATCGACATCTCCAAATTCTTCCCCCTTTCCACTCCACCTCTTGCTGCTGCTGGAGTGGACGCATCAACACAATCGAACGGCGGATCAAAAGGTGGCTCTAAGGCTCCACCCTCAAACCCTCCTCAAGCCCCTTCGATTGATGGTGATGCTGGCTCAGGCATGGTAAGGCCACCAAACGTAGCTACGCCTGCCTGAGTCTTAAATTTATGCAATGGTAATACCGAAAGAATAACATGCAACTGTCTAAGAACTTGTTAACTTTCCTTGTCATACCATCGACAGAACGGTGTGATAAGATTGCTCTTTTTGTATGAACGAAAATACATCGGACGTTAATATCATTGAATCAACCTCGTCTAGAGATTCCACTACTGCAAGTGCTAATGCAGAACAAGTCGTAAACAATGAAGTTGCTTCGACGGCAACAGAGCAGTCCGGTCAACCGACAGATATTGGATCAGCAATTGATGCTGGTTTCAAAGCGGCTCTTGCGGAAGAGACGACGGATGAAGAGAAGAAAGAAGATGGTGTAGAACAAAACCAACAGGAAGAAGGGAAAGCGGAAGAAGCAAAAGTTGAAGCTGACCAAGGCCCAGTTCCTTACAAGCGTTTTGCGGAAGTAAACGAAGCCAAGAACCAATTCGAGCAGAAGTTCAAGGAAGTTGAACCTATTGTTGAAGCGTATCGTTCTTGGGTGAATTATTTTCAACAAAACAACATCACTGAGGAAGAGCATAACTTCTGGATGACGGTTGCTGCTCAATATAAGAATAATCCTGAGGAGGCTCTGAAGGCTCTGCAACCAAAATACGCAGAACTTCAATCCTACAAGGGAGAAGTGCTTAGTCCAGAACTCACCAAAGCTGTTGAGAATGGTGAGATGAGTCTTGAGTGGGCAAAGAAACTTGCTCAAGCTGAGAATCGGCAGAAGCATATTGAGAAGCAAACACTCCAGCAGCAGAAGCAACAGCAAGAAGTTCAAAACCAGCGTTTCATGCAAGAGATTCAATCGTCTTTTGCAAACTGGTCGCAACAGAAACTCCTCTCTGATGTAGGATTCAAACCTAAATCCGACCCCAACGCTAAAGACGGTCGCTACGAGTTTGTTCTACACAAAATTGGCTCTGAGTGGCAACGGGCTGGAGTGAAGACTCCCCAAGACCTGATTGCCTTCGCAGAGAAGTGCTATAATGATGTGAAAGGCGCGTTTGAAAACGGACAAACCAAACGAAATGGTGTCAATGTCCGCTCCAACCAATCCTCTTCACAAGGTGTAGGTGAACCTAAATCACTAGATGAAGCAATTAGTCGAGGCTTTGCAGGGCGTCGATAAAAGGGAAAGTAAAAACAGATGGCTACAATTGGATCATTGACGGTGCAAGCGGTAACGGATTACGCGCTTGATTTCTATGTGCGAAAAGAAATGCTCTTGCAGACTAAGCAAGATCGTCCTCTTCTCGCGTTTTTGGATGGTGGTAAAGAGACATTCCCACAGGCGAAACAGTATGTGAGTGAGCCTGTTCAGGGAAGTGTGATGAATGACACTAGCGGCTTCTTTGCTGGTTACACTGGCGATAGTGCTTTGACCTTCACTCAGATGGCTCAAGGTGTTCGCGCCACGTATGCTTGGAAAGAGATGCACGCTGGATTTGTCATCACCCACACGCAGTTGAAGCAAGACGGTATCACAGTGGTTGATGGGGAATCGAAAACCTCTGACCATAGCGATGCCAAGACTCGCCTCACTCCGATTCTCAAGAGTGCCATGAATGACTTCGGCGAAAGCTGGGCACGTGCGAAGAATCTGATGTATTGGCAGGATGGTTCGCAGGATTCGAATCAAGTTCCCGGTGTTCAATCTATTCTCCAAGATGATCCTACAACCGGAACTGTTGGTTCTCTATCTCAGGCTACTTATACTTGGTGGCGGTCTCGCGTTAAGCTTGACCTTGCTCCGAGTGCTGAGAATCAAACCATGACCAATTTCTTCCGCAATGAAGTGAAACAGCTTCGTAAGCGTGGAAGTCGGGCTAATAAGATTCTCTGTGGTAGCGCTTTCTGGGCCGCACTCGCTCTTGAAGTGGATAAGAAGGGCACTTATACACAGACTGGCTTCGCTGATAAGACTACGGATATCGGCATGGAAAGTCTGGCGTTGAAGGGTGTTGGTGTGTTTGAGTATGATCCTACGTTGGACGATCTTGGCCTCTCTAAGCGTTGCTATTTCTTTGATAGCACTCGCTTGAAGCTGCGTCCGATGGAAGGTGAATACAATCGCACTCTTGCTCCGGCACGTCCTTATCAATATCTTGTGTTGCTCAAATCCATGGTCACCACTGAAGCCCTTGCCGCCACTCAGTTGAATGGCATGGGTGTTTATGGTATTGACTAAACTTAAAGAAAGGAATCAAATAGAATGAAAAAAATTATCGTATTGGTGGGATTGGTGATGACATTGGCTCTTGGTGCTAGTGCGCAGAACCACTTTGTCGGTAGCTTCCTTGATTCGAAGATTAGTTCGCTACAGGTTTCCAATGTGGCCGCGATCTCGAATCTCGTAATGTTTCCGGGCATGTCGAACATTTTTGGTGGTCGCTGGACTAATAGTGCTGGCACTGCCGTTAATGTTACAACCGCCGGAAACACGGTGCGTCTATTGAGTGATGTGGCTTTAACGAGTGATCGTGAAGGCAATATCCCGCTTCGACAGATTTATTCTGTTCCGGGAACGCAAACCAACTATGTTAACATCTCCCCATTCACTATCAGTGGTCGCCTGATTGGTGGGGCAGGTGCGAATAGTGCTGTGACATTTGTGTTTACTCCATATTGGAAAGATCGACCTGACAATGGTTCGACTTTCGTTGCTACCACACACGACTTCTCCTACGCAGTCACCGCTGCTTCTGGTGTAGTCACCTTTGCAACTAATGTAGCATTGCCTCATTGGAGTGGAGCGAAAGGTGTTCGAGTTCGTTCTATTGTTAACGCTGACACCGACTTCACTGGTGGTGTCTATATTACCGACCTCGATCTTAGTTATTGGCGGCCTTAGTATAGTGTCTGTTTCAAATTGAAACACAACCCATTCCTCTGGCCCCGTAGGAAGTAAATATACGGGGCATCTTTAATATGAAACAACAAATTGCAAATATGGTTTTGAAGTTGGACAAAATCGGAGCTACAGTGGCTCTGAAGAATGTCACTCCCGCAGAAATGCGTCTCCTTTGTGCGATGCATAGTGGGAACGCTGGTGGAGATCCTGTAGTGTCTTTTACAGTGATTGATAAAGAGATACAAGATAAGATTAAGAAGTTGGAAGAGGAGCTTGCCTTGACTGAGAAGAGGCGAGAAGAACTTGGGGAAGTGGAGAATATCACGGAAGAGGTTAGATCGAATCGAGAAAAGGTTTTGAATGATAAGGTTGAATCTTTGACTGAGAGGATTCAAACCCTGCAAAGGGTGGAGTCGATTAAACAACTAGAGCCGGCAGAAGAACGAAACAGGTTGATGGGGAAATACAATCAGCTGCTTGTTTCTAAGTTCTATCCCGGAGATCAACCAAACATGGCATCTAAGTTTCCATCTAAGACTGAGAATGATGGAAAAGATTGGGCACGCTTTGTTAGTGTGACTCTCCACGCCGGTATGTATGATAATTTCATCGTAGGCGCACAAGCACTTCAAGGTTAAACTATGGCTACTGGACAACTATTATCCTCTCTTCGCACAAAGCTAAAAGCGGAGATTCGAGATGTGCAAGAGACTAATCCCACTCTCGACGCACAATATAATACGTTGTTATCAAACAAGCAAGTTGAACTTGCTAGTATGTGGGATTGGAATTTTCTCAAACATGATTGGGATTTGACGACAGTTGGAGGAACTCGCTATTACACCATTCCGACAACTGATACTCTTGGATTAACTGTCTCAATTGACTTTGACCGAGAAGTTGTTGCAAATCGTTTGTATAATACTAAGTTCTATCCTGTTAGTTATGGGATTGAGATTGAGGATTATAATTATTTGAATGGCGTTAGCAACCCGCAAGATCCAGTGCAGAAATGGCAGGTTGTTACTAATTCAAATGAGGTTGCAAATCCTAATCAAATAGAAGTGTGGCCGGTTCCTGTCACCACTCAAACGCTTCGATTTAGCGGAAATCGGGTGTTGCAAACATTGTCGAGTGATAGTGATAAGGCTGATCTCGATGATTTGTTGATCGTGCTTGGAGTGGCGAGTGACATCTTAATAATGCGGGAACAGGCAAATGCTGCTAACACTTTGAAACGCTTCAATGACCGTCTAGCTTTGCTAAAACAAGGTCGTCCAGTTGAACAGCAAACTCATGTGTTTGGAAAGTCTCGTTATCCCCTTTACACTGAACAAGTTAAACTCATTGCAGTTAAATAATTATGAAAGTAAAACTTCTCATTACAGATGAAACAAAGTGGGTGGCCTATGGGCCATGTAGGGTGGTGCAGGCTTTTGGCAACAACAACACTGCCGCAGATGTTTATATGCAGTTTCATGAAAAACCCACTGTGGCTGCAAATGACGTTCCAGCGGTTGCAAGTCTTTTTTGTCCTGCGAGCGCACCGTTTGATTTTAAGTTTGCTGATCCGATTAGTTTGAGTGAATTGACTATTGCGCTCTCTTCCACAAACGACGATTATGGTGCTCTATCTGATGCTGGTGTAGACGCGACTGTAATTGTGGAAACAGATTTTCCTGTCTCTAGTGGAACAACTATTGCGGGTGATCTTACAACGGGAGTTGATCATCTCCAAGTGTGGTCACAAGCCACTGGACCAAAACGACTTTTGCGTGTTGACATCAAAAATAATGCGGCAACGACACAATATGGTTTTGTCTATGGCAATGACGCTGTAGGTGAAAATGAGGCGCAATCTAATTATTCTAGTGGGCCTTTGGAAGTAGCTGCTAGTGCAACTAAATCTTTCTTTTTTGGTCGTGAAGGTCTTTCTCCTGCGCCTCTCGTTAGTGGAGTTTTACATCAGGGTTGCACTATCGAAGTTGGTGATGCTAATTTTCGTAATTTCCAACTTGCCACTGACTATAACATCCGTGCTGTCTATGAATAAGCTTAAAATTTTATTTGTAATCTGGTCTTGTTTCATTTTGAAACAAGAAATAGTGGCACAAGTTGTCCCACCACCAGCAACACAGGCAGAAGTAGATGCTGGTTTGAACCGTTTCAAATATGTAACACCCTACACGTTTGCTAATAGTTCTCTAGCTGGTGGCCCAACAAACGGTATCACTGCTAGCGCGGCAACTAATATCGCTGAGTATTTTTCTACAAACCAAAATCGCCAAATGACTCAGTTTCCAGAGCGATTGGTTAATTTGTCTGCTGGACTGACTAATACTGTTTATTTGAATCCAGCGTCAAATATTGTTTCGACGCTTTCAAATGCGGTAAACAATACCAGATACGTTCTATCTCGCGACACCTTTTTGGTAACGCCATCCAAAGTTCGTTCTAACGGCCTTGGAGCAATCAACATCTTCCATAAAACAAACATCGTAATTGAGAGTGAAAGGGCAGTTATTGATGACTCAGCGGCTCTTAGAGA
>JACCDR012122480.1_pt1 | contig 12009 bp, 15 predicted proteins | sample 7446431 | NCBI WGS metagenome assembly JACCDR01 (sample SAMN15323443, study PRJNA562643) | freshwater metagenome | isolation source: river surface water | place: USA:Blue River Watershed | collected 2017-08-17
ACCAACATACCAGTTGACATTACACTGTTAGCCATACACAAGATAGCAATGCTGCGACCCGACGATACATTACGCGACGCGCCACCGGCCGGGGAAGGCTAGGCGTTGAAGGGATAGCTTGACCGCTATACAATCCTCCGCTGTACCGCAGCGGAGGACTCCCCTTGAACACGCGCGACATTCGAGAACTCCTGCGTGGGAATGTTGATCCACGCATCGGCCGTGTCCTCATTGCACAACAAGAGGACATAGCCTCCCTCAAACAGATGGTGATGCGACTAGCGGGACTGTTCAATACGCTGGTTGACAATCAGGTAAAACAGGCAGACGCAGTGGGGCAACTCACAGCGTTGCGTCCGCTCGCGCAGAAGATGAAGGCCATGGGCACGGAAGTGGGCAGCGATCCGTCGCTGACTGGTGCCCTCGATGACTAACGAAGTACACCTGCGGATGGCCGCCGATGCCGACATTGCAGTGTTGCCTTCGTTCGATTTCACGAAGCTATCTGCGGTGAACTCGTGCCCGCGTTGGGGTATTGTGCGCTATACACACCACAAGGTCATGCCTAGCAGCGGTGCATACCGTAACATGGCACTAGAAGCCGGCACTGTGATGCATCAATGCTTCTCTGCCATACGTCTGTGGCAGCTAGGTATGGTGCAGGGTCACATGGACCTGATGCTATACCATGGTCATCGCCTGTTCGGTGCTGATAGATGGAGCGCCATTACTGGTGCATTGGAGGAACAGGGTGGTGATGCTCTTACGGATGTGCGACGTGTAGCATTGGAGTGCTTGTCCACTGCTGACTTCGCAGACGATGCAGACGACAAGCGACGCACATACAGCAACCTCGAAACATCGCTGTTGTACTACTGTCAACGTTGGGACCATGCACGCTATCCGGTATGGATACGCGATGCTAACGATCCACAGAGCGATGTCGGCATAGAGATACCGTTCGCATTGGTGGTGGAGACGCCGACACAGCATGGCATGATGCCGCTGTTCCTCTATACAGGACGCATCGACGGCATCCATGTCGATCGCAATGGTGAACTGCTCGTACAGGAGAACAAGCCAGCATCACGACTGAACGCAGCGTGGAAGATGGCATTCAACACGTCGCATCAAGTGACAGGCTACACCGTCGCTGCGTCGCTGTTCGCACAGGCGAACGTGGAGCGTGGCCTTGTGTTGGGCTTGGGCATACCGCTGCCTAAGACACTCAGCGATGGGCTGGCCATAGAGACGGTGACACGCCCATGGCACGCCAAGAAGCAATGGCTCGAATGGGTGCTGCACACCGTGGTCATGCATGAGCGGTTCAAGAATGCGCCGCTGGAAGCACCGATGTACACGCATAGCTGCAATCGCTACTTCTCGCCATGCCCACTCATCCCCCTGTGCGCTGGTGATCCCGATGAACAGGCTGCCATCATGCAGGAGATGACGACGCAACAGTGGTCGCCATTGAATGAGGCCCACTAGATGTGGGGCATTGACATACGTGCATGTAGCATGTATAGTACATACACTACAGAGGGGGAGGGGGGATGCAGTTAGGCAGTATCGCTGTTGTGGACAACACCGTACGACGCGAGACGTTGGTGATGCTATTGTGGGGTAAGCCTGCCAGTGGCAAGACAGTGCTTGCATCCACTGCACCGGGCAACAAGCTATGGCTGTTGTTCGATCCATCCGGTACAGCATCACTGTCCAAACGCAGCGACGTGAAGGTGGCCGACTTCTCAGGCTACAAGGCAGCGCAGCTAGAGAACCTGAAACAAGGCGGCATTGTCGAGCGTGATCTTGTCAAGATGCTGGCCAGTGGTGCGTTCGATACTGTCGTTGTTGACAGTCTCACATCATTCGGCCAGATGGCATTGTCGTATGCCATCGTATCCGGCAAGGCCAACAAGGGGACATTCAGAGCTACCATCGAGTCCCCTGGCATGACGGGCTACGGTGTACGTACAGCGATGATGCTGGACTTCGCACAGATGGTGTTGCGATGCTGCATAGATGCAGGCAAGCATTGCATCTTTGTCTGCCATGAGGTAGAGAAGTCATCCGGTGATGATGGCAAGATTGATGAAATCACCATCGCATTGTCAGGGCAGACCTCCATGGTGCTGCCTGCGAAGGTGTCGGAGATATGGTACGTAGAGGACACAGGCAGACAACGTATCATCTACGTGCGTAACCACGGAATGCGTAGGCCCATGCGTACACGTCTCTTTCAACCCGGCACCGAGACGCGGTTCGTGTGGACCTACAATCAGGACGACGGTACAGGCGGTACTATTGCTGAGTGGTATGAACAATGGCAGGCTGCTGGCTTTGCCAAGGTGCCGCTGCCTACCAAGTGACCAGCCGATAATGCATTATCATTCGGAGGCTAGATGCCAAGTACGCGCGAGCAGCGTGTAGTGCGTTTGCATGAGCTACGTATGCAGGGTGTGCAGTTCGATGATGCTGACTTCGAGTTGCTTGCCAATCATATGTGGCGTATAGATGTGGATGGTTACGTTAAGACGAACGATGCGCCGCATCGCAAGTCTATAGCCATGCATAAAGTGCTTCTTGGTCCGACACCAGCAGGCAAGCAGGCGGACCATGAGGACCGTGACAAACTAAACAACAGGAGGCATAACCTACGCTTCATCAGCTACACGAATAACATACTGAACAGCTACGGTAGGGAGTGTGCTGCTAACGTGCGCCCTTACCAGAACGGATACCGCGTACAGATACAGCGACAGCATGTGTATCTGGACGCACTGTATAAGACAGAAGCAGAGGCTATGGCAGCAGCCACAGCATTCGCCTTTGCCTATGACAACCTTATAGGAAGGAACACCTGATATGACCGAACTCGGATCAGTCTACGAGTTCAGCGATGATCTCTCCAAGGCCGAACCGCCCGTGCCGCTGCCGGGGGGCGAGTACCGCGCCACGGTGCAAGCCATCCAGGCGCAGATCAGCAAGAGCAGTGGCAAGCCCATGGCGGTGACGACATACCGCATCACCCCCGACCAGTACCCCGCCGACTACACGGAAGGGAACCCTGACGGTGAGCAGTTGATCACCTACACGTCCTTGTCCGACGACCCACGCAACCGTTTCCGCGTACGCAAGTGGTGCGAGGCGCATGGGGTCACACCTTCGCGCACTCTCAATCTTCCCGACTTCATCGGGCAGGAAGTGATTGCCACCGTCACGCATGAGGACTATCAAGGTGAAACGCGCGCACGGGTAGGCTCTATCCGGCAGGTCTGACGCCACTAGAGGTCCGGGTCCACGCCAGAGTGCCATGCAGGCATATCGTGATGACCGCTCTAGGGGTGTTTAACAGTTGACACTGCACAGCATAGCGCCTACCTTCGCAGTGTTAGCAAACATCGTCACCCATAGAGGAACACGTCATGGCTCGTAACCCTGTTGCCACTACCGCCTCCGCCAATGGTCAAGCCAAGCGGCGCGTCTCCCGTCCACTCGGCCCGCGTACCCTGTGGATCGTGCTCAAACCTGGCACCGATGCCGCTGCCATCCGTGAGCAGATCGAGAGCGTCACCTTCAACGGTCGTGAAGTGCTCAAGAGCATGGGCACCGGCGAGACGCCTGCCGTGATCAAGATGCATGTCGCCGCCGAGAAGCGTGCGCCGTCGCAGGGTTCCGCCGAGGCTGGCACGGCTGCCGACGAGGGTGTAGGCTCCGAAGCTGCGGCTGCTGTGTAAGGCTTCCTGTCACCTATGCACAGTAGTTAGCAGGGGCCGGTGCGTCGGCGTGATGCACCGGCCTTTTCTATGTCAACACAGTAGTGGATTGCATATGTCAACACACATGGTGAGCAACAGCGATCAGCTAGTGGTGCCATACCCCATCGCACTGACACGGCAGTTCGGTGCGTTGTCGTTGGAGTCCACGGGTATGCCGTTGTCATGCAGGCTGCACAAGGACGACTTGGACCTGCTACGGCATGAAGCCAGTAGGCTAGGGTTGAAGATGAGTACGCTCATGCGGTGGTTCACCGTCTATGGGGCACAGCAACTTGCATTTGTACACAGCGGCACACGCCCGGTGGTGCGTCCATGACACTCAGCATCAGCGACCTAGTGGGCAAGCAAGCACTCGCGGTGCAACGCAGCCTGGATCAGCAACAACGCATCGCCGCCACCAGCGGCCCGGCCGGCAGTGGCAAGACCACCATCATGCGCTTCGTCTATGACGAACTGCGCGATGCAGGCTACTGCCCCGTCATCGCCGCACCGACAGGCAAGGCAGCCAAGCGCGTGCGTCAGGCGACGGGGCATCCCGCATCGACTGTGCATATGATGCTCGAATACTCGCAGCCAGGGGAGATAGACGAACGCACAGGCAGGCCATCGGATGACAGCTTCCCCAAGCGCAATCGCATACACCGTCTCGGGTACGACAACGTGCTGGTGGATGAGTACGCCATGGTGACGCATGAACTGCATCGCAACATCATAGACGCATTGCCCAATGGTGGGCGTCTCATAGCATTCGGTGACATATCGCAGTTGATGCCCATCGAGAAGAACGCACTCATCGCTGCCAAGCCCACGGCATTCCGTGACATACTGACACGCTTCCAGGGCGTCGAACTAGATACCGTACATCGTCAGGCAGAAGGTAGTGGAATACTAGAGAACAGTCAGCGCATCCTCAAAGGCACCGCACCGCAGGCGCGTGACGACTTCGGTATGCACATCACAGAGAAGCCCATCGACAGGGTACGGCAGTTGTTGGTGAGTGCTGACTACACACGCCTAGACAACCAGATCATCGTGCCTGCGAACAAGTCGTGGGTGGGGTCGATCAAGCTGAATGAAGTCATCCAGCGCGAAGTGTTGCCAGCTAACAGTGCAATGTTTGCACTGCCTCGCCACAAGTGGGACACGCATCCCGTGAACGTCGCAGTGGGCGACAAGGTGGTGATGAACAAGAACTGGTACGACATACAATGCAGCGATGGCACAAACGGTGTGTTCAACGGTGAGGTCGGCATCGTCCTCAGCTTCACCGACGACGATGGTATTGTCATAGACTTTGAGGACCGCATCGCTACAATACCCGCAGCGATGGAGGTATCGTGGGGGTACAAGCGCATCGTCGTGTTGCCACAGAAGGACTTAGCACTTGCATACGCACTGACGACGCACAAATGCCAGGGCAGCGAGTACCAGCATGTTGTCTATGTTATCAACAAGTCTGTCACCATGATGTTAAACCGTCGGAATATGTACACGGCAGTAACTCGTGCCAGGAGACGGGTTGATCTTGTCACTGATATGCGTGGCTTGAGTCTGTCTCTCTCGACTAAGGAGCAGAGAGCATGGTGATAGAAGTGCCGATCACGAATAGCAATCTAGTGGCCGTGGTGGATGACGAAGATGCATGGACACTAGCAGATACGTGGTATCTACATCCCGATGGCTACGCTTATCGTAGAGGCGACAACGCTATAGTCTATATGCATCGTGAGATTATGATGCCCGAGGAGTTGTTAGTAGATCACATAGATCGCAATCCTCTCAACAATCGCAGAAGTAACCTACGTGTAGTGAACAAGACAGGTAATGCTCTCAATCAAGAAGCATATCGCTTAGACGTAATACAGCGTGTTGATGGAAGTAAGCGCTATCGTGCAAGGCTGATTGTGCATGGAAGGTTCTACACACTAGGCACCTTACGTAGCGAATGGGCGGCGGAGTGGCTTGTTCGCATCAACCTCAAAAGATACTATGATGCGTTGCCCTTCGTCACATTCAAGCGTAAGTCGGGCAGAAAGCCAGGACCGTTCAAGCGAGAGTATGTGGAGTGGTGGTGATGCGTAACACGGGGGAACTCAATAGGGAGTTTTACAAACGTGCTACTGCTGTAGAGCTAGATGTACAGTGCCTTGCTGATGGCTTATTGACTAGTGAGATTGCTATTGTAGCAGAGGCGCCAGGACCAAGGGAGGTAGCTATGAAAGTGCCTCTCATTGGCGGCAGTGGTGCGCTGCTATGGGAATGCTTGGCTACATTTGGCATTAGACGACAGCATGTCTATGTGACGAATGTGGTTAAGAAGCAGTTAGTGGATTCTGTCCATGGTAAGACAGGAGTAAGCAAAGGTGAGCTATCACACTGGCATAGTTTACTCGATTGGGAGTTGTCGCATCTGCCTAACCTGCGGTACGTGGTCGTACTTGGTGGACTGGCACTCGAAACGCTGTGCGGGGAACACGGCATTGACCGCTGGCGGGGCACGGTACTGCAACGTGATGGCCGTGCCTTTGTCATCTCTTATAACCCTGCAAACATCCTCCGTAAGCCAGCGTTGGAGCCCATCTTCAAGCTAGACCTGTCCAAGCTGGACATGCTGCGACGTGGTGTGTGGCATGAACACACCACCACCACGACATACGATCCCTCACCCACCGAGGCGCGTGACTGGTGCGACAAGATGATACAGGAAGGCAAGCCTGTGTCATTCGACATTGAGACGATGGGTGGGGAGACGGCATGTGTTGGTTTTGCTAACGATGTGCATAATGCTATGTGCATTAATCTACGTGTGCGACAGGCCAACAGATACACCGTTGCTGATGAGTCTATGGTTCGTCGTGCTATCAATCGTGTGCTTCGGCATGGCAGTGTTAAGCTGGTAGCGCAGAATGGAGGGTTCGATGCTGCATGGATGTGGTATAAGGATCGCATACGTGCCAGACCCTTATGGATGGATACTCTACTCGCACACCATACACTGCACCCCACATGGCCGCATAATCTTGGCTTTCTCACTGCACAATACACTACACATCCATACTACAAAGATGACAAGGATGAGTGGCGAGAGGGCGGGGACATCAACACCTTCTGGCAGTACAACGGCAAGGACTGTTGCATTACCCTTGCGTCTGCATTGGCACTCGAAAGGGAGTTGAAGCAACAGCGCCTATGGGACTTCTTCCAGCAGCACGTCATGCGCTTGCAGCCGTGGCTCGTCAACATGACGGTGCTTGGCAACAAGGTGGACGTGGAGGAGCGTGAAGCTATCGCTGCAATGTTAGCTGAACAGTTGAAGGTATTGGAGGCGGAGTTCCATGCAAGTGTGCAAGCTGCGACTGGTATCGAGGGATACCGTCCTTCACCACTTTCCCCAAAGCAGCTTGGAGAGTTGCTGTTTACGCGACTTAGACTTGTCGGTAGGACGACTAGCACCGATGATGCTAACAGACAGGCAATCATTGCTAACCCACGGACACCCGCAGTATGTGTTGACATGCTTAACGCATTGGACCGCTTCAAGACTGAACATAAGTTCTTCTCCGTGTACATCAACGCAGGCATTGACGACGACGGACGGATCAGGAGTGACTACAAGCAGTTCGGAACGCAGTACGTCCCAGGACGACTGAGCAGCGCACAGACGCTGTGGGGCAGTGGCATGAACTTGCAGAACGTGCCCGAACGGGCGCGTGGCTGGTTCATCGCTGATCCTGGATATGTGTATGTGTACTTCGATGGACAACAAGCGGAAGCACGCATCGTCGCCTATGAGGCAAACATCCCTTCATGGAAGGAGCAGTTTGAACGTGCCAGACTCAACCCAGGCAGCTACGACGCACACATCGCACTTGCTGCTGAGATGTTCAAAGTGCCGTATGATAGCGTCAGTAAAGCTGACTACAACACAGACGGAAGCCTCGCAATGCGAGGGATCAGCAAGCGGTGCAGGCATGGACTTAACTATCGTATGCAGGCAGATCGCCTCGCATCCGTCACCAGTATGCCACTTGCAGACGCTACCCTGGCATACCATGCGTATCACCGCGCAACACCGGAACTCCAACGCTGGTGGGAACAGGTCATTGCTGAGGTCCGCACCACCAGACAGCTATGGACGTGCTTGGGACGACGCATCGAGTTCCTAGGTAGGCGCATTGATGAGGACTTGTACGATGCCATCATCGCCTTCAAGCCGCAGTCCACGTTAGGCGATATGGTGTGCCGTGTCATGTACATGGCACAGGATGACAAGCGATGGCCGCGTGATGCCCGTGTGGTGTTCAACAACCACGACAGCCTCGTTGCCATGTGCAGACCCAAGGATGCCAAGCTGGTTGGGGATATACTGCGATACCATGCGGAGCAGCCACTGATCATCAAGGGTGAACAGTTGATCATCCCTGTTGACTTGAAGATGTCCTACGCAGATGAGAAGGGGAGGCACAGTTGGGGACGGATGAAGAAATTAGTGCTTTAGATACGAGCTACGATAACGCACTACACCGAGTCACTAACAAGAAGGAACTCATATTCCTCGACGCAGACGACTACGAACGCTGCAAGCGGTACACATGGCGCTTAGTCCGGCGTAGTGCTACGTACTACGCCGTGGCATTGGTGAAAGGCAGGGAAGTGTACCTGCATCGCTACCTTATGGGCCTTGCATATGGCGACCCGCGTGTGGTCGATCACATCAACGGACGTGGATGGGATTGCCGCAAAGCCAACATGCGTATCACCACGAAGGCAGTGAACAATGGCAACGTCGTGTTCTCCCGCACGTCTAGTAGCGGTTACACGGGTGTATATCCGATGCCGAATGGACGGTTCATCTCGCGCATCCGCATTAACGGTGTACGCTGTCATGTCGGAATATTCGACACCGCAGAGGAAGCGGCGCGTGCGTATGACAAAGCAGCGCGAGGCCACAGAGGTATTGCAACGGCGTTGAACTTCCCAGAGGAGGCAGGTGATGAGTGACGATGCACCGAAGTACGATCCTGACTTCATACCGCGTGATGAATACATCACTGCAATGGCAGCCATGCGTGATAGGGCACAGACGTTGGAGAACATGTTGTCTCATGAACGCAATGCCAAGCGCGCAGCATTGCGACGTGCAGAAGCTGCGGAGAAGCTGAACCACACACTCGTGGAGAAGCTGCGCACGCTCGACACCAATGGCTAACATCTTCACCGACGCCATACGGCCGGATACGTTCCTTGACCGCTATATGGCATACAATGCGGAGATCGAGACACCGCAGGCATACGACTTCATGTGTGGCTTATGGCTGCTATCCACTGCCATAGGCAGACGAATACGCATCGAGCGTCCACGGGCGCCGGTGTGGATGAACCTATACATCATCCTCTGTGCAGAGAGTGGCACAACACGCAAGAGCACAGCGGTGCGACGTGCTGAGGAAGTGTACAATGCCAGCGAATATCAACACGAGTATCTCACTGTCACTGGTAGTGCTACCGCTGAGTCGCTTACTAAAGACCTTGGACGACAGAGTGCCAATGCGGGAAGTGGGCAGGCTTGCATCGTGGTTAGTGAGTTGGTCACACTACTTGGCAGGGAACGCTACAGCATGGGGGTGCCGGGACTTCTCACAGACTTGTATGACTGTCCGACTAGAAGGGAAATACGGCGTGCCTCGGCTGAACCTGTCACCATCGACAGAGCATTCATCAATCTACTATCCGCAAGCACACCAAGCTGGCTCGTTCGTGCTATCAACCCCGATGTTATTGAAGGCGGCTTTACTTCTCGATGCCTGTTTGTGGTTGAGGAACAGCGAAAGAGACGTATTGCATGGCCTAACATTGCAGTGTCAGAGGCTGCTCAACTTCGTACTCTTGTCAGTGATCTGCGTAATGTACGCGAACTTGCCGAGCGACACGCGAAGCGAGGCATCACGATGCATGAAGCGGCTATTCGACGCTTTGTATCCTGGTATGAACATCGAAGCAGTGATAGTTCAGATGCATACAGTGTATCATTTGAAGCTAGAGAGGACCATCACGTACTTAGACTCGCAGGACTACTCGCAGCGAACGACGGGTCATGGATGATCAATGTCAATCATCTCACTCACGCTACTCGCATTATTGCTCATCACAAGTCTCGCGGTGCTGCTCTGTTTGGCAGTGGGCGAGAGGTACAGAGGCTTGTTAGCGGCATTGATCGCATCCGTGACGTTCTTGCTAGTGCTGGTGCTGTGGGACTTTCGCAGACAGATTTATTATACAAAACCCGGAGACTAATGGCAGTACGCGAGATGGATTACCTGTTGGCATTGATGCATGAGTTGAGTATGGTACAACGCTATGATGTGAAAACAGGAGGAAGGACACGCATCGTATGGAGAGGAACGGACAAGCTAATGGTGCGAGAGATCAACCAGCTACTGTTGGACAGGCTGACACAGACGTAGCTGATGACAGACTACCACCGGCACTCGGCCTTGCGATATCACTCACAATAGCCTTGTGGCTATGGGTAGGCATCATCTACGGCATCAAGTTCACACTCTACCTACTCGTCGCATTGTTCACATAGGAGGCACACATGCCCTACGACACCATCGAAGGCGCTGACGGTACTGAGGACATTGCACTGGTATGCGATGCGGACTCCCCGAGCGGTGATGTGATCTACTACGACATGAATAGCCTGCAAGAACTCGCGGAGTGTGCAGAGACTGGTGACATAATGGAAGTGCATTGCTTCAAGCAGATGCCGAACCGCTTCCTAGTCACCGACACGCATGGCGTCACTGTGCTGTGCAATACACGCGAGGCTGCGGAGAAGATCGCAGAGTCCACGGTGATTGACCACGACGATGACGAGGCATGAACCAGCCTGAGCCCGAGGGCTAACATTGCAGTGTTGGGGGCCGGGTCGTTCATGGTCCGGCCCCTTTTGTTCGTGGCTTGTTCAGGTGTGGTTTGGTGCGTTGTTGTAGGGGAACATCATGCCCAAGCCTAGACAGGAGTACATGACAGTCATTGTGGAGATTGTGCATCAAACCCCTAGAGCATTACTACTGCGTCGTCGCAATGGCTATGAAGTGTGGGTGCCTAAGCGTGCATGTATGCTAGGACACTCCATAGCTAATGGATACAGCATCATCAAACTCAAGGCGGAGATGGCTAAGGAGAAGGGGTTCGGTCCCCAGGACACCTGACATTGTTTCGATCGGTTTAGTGTGTGGACAGGGGCCGTAACGGTGCCTCAGAATGGCCGGGAGGGGCACGTCACACGTCACACCAGAGCAGTGAAGTAACCCCTTCCCCATTCTTGCCGATCCCCCCGCCGCCAGGGGCCGGAACATTCCACTACAGCCCCGGATATTCCTCGCCCGGCGCCGGCAGCGGCGGGAACTGTTCCACCCCCTGCGTAGGATCGAGGTTGTCGAGACGCACTCGCCGTCCTGTCAACGCCGACAGACGCTGCTCCGTCTCTACCACCATCCGCATCGTGCTGGCATTGATGCGTCGCTGTTCATCAGCCAGCGCATTCTCCATCTCCCTGACATTGCGCTGATTGCCTAGCATGTATCCATTGCTACGCATCTCATCCACACGCTGCCGTTGCAGCTTCGCATTCTGCTGGTTGTCCACATAGTCGGGACGCTGCGACAATGCACGGAAGTGCTGTAGCACAGGGATGATGCTCTCAGGAGGACGCTGCCTGCCTGGGCCTAGTGTGGACAACTCGCGTCTGTTGCCATCACCGATGGTGCCTGGATGCGTCACATCTGCGAAGTCCCTGTTGATGGTGTCGAGCTTCTTCTTGTAGTCGCTGACTGCCTCGGCATTCACGTCATACGCCTTGTGCTTCTGCGGCGTACCCCACAACGGTGCCACCATGCTTAGGCGATCCGTCGCAGCTTGGTTGCGTATGTCCCACACAGCGCCGGCAGCGGTGGATGCGTCACCAGTGGCACGCAGCACATGCCGCGCGGTCTGGTACGCCTGCAACACCACCGCGCCGGTAGCTCCTGTCAACGACTCCAATGCATTCGTCACCGTCAGGCCAACGCCACTGTCGCGCGTCTGTCCTTCGTCGTATCCGACGATGTTGCGCTTACTTGCATCGCTGATGCGCCCTCCGCCGAATGTGGCTATCTCGCTGATATCATGCCCCGCTGCACGTCCCATCAACTCCAACGCAGGCGGCAGGCTGAACTGCAAG
>JACCDR010709926.1_pt1 | contig 12007 bp, 4 predicted proteins | sample 7446431 | NCBI WGS metagenome assembly JACCDR01 (sample SAMN15323443, study PRJNA562643) | freshwater metagenome | isolation source: river surface water | place: USA:Blue River Watershed | collected 2017-08-17
CATCTGTTGTTACCTCTGCCTTCGCTGTACGAATAGCTTTCAAAAATATCAAAATCGCTACTTAGGGGCTTTGGTGGCTATCTATATTTATCATGCAATCATCCATGCTAAATATAACAACCGCTATCATAAAATCAATAGTAGTAATGCCACATTGTTAAGGCATTATATGTTAGCACCATTACGATTTATTGGCATCGTATTATGGTCAAAGCAATCGGTGGCTGTACCTTTAAAACTATTAATAAGTGCTTTCCTTACATCTATATGTTGCTCAAACACGGTCATCCAAACGGTAAAAAAACCTCTGTTAATTGCTAAATCCGTTATTGTTTCTATGTCACTCAACTGTGATTGGTACTTTATTAAATACCTCTGTGCCAAATTCCAAGTTTCGAGTCTATTTTGCCAACGGTCATCTTTAGAGGAATAGTGAGCATGCCCCGGTCTTCTATCAATACCTACAAGCTGTAATATCTCTCTTGCTTTATCTTTTTCTGTAGCTGCGATACTATCGTTTATTTCAATCATGCCACCTACTACATTAAATGACAAGAAAGTGTTGTTTTTATGTGGTAAGTGTATCGTGTTAAATACTACATTTTTATCTCCTTTAATGGTATTACAATTTTTGCAAGCTAACAAGAAATTACTCCAGCTTTCTTTCAAATGAGCATATTGCGATAGACCTTTAGGCTGAATATGTTCTACCTCAAGAGATGATTTTGAATGTACGACAACTTCACAAAATGAACAATACTTTCCAATATCATCAATTAAATCATCTTTAGCCGTTCCATAAGGAGCGTATTGCTTATCTATCTTCTTTTTTTTTACAGGTCTCATAAATCCTTATTTTGAGATAAACGTTCAGCCCTCATTAATGCAACGTATGCAGGGTCGTTACTAAAGTTAAGTTCTATTTCATCCAATTTATTTTTGATTTCTACTATTTTAGCGAGATTTGTACTATTCACTCCTTGTGAAATTAAATCAAAGTATTCACTTGCTTTAGCTTCCATCTCTTTAAACAAATTACTCCTTTCTACATCAGGAACATCCATTAAATTTTCGGCAACTTCTTCTATGCTATCTCTAAATGGGTCTTTTTCAATTGCTTGATTTCCATCTAATTTAATAACCTCCTCAGCTTTTAATGATTGTATAATAAAAGGAGAATGGGTTGTGGCAACAAATTGAATTTTAGGGAAAATCCTCTTTAAATCATCCACTACTTTTTTTTGCCATTTAGGATGTAAATGTAAATCCAATTCATCAATCAATACGATTCCTGGCGTTTCTTTGATAGCATTCTCTTGTAAATGAGGATTGAGTTTCATACATCGAGATGCTATATCAGCTACCATACCAATCATATTTTTATATCCATCTGATAGCATTCGGAAAGGTAAATATTTATTTATTCCATCGGCAGTTTTAAAAAAACCTAATAAATCATCCTCTGCAAAACTGAAAGCAACATCTTCCCAGTCTGGTACAATTTGAAGTAAAGCCTCTTTAATGGCTTTAAGTTGAGTAATATCATCAGGCTCTTCAAATTTACGAGCTTCGTCTTCTAGGGTCTTAAACCAAGCTTTAAATTGTTTCCCTGATGATTTAGGTGAAGTACAATCAATATAGCCTTCTAGTCGAGTGCCTTGTTTTTTATATTCAATTTTCTCCTTATGCTCTGCCCATAGCCTTCCAGTACCATGATACGCCAACAAAGGCAAAATTATCTCTCTATGCTTTTCTGCACTACGTGTCATAGCCTGTGCTTCTTTGGCACATTCTATAATTGCATTCGCATTTTGGGTCGATGCAGTAGTTTTCTTGGATTTTTTTGATAAGTCACGTTTCCAAGACATTGATTTATCCATTACAACCCCTTCTGCTTCAACAATAACGGGAAATTGGTCAGCAACTTCTTTTTTGCTAAAAGCAATTCGTCTAACATCATCAGCTACAATCGTTCTAGGTGTATTTGTTTGGGGAGATAAATATTGTTTATCTAAGCCTAGTAAAAAACAACCCATTGCAATAGATAAGGCATCTAAAATGCTTGTTTTCCCTGTTCCGTTATCTCCAATCAATACAGTAAATTGACTTTGAAATGAAAGTTTCATTTCATTGATAGAACGATAATTTTTTATGTAAATACTATTTATTTTCATTGCTTATAGAGGACAAATATCTTCAAATGTACATAAAAAGTGATGTTTAATGACTTTTTATTGTACTAAAAGTAAATGAAATTGTTATGTAAGGAATGCCAAAATCATTACAGATTTATAACACAATGCTCATTCGACAAGCAAATACATTAAATATAAAAAGCTTTTTATCAATCCCTCATTGTTTACTTTTGAAGGTTTCACAACCAGTGAAAGAAATACATCCTACTTCAACAAACCGACTGTTCTACCTCCTCTACCCAATTGATTAAACGCCCGCATTTTGACAGCATAGTTGACAGGTATAGGTCCTGTATAAATTGCACTTTGGGGCGTAGGTTCACTGCCATCGGTTGTATAACGAATCACCAAATTAGGAAACTGCACATTGGCGATTACTTTATCACTCTCAACTTTCAGTCCTACTGTTGGGATTCTGTATTGAAATCCGCCTGCTAAATAATCTAAACGAGGCAATTCTTGTTTGGCAACCGTATTGACAAACATCGACCACGCATATTGATAAAGGTCTGGATAACTTTTTTCGTCGGCATTTGCCCAATCAGGGTCTTTTGCCCAAGCTCTTTCCGCTAGTCCTAAGAGTTTTGGTAAAAGTAAATATTCTAGTTGTTGGGGGTTATGAATGTTTTCGCTCCACAACAAGCCTTGAATGCCTACAATATTCGATTTACCATAATCTGTCAAACGGTCTTTTCCCGTAAAATAACTTTGTGCGATAGGATTTCCTCTTCTGTCTTCGGTAGCGTTTTTGTAATAATCATAAGGAATAAAATAGAAGGGTTTATCTATGTCAACAAAGCCTCCCCAATAATAGCCCATTTCTTCGGCATTTTTTTGGTACGCCAAATCGAAATACATATTGCTTACACAAGACAAAATCACCTGGTAGCCTGCATTTGCCAAGCGATAAGGCAAGTCTTCTGCCCCCCAGCCAATCATGTTGTTCCAAACATTTACATGAAAGTTTTCATTGGCAAAAACAGGGTTCGGAATCATCGTTTTTTCGCCTTTTAGTTTGGTTTTACGCATGGCAATTTCTTCCCAACCCGATAAATATAAGCCTCTTTTTTTGAGTATCGTATTAATTTTTCCGTAGTAATAATACCATAAATCGTCGGTATTGTTGAGGCTTGGGTCATCTTTGATGAGTTGCTGACAAATAGGCGATTGTTCCCATACGCCTTGCGGCACTTCGTCGCCTCCTAAATGAATCGTTTGTAAAGGTGCTTCTGCCTCACGATACATCGCCATAATTTCGTCGATAACTTTTTCCATAAAACGATAGACCGAAGGTTTTGCTACGCATATTACGTTGTCGTTCCAGCGTTGAGCGGTGCTATATACCGATTTATCGTTGGGGTCTTTGAGCCAATAACGCTCGGCTTCGGCGATATTTCCTGCGGCCTTGTACTTTTCGTAACGGGCATCCATCGCTTTGATAGCCGCACGCGCATGGCCCGGCGATTCGATTTCGGGAATCACCGTAATATGGCGTGCATGTGCATAACGAAGCAGTTCGATAAACGTTTCTCTGCTATAAAAACCACTGCCCGAATTATTACCCGTTGGGCCAGCACCAAAAGAGGCCGGTAAAAGGCTCTTACTATCAAGGGTATGTCCTCGTTTTGCGCCAATATCAGTCAATTCTGGCAAATCTGGTATTGCTATTCGCCAACCTTCGTCGTCGATGGCGTGTAGATGCAACACATTGAGCTTATAGGCAGCCATCAGGTCGATTACCTTTTTGAGTTCGTCGGGTTGTTGAAAATTCCGAGCAACATCCAGCATCAAGCTTCTAAATTTAAACCTTGGCGCATCTTCAATTGTCACCTCTGGCAAAGTCACTATCGCCTGTGGTGCTTTCCAAGCCTCGACAGGCATTAACGCCAACAACGATTGAATACCATAAAATGCACCTTGTGGCGTAGCCGCTTGTAGGGCAACGCCTTCGGCATTGGTTTGTAAGGAATATGCCTCCGCACCTAGTGCTTTACGGGTAATAGTAATGGTTTGTCCGCCTGTACTTTGTGTGACAACATTCGGTTTTATGGGAAAAACTTTAGCCAGATTTTCGGCCAAGAATGTCGCTTCCTTGGCAAAAAGTGGGTCTGCCACTATTTCTACGGTAGCCTTGAGTGCAACACTTCCAGTTCCTTTTTGGTAGCTCAAAGGCGTAGGAACAAAAGGCGGAAGTTTGTCTATAGGCACATCTTTTATGCCTTGATTTTTCTCAAAAATCTGCACAGGACTCACATAACCCACTTGGTCTAAGGTAGGCAGCGTAACACGGTATTTGCTAATACTTTGGGGTGTTTGATTGCCTTGTTGCCAATACAAACCTGCGGGAGCGTCTGAAATATTATGAAATAATTCGGACGAAAGGAAGGAAACCGTAAACGATTGCTTGGGAGCTAAACCCCTAAAGCCTACTTTGGGGACAATCCTCACGATGTCGCCATTGATAGGTTCTATCCGTACATTTTCTGTAACCGACAAAGGAGCAATATCTCTGATATAATTAAAATAAATAGCCCAATCTGCAACAGGAAGGGGAACTTTACCCACATTAGTAAAGGTAAAAGTAGAGCGAAACTGTCGGTTTGTTATATCTTGCGGCTCGTCAACACGCCACTCGATTTGTAAGTTTTGAGGATTAAATATTTTTTGGGCAAACTCAGGCAGGGCAATACACAAACATAGGCTAGTAAAAAGCCATTTTTTTGCAAGATGATGAAGCTGCATAACAGTGAATTGGGGTTATGTTGTAATGTTGCTAAGTACGGATAAAATTCAACAAAAAACAACATCAATCCAGACAAACCCTTACAAGCAAGGAAAACAGATTGGCGGGGTACGAGATTTTGGATTGCTGATTTTGGCTATGTAAAATACTATTTTATAAGAGTATGACAATATTTTTTTAGTATTTCCGAAATCAGCAATCCCCAATAGCTCGACAACTTCTACGCTTAGGAGTTCAGAATATCAGCGATAATGGGCTTTAGGTAGGCTATTTCATCGGTCAAAGCCTGTAGCAGCTCCTTAAATGTAGCCTCGTCCATCTCTTTGGTTTTTTCGATAATGGCCGCTCTTTGGGCTAATTCGTTCATGGCAGCCGAGAGAGCTGTACCTTTCACCTTATGCCCTAATTTGTTTACGGCAAGCACATCGCCTTGCTCGAATAGTTTTCTGAAATCAACCGCTATTGATTCAAACTGGTCTTGCACCATCATCAAAATTTCTTTGGCCAAATCGGGGTCATCGCCCAATCGCACACACAAATCGTTCCAATCTAAATGTGCTTGCATAGTATCTGTTTCTATTTTACTGGTTGTCGTTACCATAAGATTCAAGGGTTGTCCTAGCCATTGTTTCAACTTTTGGTCGATGGCATCTTTTACGACGGGTTTTGAAAGGTAGTCGTTCATACCAACCTCCAAGCAGCGTTCGTATTCGCCTTTGACTGTACCAGCCGTTAGGGCAATGATAGGCTTGTGGATGTTTTGTTTTTGTTGTCTTATCAATTGCGTGGCTTCATAGCCATTGAGTTCTGGCATTTGAATATCCATCAAAATTAAATCTGGTTCGTGTATAGCAGCCAATTCAACCGCCATTTTTCCATTCTCAGCTTTTACCAATTGTGCATTCGGTAAAATACTATGCAAGATAGTAGTAGCCAAAAACATATTAACAGGGTTATCTTCGACTACTAAAATACAATAGGAATGTTGGCTAAAAATCTCTTTTTCAGGATTTTTCTGTTGCTGGCTTATTTGTATTTTTGTTTTATCTGCTTCAAAAATCTCCGAAAGTGCTTGCAGTAATTCGGCTGCTAAAACAGGCTTTTTGAGTTTTTTACAAATTTTCAATTCTTGGCATCGTTCGCTTACCAACGTGTCTTCGAGGGTTTCGAGTAAAATAGCAGGAAAGGCTGCTCCTCGTTTATCTCGGATATGCCTGATGGTATCGAGACCATTGATATGAGGTAATTGGTAATCGACAATGGCGACATCCACATTGCCATGAACCTGCAATATTTCCATTGCTTCTATACCATCGGCGGCTTCAACCGTAATAATATGCTGGGTTTTGAGGATATTACCGATAATATGGCGACTCTGGGCGTTGTCGTCAACAAGCAGTGCTTTTCTAATGCGGTAGATATTTTTCCATACCACGGGTATTTCTTCGGTATATTGGAAGGGTACTTCAAACGAAAACGTACTTCCTTCACCCAACACACTATCAACCTTCAAACGGCTGTCCATCAAAAACAACAACTTATTGGCAATAGTTAGCCCTAGGCCAGTTCCTCCGAATTTACGGGTAATAGAGGCATCTTCTTGGGCAAAAGCTTCAAATATTTTATGGATATTTTTGGGCGAAATACCGATGCCTGTATCTCTTACAGAAAACCGCAAAATGCACTCATCTGTTCCGATAAAGCCTTTGTTTTCAACTTTTAATTCAATTTCTCCTTTGTTGGTAAACTTCACGGCATTTCCCAATAAATTCACCAAAATTTGCCGTAGGCGAACGGCATCAGCCCAAATAAACTTAGGCACATTTTCAGCAATATTGAGTAATACTTCTAAATTTTTTTGGTATGCTTGAAATTTCACCAAGTTCACCACATTTTCTCCTATTTGATGAATATCCTCTTTTTCAATAACCAAGTCTATTTTTCCTGCCTCAATTTTGGAGAAATCTAAAATATCGTTGATAATATCTAATAAGCTATTGGCCGAATAAAAAATAGTAGAGGCGTATTGATACTGATTTTCTTCGAGTTGGGTACGCATCAGCAGGTCAGCAAAGCCAATTACACCATTGAGGGGCGTTCTGATTTCGTGACTCATATTAGCCAAAAATTCAGATTTAGCCCTGTTGGCAGCTTCGGCGTTTTCTCGGGCTTTTTTAGTATCAGACTCTATTTGTTTACGAACGGTGATGTCTCTTACCACCGCCTGAATGAGCTGTTCGCCTTCAATATTGAGCGTAGAAAGCCGTACTTCTGCCGGAAAAACCCTATTGTCGTCAAGGCGTTTGCAATCCCATTCAAATTGATGGTGATTATTCTGCAAACACGTAATCACGTGTTGGTAGAGTGCCTCTTGCATATTACTTGCCGAGCTTTGCGTTTGTGCCGATAAGTCGGCGGCTGATTTTTGGAACATTTCAGCTTTTGAATCAGCCCCAAAAAGCACCAAAGCCGCAGGATTACAATCAATACAATGGTGTTGATTCAAGACCAATACGGCATCGGTAGTTGAATTATACAATGCCCGAAATTTTGCTTCCGAGCGTACAATTTCTTCTTCGACCTCTTTACTTTTACTAATATCTTGTAAATACCCATGCCAAATCACACAGCCTTTTCTACGTTCGGGAGTTGATTCGCTTCGCACCCAACGCCTTCCTTTTTGGGGTAGAACCAAACGAAACTCTACCACTTTTTCGGTCATCGAAAGGTAAGATTCTTCGATGGCTGAGATAAACTTGCCCAAATCTTTCCGATGTACTTTGTCTAACACATCCGCCATTGTGGTAACACCCGGCTGGTAGTCGATTTCAAACAATTCGTACAAGCGGTCGGAAGCGTACAAAATATTAATACGACCATCGTCATAACGCACCAATTGGTATAAGCCCCCTGGCACGTGGTCGGACAATTTCTTAAAAAGCTTATTGGTACGTTGTAGCTCCAACTCTACTTTTTTGGTATAATCTATATCTTTGAATGTACCTTGCAGACGCACGCATACTTCTTTTTCAAAGAAAGCATCGCCAATGACCCGCACCCATTTGATATTTTTTTCTCCCGTAATCAGTTGTAATTCAATATCAAAAGGTTTGCCTTTTTCACAAGCTTCTTTAAAACAGAAGCAGAGAAGCTCATAATCTTCTGCATGATGAAAAAATGTAACAACATTTTCGGAAGTCGGCTGAAAAGCCATGGGTACTTCGAGTATTACCTTTGCCGTATCGTCCCAATAAATTAGTTCTGTTTGCTGGTCGATAGCCCAAGTACCAATCGCCGAAGTCCATTGTGCTTTTTCGGTTGATGCGTGGGTTTTGATAAATTCTTCTGCCGATTGAAACCTTTCTGATTCTTTGCCCAACATATTTTGAGCATAATCGGTAAATCGTTGCGAAGAAACATCTTCAAAAAAAGACAGCATTTGAAAGGGTTCTACGCTAGAAACCTTTACGCTATTACACCTGAGCCAAACAACCATGCCCTTGCGGTTCTTGCAACGAATATCGAAGGCAAAAGAATCCTCACCCGAAGTCAGTCTTTGAAGATGTGCTTCAAATAATTGACAACTTTCGGGATGGATAATATTTTGCCATTGCAAGCCTAAATGATTGACTTCTGTTAAGTCATAACCCAGTAGTTCCCAAAACTTGGGGGCATTCCAAAGTGACGCTGGCGTATGGCTAAACCACAACCATGTATTGGAGCCAATAATTTGGTTAATAAAATTACTTACTACAGGATTTTTTTCAACAGATTTGAGCCAATTCTCATGAGCATGATTCATATATTTACTTTAGATACTAATGAATACTAGGCGATTGTGATAATTGAATATTGTAAATTCGAGTGTATTTCTACACAAGGATAATATTTTTGCGTAAAGCTCGGTCGCTCAAACACAAAGAATTGACCAGTGCAAAAAATAATTTATAAATGATGCTATAAAAAAACAAACAACTCTAATCTCGGATTTTTACGCTATTTTTTTAAGTTTTATTACAAAGATATTCTTTTCTCCTATAAATCTAAGCCCAAATTTGAAAAGTTTTTAGAAGTTATGACTTAACGAAAAAGCTAATTTTATAACGTATCGTTTAAATTTTACAAAAGTTTTTTTAAATAAGACCAGAGTTTACTTGATGGGGTTGCTTGGCCTGTGACAAAAAGATTTTCATTTCCGACCACGATAAAACTTTGCTTGGCTCTCGACACCGCCACATTCAACATATTGGGGCGATTGTTTCTATCGAAAAACATCACCTTCACGTCGCCAGCACCATAAACGGGCGAAAAAAGGATGATTTCTCGTTCTGCTCCTTGCAAGGCATGAACAGTACCGACTTTCATGCGATTGGTGTCGAAACCAGCTTCTCTCAGCAATTTGTACAGTATTTTTCGTTGCCCTCTGAATGGCGTAATAATGCCAACCAAGTTTTCGATGCTGCGACGCTGTTGGTCTATCCTAGCAAAATGTTGTTCTATGCTACTTCTGTTTTGTAACAACCACAGCACAAGCATCTTAGCTTCTTCGGCATTAAATCTATCTTTACCTTGTACCATCGACGTTCCTTGGTGTGTCAGTAAAACCATTGGCGGAAATAATTGTTTGGTTTTACCAGCAAATTTCATCGGACGCAACATTCCTCCGTAGGCAATATCATTGCAAAAGCTGATAATTTCTTCGTGACATCGGCGCTGTTCGAGCAACATGATGCCTTTGGGTTGGGTACTATTGTGAGGGTCGTACCAAGGTGTAAGGTGCTGTGCCATTTGCATCAGCGAGCCACTCGAAGCCAAATATCCTTGGGCTTGCAGTTGTGACAGCAATGGGTCTTGTGCTTGCTTGATTACTTCATGCTGTAGCAAATAGCCAATATCTATTTTAGGAATGGTTTTCCAAACAGGTTCTATCTGTTGGGTATCGCCTACAACTAGGGCTTTTTTGGCTAACGCAAATACCGAAATGCCTACCTCTGGACTCACCTGCCCAGCTTCGTCCACAATCAAATAATCCACAAAATCTTGTAAAGGCGGATTTTCCCATAGCTTATGCCCTTCGTCGTCTTCGCCAAGGAATTTATGGTAAGAAAAAAACTTGGGTGCCATAAAAAACGTACTCACAAAACAAGGCGTAAGCATGGCTCTGGTTTGCCAAAGAGTTATGCGTCCTTGTCGGCCTTTGTTGGGAGCTTCGTTTTTCAATTGTTCTTGCATTCGTTCTATCCATCGTCCTTCCCAATAATGAATCGCTAAATAAAATGCTTTGTTGCGAAGCGTAACATCTAGTTCATCAAAAAAATAAGCGGTTGTATGGGGCTGTTCAATCTTGTTATATTCTAATTCCCAAAATTGCTCATTGGCTATCACGGGATTAGACCGAATGCCCTGTTTTTTCCGCCATTTATTCCAATTTTTCCAATGCAAATTAATCGTCATTACGCCTTTTAGGGCATCTGTAAAAAACTGCATCAGGCCTTTGCGAGAAGTATCTTCAAGCTTATCGAGGGCTAAAATCGTTTGTCGAATACTAGGGCGAGCCGACGATTTAATCAGCCACAGTTGTTCTTCGAGTGCCGTTTGGAAATCTAACCAAAAACTATGGGTTGTCGCCAGCGAAGCACGTGCAGGCACATCTACGTAGTCGTTGGCAAACTGTTCGATGGCACGGCAGATTTCTTGCCATAACAATTGTCCTTCGTGCAAAGATTGTTGGATGGTTCGGAGTTCTTTTTGTAGATAAAAATACGCCTCCGAAACCTCCTCTACCTTGATTTGCAGGTATTGGCTTGCCGCAATTAAATACGCTTTTTCGGCTTTTTCGACATACATTTCTTGTTCCATTTTAGCAAAAGTACCAGACTCGTCGGCTTTGAGATAATTCATGCCTTGCAGTTCTTTTTCAGGCTTATTTCTTGCCGATAAAAACGTGGCGTATCCTTCTAAATCAGGAATCCAACGACACCTAAAGGCATCTTCTGTGACAGTAGCTGCCATAAAACTTTCCTGAATATTACCTACTGCCTGATTGGTGGCAGCACAAGCCAATACAATTGCAGGTGCTTGTCCTTTTAAGGCAGATAGCACCACTTCGTTGGCTACTACACTTTGTAAAAAAGTTGTTTTGCCTGTACCGGGTGGGCCGTTCAAGGCAAATATTTCGCCTTGTTCGAGTGTTTGCATCGAATACAAGGCTTGCCGCTGCGTAAGACTCAAGGCAAATTGGTGGCTCATTTGTCCAAGGTGTTGGACATGGTGCGGCATAAAGTCGCCCAAAGCAATCGGTTGTTTTTCTTTGGGAGCAACGAGCGAGAGGCTATTTTCGAGCAAAAGCGGTAGCTTTTTAGCGGCAATCAAATAATCAAACAAGGCCAACAAAGCACTGGCCGCTTGGTTGTCTTTATCAGGAATAATCAAGGTGTGTTGATGCACAACAGGATAATCGTTTTCGCTAAAACCTTGGATATTTTGCTGGGTAAGCTGTTCAAAAATTTTACTTATAAACACCTTGTAATCATCCCATTGGGCTGTTTTCGGGCGTAATTCTAGGCATTTTTCGTAATCTTCTAATTTACAAAAAATATAATCGGCTTCTTCCCATCCAACTGGGCTCATCCATTCTCTCGGAATGATAGGCGTACAGGCTTCTGGTGCAGCGATACTGCCCGTTCGTTGCAAACGCAGCGGAATCCAAAATGGATAAATTGGCTTGACAAAAAGGTTATCTTGGGGCAAAATATAAAAAGGCGACCACCAAAGTATCATGTATTCGGGGCGTTCCCATTTGGGGTCTTGTGGCGAACGAAGTCCTTTTTCGGTATTGATACGTTTTTCTTCTTTTTCAAATAAAGTATGGGTCAAAGCATCAGGCAATAGCCCCTTTTCCCAAAGGTTTTCTTCTGGAACAAAACACTCGCTATGTTCTACATCAATCTCGGCTCTCATCCCTTGATACAAGCAAGTACGCCAATAGGTTAGCAAATTTTTATGGTGATTCATGCCGTCTTTTCTTAGTAAAAACGCATTTTTGCGTAAATTCTCTTTTGTTAATAAA
>JACCDR011204756.1_pt1 | contig 12005 bp, 19 predicted proteins | sample 7446431 | NCBI WGS metagenome assembly JACCDR01 (sample SAMN15323443, study PRJNA562643) | freshwater metagenome | isolation source: river surface water | place: USA:Blue River Watershed | collected 2017-08-17
GCCGTCGCAAGTTGTTCTTTGAGAAGACGGATCTCCTCATTATAGCCAACGGGGTTTTCTCCAGAGTTTCCTTCTATGAACCAGGAATACGATGCGCCGTAGTTTACACAAATCAGATAAAGTCGGTAAGCGTTCAGGTGAATTCTGCCGGCTTCTACCGCGAAAAGGTTGTTTCCGGAAGTTCCCAAAGTGATGGCAAGTTCTGAACTGGTCAGGCCACGGGATTCGCGAAACTCTTTTAGCCTGGCGCCAAGTTCTTTTTGGAATGCTTTTTCTAATTTTTCCGAATGGCGGGTCCGGCTTATTACCTCAGAGGAGATGTTGCCCTGGTCGATCTCTTTGTGGAATTGCTCCAGTACCTTAGGATAATGTTTCTTTACCTTAGCCATCAGATCAAAGTCCGCCTTTGCAGGGTTTCTTAGTCCAAAATCCAGCGCCTGGGCGATCGTCGATAAATTCATCTTAAATTTCTGAGAAAAATCAGCATCCTTGATCTTCATTTCCTCTAATAAATCCTTCAAAAACTTGTGTGCTGTCTTCATTGTTGACATGTTGATAAATATGTTTTGTTAAATTATTTAACATTTGAGACAAATTATTTACATTTGCTATCACTAATTATTACATCAAATATACAAAATAATATAACACTTCCAAAACAGAAGCAGTTATAATAATACATTTATGACTAAGTTAAAAGGGGTTTTCTTGAAGAAAAGTGAGTTTGATCATAAGGCTTTTAGTGCCAGGTTGGAGCAGGAGGATATTGTGAAGGTTTGTAATAAACTTGGTATCAGCACATTATCTGGAAGGAGATATAAAGCACCAGGAACAAAACACAGGAATAACAAGGTGCCTGTTTTGTTTATAGAAGAGGCATTAAAAGTTATTTCTGAGCGGGAGGATAGGCAGAAAAAGGAGGCTAAAAGGATTTCTGATCTACTAAAATGATAAATTATTTAACATGAACAAAGATACAAGCATTGTAAAACAAGAGGATACCACTCTTAAAATAGACCAGGCGGTTTTATCGGTAATTGAAGCCAATAAGATTCAGGGGTTTGAAAAAGCTTTTGTAGTAGCATCTGCAGCCAACACTCTTCGGGAGGCGCTTACTGCCGATTATATGAAACCGATCATGGCTCTTCAGGGACATAAGTTGGGTTTTAAAACCGACAAAGATACTGCCCAGGGTGGAGGTAAAGGTCCTGGATATCCGGTAGAGGTAGTAAGGGATTGTCTGATCGAAGCGGTTCTTACCGGCGTACAACCTACAGGAAATCATTTTAATATCATAGCCAACAATTGCTATATAACCAAGGAAGGCTTTGGGTATTTATTGAAAAAGATTCCCGGGCTAAGTCACGAATTGATATTTGATCTCCCTCGAATCAATGCAGATAAGACTTCTGCTGCAGTAAAAGTTAAGATTCGGTGGGTGTTGAATGGGGGGCAGCGCGAAGAGCGTGAAATGGAATTCCCAATTAAGATGAATCAGTATATGGGGACAGATGCGGTTATTGGAAAAGCTACCCGTAAAGCTCGTGCATGGCTGTTTAATACTCTTATGAATACAGAGATTTCTGATGGAGACGCCGATACCCTGGACACAACACATGTTGATCTTTCCAAAGAAGAAAAAGAAAATCTTTACCAGGAAAGAATAAAAAGACAACAGGAGCAGACAGAAGGTAAGGTTTAAAATATTCGTACGGAGGCGTGGGTTAGTGGTGTAGAAGCCTCCGGTTTTATTGAAGAATTATGATAACGAAAGAAGAATATTTAAAAGCAAAGGCAATCGTAGATAAGTACGAACAGGATAATTGGGAAGAATCTCAAAGGCAAGCCGATGAAGAGCTTAATTGGGAGGAAGAAATGTTTGACGAGCCATGTTCTGTTTGCGGTGAAACAAACGGATATACTAATCCGTGTTGCCCAGACTATGATCCTGATTGTTATGAAAATTGCGGTTACGACTAAAGTTTCTAAGTGTAGTTTAAGTGATAGCAGCGGGGAATAGAGGCCCCGCAATTTAGAGAGATGGCGGAATTGGTAGACGCATCCGAGAAATACGCAAAACGAATAAGGACTCACGGTGTACTTATTCCTCGGAGTTATCAAAGAACCGTAAGGGTAATACAGGTTCGAATCCTGTTCTCTCTACTGGGGTAGATGTTTGACAGTGTTACGGTCCCCATAAAATCGTACAGACTGTGATAGTGGCAGACTTCCGAATAATGTAAGTCGGGTAGTTCTCAATTCTCACGTAATAGAATTGATGACAGCCGGAAAGACGGCACAAAGAGAGTGATCTCAAAACGTTCTTATAATTATTGAAAGTATTGCACAACATATCCGAAACCCGTACCCATTCAGGTAATGCTGCGGAGATTACGTCAGTAAGAATGTTGTGCATAATATTGGTAGAAAGACGTAAGTCAGACACAAACAGTTCACTATATATGACCCACGAGCTAGGACAATAAGTCTTGTGGCAAACAGTATAGGTCGAAGTCTAGGTCGCAATACTGAGTTACTACCAATTAAAAGACAGGCACGGGTTGCAACTTATCAAAGTTATTGGCAACGACACGGCCGTAAAACCGGAAGAGCAGTCGTACTTGGCCCGTGTCCTGTCTTATTTAAAAGTAAAAACAAAAACAGATCACGGGGTGGAGCAGTTGGTAGCTTGCTGGGCTCATAACCCGGAGGTCGCAGGTTCGAGTCCTGTCCCCGCAACTAATGAATAATTTACAATAAAATGCCGTGGTGTGAAAAGGGACATTTCACGAGTGGTTCGTATTGCCCAACGTGTGGGACTGGAAAGACAGAAAAGAAGCAACCAAAACCACTTAAGAAAAGCAAAAAGCGCATCACTCCGAAATCAGAGAAACAGAAAAAGGTTACGGAGGAGGATATAGCCTTCTTTAAAGAAATCTGGAATGAACGTCCTCATCGTTGTGAGGTTACCGGGGTGGAGCTGGGAGATGAATTCAATGTTGTTTTCTTCTCCCACATTCTGACAAAGGGATCCTATCCGCGATTCCGTCACTACAAAAAGAATGTAGTGCTAATGAGTTTCCAGGCACACCATGATTGGGAATTTACCGATCGTAAGCATCCAAAGTGGAATTCATGGCGTGACCTGGCAGAAGAGTTAATAATAGAATATTATAAAAATAAACAATGAGTTGTACTTGTAATCGCGAATCGCCAATAGGCCCAATTATTCAGTTGACGCTGTTGTTGATAATAGCAATTGTTTGTATAAAATGCCAATAAAATGACATTTCAAGAGGGAAAGAAAGTAGTATGTATTAATGATCGTCCAGAGTATGATGGAGAGTTGTTATTTGGTCTTAAGAAAGACGAGATTTATCAACTTGATGAAATCAGAATAACACCATGTTGTGGGATGGTACTCTTGTATGTGGGGATGAAATGCAATACAGAATGTGTAGATGTTTGCTCCTGTGGAAAGGAAAATATAATTATAAGACCAGGCCAGAAAGTATTCTACGTTTATACAAGGTTTCGTCCTGTAGATTATGACTTCGCAGACCAAGTTTTAGAAGCTGTCTTTGAAAAAGAAATAAACCTAACAATTTAATGAAACCAGGCGACACTTTCCTATTAACACATTGCACAAACAATCGTCCTGATATGGCTACAATAGTACGTATCGCAGGATTTAATGTAGTGATGGAAGGGATTTACAAAGGAAAGATATTGAGATTTTTTGAGCACGAATCAAGATTCTCTGGAAAGAAACCGAGATGGGCAAAACAGTTATCCCTGTTTGATATTAAAACAGAAAGTAAGCTAGCAAAAAAGTACTTAATATAATTATTGATGAAAGAGACCGAAAAAATAGATGCCCCAGAACATGATAAGATTGTAATTGAGCAGAATGTTCAAAAACAAGTAACACTCATCGGATCTCAACAGAAGATCAAAGGTCTTACAATGTTTGAATTTAATCCTATAAAGCTAACGCTGGAACCAGCTACTTATAAGGAAGTTCATGCTGAAGTAGTTATTAATAGAACTATTATTCGTCACAAATTGGTAATGAAAGAAGGCTGTGTGTATGTCCAGGCGCTCAATAAACGGAATGCTTATAAAAAAATAGCAAAGCAATATAAAAATTTTAAACTAAAAAAATAATGGAAAACACAGAAGAAAAAGAATTAGTAGTCCTTAAGCCGTTTGACATCCAAAAGGCAAAGCTACAAGAATTGGCAGAGGAATATAAAAATTTAGTTGTTTCAGATGAAACATATGAAAACGCAAGGAAGGTAAGGGCTATTTTCCGGGAGAAGCGGCTGGAGATCCAAAATATTTTAAAGGAAAACAAGTCTCTCCTTAATTCTATGAAAAGCAAGCAGGAAGAAATGGCGCAGGAGCTTATAGCTATAATATCTCCTGTGGAAGATCAGATTGATGCTGGAATGAAAGTCATTGACCAAAGAAAGGAACAGGAGAAAAAACGCAAAGAAGAGGAGGCGATGAAAAAGATTTCGGATCGTCAATCATTGCTTTCTGGATATGAAATGAAATATGATAATGGATCCTATATATTAGGAGATCATTCAATCTCAGCAGTACAAATTAAAGTATTTTCTGATGAGGAATTCGATGAGTTTCTTGGTAAAGTAAAAGAGGAGCATCAAAAAATAATTGATCTGAGAAAGCAGGCTGAAGAAGAAAGAAAAAAGAAGGAAGCCGAACTGGAACAACAAAGAATTGAACAAGCGGCAGAGGCAAAACGCCTGCAGGAATTACGTATTGAAAACGAGAAAAGGGAAGCTGATCTTAAAGAAGAACAAGCTCGAATACAGAGAGAGGCGGATGAAAAAGCTGCGCTGGAGAGAAAGAAACTGGAAGAAGAACAAGATAAACTTCGTAAGGAGCAGGAGGATTTTTTAAGACAAAAAAGAGACACCCGTATCTATCAGTTAAAAGATATTGGACTCTCAAGGAATACAATTTCTACAGGTTATGTTTTTGAGGATGTATTTGTAAGTGATGATGCTATAGATAGTCTTGATGCAAAATTATGGACGGAAATAGTTTCTGATGTAAAAATAAAGGTATCCGGAATCAAGGAAGTAAAACTTCTAAAAGAAAAAGAAGAGCAGGATAGAAAAGAGGCCGAAAGAAAGGATGCGGAAGAAAAAGCAAAATTACGCGCAGAACAACTTCGTCCAGACCGGGAAAAAATTGCAGCATATATGTCATCTGTTATGAGGATTGAGGTGCCAGAGCTTTCTGACCATAATGCTAAAATGCTAATGGGTGATATACTGGAAATGCTAAAAGGAATAGAAACGTTTGTAGAATCTAAAATAAATAATCTATGAGTGGACTACCAAAACAAATGCTTGCAGATAGGATTCTGGTGAAGCCTATTTCAGAAGAATATATTTCCAAGGGAGGCCTAATCGTTCCTGACGTAGCAAAAGAAAAACCTTTAAAAGGGTCTGTTATCATGACAGGGCCTGGACTAAGTGGTAATCCAGTGTCAGTAAAACCAGGAGATAATGTTCTATTTGGAAAACATGCAGGAGTAGAGCTTATTTTTAATAATGAGCCTTATGTAATTATTCGGGACGTAGAAATAACCGCTATACTATGATGGACTATTTTGAACATCCCGCAATATCAAACTCAAAGTTAGGTTGGTTTAAAAAGTCTCCTGCTCACTTTGATTATTTCCAGAAAAATCCACAACCGGAGACAGAAGCTTTTGTAATAGGAAGTGCATCCCATTGTATATTATTTGAACCAGAAAAATTCAAATCATTATACTATGTTTTGGATGAGTCTCAGAGGCCAAATCCTGACAAAAATTTTCTGGATAAAGAAAACCAAAAGTGGAGAAAAGATATTCTAGAGGCATATAAACACAAATCAATCGTTACACTTGATGATCATAAAATGATTTCCGATATGATGGAAGTTATTAAAAAGAATTCCTTTGCACAGGAACTCCTTGATGGTTGTGTCTTTGAGAAAGAAGTATACTGGACTGACCCTATCACAGGGCTGGAATGTAAAAAGAAGGTGGATGGAGAAAAGGACAAGCTAAGAATTGATTATAAAACAGCAGAGTCTGCAGATCCGGATTATTGGCAAAAGAAAGCCTGGTCTTATGAGTACTTCAGGCAGGCCGCATTTTATGACCTAGATATACAGAAGGAGTTTTATTTTATAGTTCAGGAAAAAAAGCCTCCATACGGAATCTCTATCCATCGTTGCTCTCAGGATACCCTGAATTATGGAAAAGACAAGTGTTATGATCTTATGAAAAAGATAAAATTTCATATCGACAATAATTTCTGGCCAGGGTATGAGTCTAAAATACTTGCCAGAAAGCCTCCTGAAGCTACTCCTGAAGAACTTAAATATTTTGACTTTGAAATTCCAATGTGGGTGTTGCAGTCTATGTAATGAATAAGGGAAAACCAAAATACAAGCGTACAAAAAGAAGTTTCAATGATCGTCATCAGGCGATTAAATCCATGCACAAAACATGGACTATTGATGACGGAAACAAGAAACCAATACGCGCATATCTGTGCAATAATTGCAAGAAATGGCATTTAACAAGCAGAGAAGAACGATGAGTAGAGATATTTATTTTGATAACGGCAACATTCCTCCGGGACATGAAGATGATGGACTTCGGCCAGAAAAAACAATAGGGAAAGATTTTAATAAAAAGCAAACACAGGAAGATCGTCAGAAAGAGCATGATGCATGGCGTGAATTTCCAGAAAGAAAAGAACATTACGAATAATTATGAGAGAGATTTATTTCAACGTACACGTGTCACAGTTTTTCACTGTGCCGTTTTCAAACAAAGACCGTCATGCATCCCTTGCAAGATATTCAGTTTTAAATTGTCCAGTAGCTTACTGGGATATAGATACTAAAAAGCTTCTCGAATCAATGGAAGATGAAGTATTAATAATGATTGGGAAAGGCGATGGATTATGGGTTATAAAAAATGCACCTGTCCAAAATAAGCCCAACACTGAAAAGTGGAACGGGTCAATTGCGGATCAACGAGATACAGAAGCGATTGAAGGAAGAAATGTAAGTATGTTGAACTCTTTTATGTTTTTGTAATGATAATAAATAGCGCACCAAAAATCTTACTTGATCACGACCCTGAACTGGATATTCTAATTAGCAGGGCGCAGTATCACTATTTTATAAGTCTTGAAGATTTACTTTTTATAAAATCAAAGTTAGATAATACTATAAAATTTGCTCAAGAGAATAATATTAAAGAGCTAAATAATGCTATAAAGCTGGAGTATGAACAAGATTTTATTAAAGATAACTCAGGGATGTTGGTTAAAAGACATAGTGATTTCCCAACAAAAGTATATTTAATGAAAGATGAACATTCCGGACTTTATAAAATAGGAAGATCTATCAATCCATTAAAAAGAGAAAGAACATTACAATCTGAAAAGCCACAGATCAGATTGATTTACTCATTCAATGCATATTGCAAAGACGAGATTGATATTCATGAAAAATTCAAAGATAAAAGAGTAAGAGGGGAATGGTTTTCCTTAAATGAAGATGATATAAACTATATAAAAAACTTCTTAGAAAATGAAGTATAATATTAATATAAACCAAAAAACGATAATTGATTCAGGTATTGATATTGATTACAAAGATGCTGCAATACTTGATACTTGTATGGTCTTCTGTCATTCCAGCAGTTGTGTAAAGATGGAATTTTCTGGTAAAATTTATTATTGGTTCAATCATAGTAAGATCGCCACAGAGCTGCCGTTATTGTCATTGAAAAAAGATAGTGTTTACCGTCGGATGAAAAAGATGTGTGACCTAGGCTTAATAAGTCAACATCCAGATAACGATCGTATGGGAAAATCGTTTTATTGTTTTGAGGACTCAACCCTCGGATTATACACCGAACCCTCGGATAAAAAACCAAATACCCTCGGAAAACCATCCGCTAAACCCTCGGATAAAAAGCCGACATATCATTATACTAATGATCATTATACTATTATCAATAATATCTCTTCTCCTTCACAAGCTCAGGAGGTACCACAGTCAGATTTTATAATTGATTTTGTTGAAAAGGAAGATTCTACCTTAGAGGAAAAAATAATAAAACAGTTTCATAATCTGTTTTGCAAGTTCCGGACAAAGCCAGGCGAAAAACTAACCAACAAGACGCTTAAAAACTCAAAGATGAGCGCCTGGAAGAAGGATCTTGATAAACTCATGAGAATAGATGAACGGACTAGAAAAGACTTGTTAGAGGTTTATAATTTTCTGGACAAGGGGAATGATGATTTCTGGCGCAATACAATTTACTCTATTTCGGCAATTAGAGAATACTGGGACAAGATCCAGGATAAAATGCGATTAGAGACCCTTAACAAAGAGAAAATAGCTCATAAGGCAAAAGAACAACCAAAAGAAGGGGTTTTTCAGGGAAACATAAACAGGGTTACAAAATAAAATGGAGCACAAGAATCTTAAGGCAAATTCAAAGAAAGATCAAAACCTATCAGAAGGCACAGGAAAATTACCTCCTCAGGCAATTGAACTGGAGGTTGCAGTTTTGGGGGCTATAATGCTGGAAAAGGATGCTTTTATGCAAGTGGCCACTGTATTAAAGCCAGAAAGCTTTTACAAAGAAGCTCACCAAAAAATATACAAAGCTATTATTTCCCTTTTCAATAAACTAGAACCTATTGATATTCTTTCAGTAACAAACGAACTGAGAATCACGGGGGAGTTAAATATTGCAGGAGGGGCTTTTTACGTCTCAGGTCTCACTGAAAAAATAAGTGCCTCGGACAATATTGAATATCATGCCAGAGTAGTAGCTGAGCAGGCGATAAAAAGAGACCTAATAGCCATGGCGGCTATGCTTGAAAAATCAGCCTATGATGACACTTCTGATGTTCATGATTTACTCAATAAAGCATCAAAGGAAATTTATCAGATAGAACGTTCTTATTTCAGCCGGGAAACCAAAACCATCATGGAACTTTCCAAGGAAGTAATGCAGGATGTTGTAGCGGCTTCTCAGAAAGGAAATGGAATTACAGGCGAAATCCTTGGCATTGAAGGGATAGATAATTTCACAAAAGGAGTAGGCGAACAAGATTTTATTGTGATTGGAGCGCGCCCAGGAATGGGGAAATCATCACTTGTCCACAGTATAGTTCACAAAAGAGGAGTGGATCATAAAAAAGGAACAGCATTATTTACTCTTGAAATGAGTGATAAGCAGGTAACAAAAGTAATACATGCTCACCAAACAGATGTTGATTATGAAAAGCTAAGAACCGGGAAACTGGAGGAACATGAATGGGCAAAGTATCATGCCAGGATTGGTCCTTTATTAAGTGCTCCTATATTCATCGACGATACACCATCAATATCAATTACTGAATTGCGCGCCAAAGCAAGAAGGATGGTTTCTAAAAACAATGTTTCACTTATTATTATTGATTACCTGCAGCTCATGACTGATAGTCACGAGAGAAGTAAAAGAAACGGCAACAGGGAACAGGAAATATCAGAGATATCCAGGGGATGCAAAGCTATGGCTAAAGAGCTTAAGGTGCCTGTAATTGCCCTAGCACAACTAAGTCGCGAAGCAGAAAAACGCGCAAATAAAATTCCTATACTGGCAGATATTAGGGAATCCGGATCTCTTGAACAGGATGCTGACCAGGTTTGGTTTCTCTTCCGTCCAGCCTATTATAAAATGGAAGTAGATGAAGCTGGAAATCAGATACCTAAAAATCTCACAAAGCTAATCTGTGCAAAATTTAGGGAAGGTGATTTGTGGGAGTCGGATTTGAGGTTTATAGGAAGACTAAAACAATTTGATACTATGCCAGCCTATGATGATGGCAAGGACCTACCAGAGAAAAATCCTTTTAGAGGACAGACTACAAACGAATTTGACGACGATAAAGACCCATTTTAACCATGATTAAAATCCTAGAAGTAAACCCAAACACCAACGATGCTATGTCCTTCTATCGCGGTAGAGGGCCATTGGCTGAACTACAAAAGAAATATTCCCAGGAAATCAATATTGGGTCTTCCGGGGCACATATAAATCACAACTGGGATTTCCTCTGTGTATTCCACATGGTTTTTATGCTACGTCCTTTTGGAGAGGAGCAGCTAAGTTTTATGAAGACCTGCAAACAGTTTGGTATCCCAATCTGGATTGATTATGATGACTTACTAACAGATGTTCCATTGGACAACCCTGCATGGCCTGCATATGGAAACGAAAATTCCAGAAGGATCATTAATGAAATGATGAGCCTATGTACAGTAGCTAGTTTCTCTACCCGTTTTTTAATGGAAAAAATGGGGAAGGACATATTGGACAAATCCGTAGTAATTCCCAATGCGTTAAATCAAAACATTTTAAGATTTCCGTCCGAATTTTACCCGCACAAAAAAGTAATGTGGCGTGGATCCCATACCCACGTACGTGATCTGAAAGAGTTTGAAGATCCAATTCGTGTTACAATGAGAACTATCCAACAAAGGAAAGATAGACTTCCAAACGAGTGGAATCTTAAGTTTTTGGGCATGAATTCAATTCATATCAGTGATTACGTGGATGTTGAGTACAATCCTTATATGGACAAGAATACCTATTTCCGCCATTTGTCGGAATTAAGATCGTCGATCAATATTGTTCCTCTTTCACACCGGCCAGAGGAGATTGCTTTTAATAAATCAAAATCAAACATTTCCTGGATAGAATCTACTTATGGAGGAGCTGTGACACTTGCTCCGGATTGGGATGAATGGAGAAAACCAGGAATAATAAACTATAAAGACAAAAATGATTTCAGCCAAAAACTAACTGCCATGATCGATGGAAAGTACGACCTAAAATCGCACCACCAAAAATCATGGCAGTATATCCAGGAAAACCTAACACTAGATCAGATCAACGAAGATCGTTACAACCTGATTAAACAGTGTTGTCAGAAGCCTGATTGACAATGTTATTCGGCGTTTCTGTAACATAATAAGGAATACGATAAGGGCTAATGCCATTATTATAATCAAAATATGAGTTTGCCGAACCACTGCTTGTCAAAGGTTTTAGGTTTTGGATGCCATCCAGCTGCAAATATTCTGTTTTTGCATCGGAGGCCGGAGCGATTGCAGTAAATGTGGTATCCCCACCCTTTACTACGTGAACAATTACCATTGCCATGATTACCAGTAGTTTAATTTATAATGTTAAATTATTTAATAATAAACATTGTAAATATTTGCATTAATGTTAAATAATTTGTTATTTCACCAAAAAAGGGGAGTAAGTGATAGAAATTTTCACAATAGAAAGAGAAGGTAAAAAAGAAAGGGTTGTTGACAGTTATACGCTGTACAACTTAATGGGCCTTCCAAAACAGCACTACAATAGGTTTATAAAAAAATATAAAAACCGAGGAGGAATAGACATTGACTGGTTCATAGACAATAAACTATTAAAGTTAAACCGGAGAATCAAAAATCGGCATTTCTTTACCCTGGAATTTGCCCGGGCAATTTGTATAGGACATATAACCAAAGGAAGTAATCAACTCATAGTCTTCTTAAAAGAACAGCAAAATGACAGATCTGGGATTAGGAGTATTGACGATAGTAATATTAGTAATAGAAAGTAAATATTAAAATTATGTGCGCACTCATAGCCATGGCTGTATTCGATACAGAAGAAAATAACAGAACCTGGATGACCAGAGAAACATTATTATCTCTGGACCAAACGGTAGATTTTAAAAAACACCGATTGATAGTCGTTGATAATGCATCCTGTGATAAAACAAAAGAACTTCTGGAAGAATTCTCCGATCGTATGGGATTCATGGTAATCACTAATGAAGAAAACCTTGGCACTGCCAAAGCCATCAACAAGGCATGGAAACACAAGCGTCCACAGGAGCACCTAA
>JACCDR010239893.1_pt1 | contig 12003 bp, 8 predicted proteins | sample 7446431 | NCBI WGS metagenome assembly JACCDR01 (sample SAMN15323443, study PRJNA562643) | freshwater metagenome | isolation source: river surface water | place: USA:Blue River Watershed | collected 2017-08-17
ACAGCACTATCTCCGTGCGGGTGATATTTACCGATCACATCCCCGACAACACGGGCAGATTTTTTATATGGTTTGTCGTGCGTGTTATTCAGTTCACTTTGAGCAAACAACACTCGGCGATGCACCGGCTTTAAACCGTCGCGGACATCCGGAAGCGCGCGCCCAACGATAACACTCATTGAGTATTGGAGATAGGCTTCCCGCATTTCTTTATTGATATCAACCTGTGTGACGCCTTTTTTGCTTTCGATTTGATCCATAAATTCTTACCTTTAATTTCTTTCTTTAAACATCCAGTTCGCGAACCAAAAGAGCATTGTCGTGGATAAATTTTCTTCGTGGCTCGACCTGTTCGCCCATCAACACACTAAATGTTTCATCTGCAGAAAGCGCATCGTTAATTGTTACCTGCAACAAGTTTCGGTTTTCTGGATTCAGCGTTGTATCCCAAAGTTGAATCGGGTTCATTTCTCCCAATCCCTTATATCGCTGGATATAAATTCCCTTTTTTGAACTTTCCATGACCTGTTCATAGAAATCATTGTAGTTGTCGTACTCATGTTCTTTTTCGCCGATCAATACTGTGATCGGCAATTTAGAGACGGCCTGCATTTGCTTCCACAAAGAAACAAGCTCAATAATCTCTGAGGCTTTGAAAAATTCCTTAGTGACCACTGTTTTTTTCAGGGCTGCATACCGTGCCGTATGTATCGTAGTGATGAGTTTTTCGTTTTCGTCTTTAGAATAAACCGCCTGAATGTCTGTGATTCCTAGATCATTTTTATTTTTGATCCAGTCTTTCAAGTGCTGAATATTTTCTTCCATTTTCTTTTGATCATTCAAACTGGTCTCAAGATCTGGAACCTTAGTCAGTAAAAAGTAAATGACTTCGGTGTCATACTTTTGTGATGAAAGCTGAAGAAGCTGATTAAATCTCTGTAGATTCAAAACCATTTTTTTCAACTCTGCCTCTGGAAGGCTTTCTTTTCCTTTGATCTTAAAACTCGAAAGTCCTGTGTTCAGAAGATATTCTGTTAATGCAGCTTCATCTTTCAGATAAATTTCTGATTGACCCTTTTTTGCCCTGTAGAGAGGCGGCTGTGCGATATAGATGTAACCTTTTTCTAAAACTTCTGGCATTTGTCGGTAAAAGAATGTGAGCAAAAGTGTTCGAATATGTGATCCATCGACGTCGGCATCTGTCATGATAATAATTTTATGATAACGAATCTTATCAACGTTGACGTTTTCTTTCCCAATTCCTGTTCCCAGTGCTGAGATCATCATCTTGATTTCTTCACTTGAAATCATTTTATCAAATCGTGCTTTTTCAACGTTTAAAATTTTACCTTTAAGCGGAAGCACGGCTTGTGTTTTTCGATCTCGGGCTTGTTTGGCAGATCCCCCCGCCGAGTCTCCCTCCACCAGATACAATTCACAAAGTGCCGGGTCACGTTCTTGGCAATCTGCCATCTTTCCAGGAAGAGATCCTCCATCAAGTGCCGTTTTTCGCCGAGTCAGCTCTCGCGCCTTTCGCGCTGCCTCTCGGGCGCGGGCGGCATCAACACATTTTTGAACAATGGTTTTTGCTGTTGATGGATTTCGATCAAACCAATCTGCCAACTTGTCATTCACGAGTGATTCAACAATCCCCTTCACCTCTGTGTTGCCAAGTTTAGTTTTTGTCTGTCCTTCAAACTGAGGCTCTCGAACCTTGACAGAAACGACGGCTGCTAATCCTTCCCGAATATCATCGCCTTCTAAATTTTCTTTAAGATCTTTAAGTAAGTTCTTTGCTTGTCCATAAGCATTCGTCGTTCGGGTAAGCGCCCCACGAAAGCCGATAAGATGAGTTCCGCCCTCGATGGTGTTGATGTTGTTGCAATAAGAGAAAATACTTTCAGTATATGAATCATTCCATTGCATAGCAATTTCACACTCGACGGTATCTCTCTCGCCTTTGAAATAAACCACATCGCTATGGAGTGGTTTTTTAAGATCGTTCATGAATTTTACAAATTCTGCGATCCCATCAGAGAATTGGAAATCTGTTTTTTTCCCAGTTCGTTCATCTTTTAAACAAATATGCAGTCCCGCATTTAAAAATGCGAGTTCTCTAAGGCGCTTTGCAAGATATTCAAAATCAAAAGTCAGCGCTTCGTCTTTGAAAATTTCTCTGTCCGGCTTAAACGTCGTTTTTGTTCCTGTCTTTGTCGTGACTTCACCCTTGAGGACATCGGTTTTAATCGCGCCCTTTTCATAAGTTTGGCTCCAAATAAAACCTTCTCGGCTCACCTCAACGTGACACCGAGAAGAAAGAGCATTCACAACAGAGGCGCCTACGCCATGTAGACCGCCGGAAACTTTATAGGTTGATCCATCAAACTTTCCACCCGCGTGCAGAACTGTCATAACGACTTCTAAAGCAGATTTCCCGTTTTTATGTGCTCCAACCGGAATGCCTCGTCCATCATCTTCGACTGTGACGGAATCATCTGCGTTAATTGTGATTGTAATTCGCTTACAATAGCCGGCTAAAGACTCATCCACTGAATTATCCACAACTTCATAGACTAAATGGTGAAAACCACGAAATCCCGTATCACCAATATACATTCCAGGCCGTTTGCGAACGGCTTCAAGTCCTTCGAGAACTTGAATCGATTCTGCGGAATAGCTCTTATTTTCTGTTGCTGTGTTTGGAACTGTTGTCACTCAATCATCCTTGTTTATATTCTAATCGTAAATCGTTAAAATCATTCTTTTGATGAACGAAAGATCCCTCATTCACCGTATAGACAGAAAGATTTAAATCTTGAAAATCTTCCGGCAAATGTAAGTCGGTTGAGCTGATAAAAGTCTGTGCTTGGATCTCATGGAGAAAAGAAATAAGCGCCTGCCTTTTTTCCTGATCAAGCTCAGAAAGCACATCATCTAACATCAAAACCGGATAACTTTCGCGAACCCTCTGATGATACACGATTTGGGCCATTTTAAAAGCGAGAATCAAGGCTCTTTGCTGTCCCTGCGAACAAAAAATACGTGAGTCTTTTCCGCCATATAGGAAGTTCAAATCATGCCTCTGTGGGCCAAAAAGACTGATCCCTGAAGCAAACTCTGCAACGGCCAGTTCTCGTTGTCTTTTTTGTAGTGCGTTAGCGACTTCTGAGCGACTCCATCGTGTCGCATTCTCTCCTGATATGAGGTATTGGAGCGTCGTTTCTTGGCCTTGGATTTTACTTTGCTGGTTTTTAGAGATGGTTGCCATGTTTTGGTTTAACGTCGGCTGAATTTCTTGAATCATTTTCAAACGAAGCATCGTGTATTCAACGGCAGAATCAAGAAATTGGGGCCAAATGCTCTCGAGGAGTTCTTCAAGTTGAAACCGAGGATAACGTTCTTCTTTAATATCTTTTAAAATTTTGTTTCTTGATTTGAGAAGTTTTTTAAAATCCAAGAGCTGTTGATTTTTCTGTGGATAAACGCTTTTGATTAAATCATCAATGAGCATCCGCCTTTGATCTGAACCTTCTTTGATACATTGAAGACTCTCTGGGCTAAAGATCACACAATTAAATTTTTCTTGAAGTTTTTGGCCCGTCGTTTTTTTTCCATTTAAAAGAACGCTTTTTTTCGTCGCGTCGATTTGAAAATGAATTCGGTCTTCGAGTTGGTTTTTTTCTATCTTTAACTGGACCATGCTTTGTTGTGCTTGGTGCTGAATCATATCGCTCATGTCACCATAACGAAACGTTTCTCCCTGGGTGGCGAGATAGAAAGCTTCAAGTAGATTTGTTTTACCCTGTCCGTTCAAACCTAAAAAGATATTCAGGCGAGGATGAGGGATAAATTCAAACTCTTTTAAATTTCTAAAGTTTTTCGAGCGGAAATAATTATATCTCATCAAATACGCATTGGCATAACAACACAGGTGTAATTCGGATCATCGTGCGGTCTAACAAGGCCAGGAGAAAGCTGGTCATTGAGTTCAATGTCGATTTTTTCATTCTGAATGTTTGTTAAAACATCAGTGATGTATTTCGCATTAAATCCAATTTTAAGATCCTGCCCTTTGTATTCAACTTCCATTTCTTCACGTGCATCGCCCAACTCTGGGTTGTTTGAAGAAATTTCGATTTTTCCGTCCGAGATATGAAACAATACTGCTTTTGATTTTTGGTTTGCCAAGAGAGAAACACGCTTAAGTGAAGAGAGTAAAGTTTCCCTATTCAATGAAATTTTTTGCGCTAGTTTTTGTGGAATAAACTGTTGATAATTCGGGTACTTTCCCTCGATCAAACGGATCATTAAAACCGTAGACCCGCTTTTCAGAACAAATTGACTTCCCTCAATCGCAATTTTCACTTTCTCAGAAATTCCATCAAGGATTTTTCTAATTTCGTGAAGACCTTTGCGCGGAATAATCACACCTTGTTGGCTTTTAATTTGTGAAGATGTGTGATTTTTTTGAATGAGACTTAACCGGTGGCCATCTGTTGCGACCATCTTAAAACCTTTATCCGGTAGAATTTCAAAATAAACACCGTTGAGGTGATATCGTGTTTCATCTGTTGATACAGAATAGATCGTTTTATCAATCATCTCTTTGAAAAAGTGTGAATCGATTTCAATAAATTCATTCAGCTGATAAGAGGGAAAAACAGGATAATCATCAGATGAGATTCCAACGATTTTTGAATTGTATTTTCCTTGTTTTATATCGAGCCAATTGTTTTCTCTTTTATGAAGCTGTATTGGACCTTCAAAAAGTTCTTTAATAATTTCAAATAAGTTTTTTGCGTTGACCGCAACTTTTCCAGACTCCATCACCTGACATGGAATTGCGTCTGTTAAACTGACTTCTAAATCTGTGGCAAAAACACGAAGAGTATCTTTATCTGCTTCAAGAAGAACGTTGATGAGAACAGGCATTGTATTTCGTTTCTCAACAATGTTCTGAGTCTTGGATAGAATGTTTTGGAGGTCTTTCTTTTCTATTTGGATTTTCATTTCTAAGTTACCTCGCTTAAATTTTTAAATAGACCTTAGTCGTAGTAGGAGAGTGGAAAGCCTATCAAACTGGCTAAGTTCCTGTAAAACCTTATTTTTCACGGTGGATAACTTTCGTTCTGCAGATCGAAGTAGCGTCTTTTTCTACACCAAAAGTGAATCCACATTTCTCATCACAGAGTTATCAACGTGGTTATCCACGATCCACATTCACACCCCTGTGAGATTGTTGATAACAACTTCTAACTCTTCGATATCTTTATTAATATCCCGGTCGGACTCTCGTAGAGATTGCACCCTTGCCAAAGCATTCATCACCGTTGTGTGGTCCTTGCCACCAAAGTGTTTCCCAATTTCGACAAGGGATCGATCTAAGTTTTTCTTGATTAAATACATCGCAATTTGCCGAGGAACAACAATCGGTTTTGCACGGGTTGATGACTTGAGGTCGACAACCTTCACCTTGAAGTGATCAGCCACTATTTTTTGAATCTCTTCCACAGAGATTGTGGACTGAGTTTCGTGGTTGACCAGAATACTCTTGGTCAATTGGATATCGATTGGAAGTCCTTGAAACTCTGAGAACATTTTTACTTTTTTTAAGTTGCCTTCGAGCTCTCGAATCGATCTTTTTGATATTTTAGCGATGTGGTGAACAACTTCTTCTGGCAGCCGAATTTGAAGCTTTTCAGCCTTGTAACGTAAGATTGCAATTCTTGTTTCTAGATCTGGCATCGTGATGTCTGCGATCAAACCACGCTCTAATCGTGTTCGACTTCGATCCTCTAATCCAATGATGTCTTTGGGCATCCGATCGGTTGCAAGGATGACTTGTTTTTTTCGTTCGATGAAAGAGTTAACCGTATGAAAAAACTCTTCTTTAACGGCGTCACCGCGTCCAATGTACTGGAGATCATCCACAAGTAAAATATCTGAATTTTCGCGATACTTTTGACGGAACTTTTCCATTTCTTGGCGGCGAAGAGCCGAAACGCATTCATTTAAGAATCGCTCTGCGCTCATATAGGTAATGCGAATATTCGGAAAATTTTCTCTGATGTAGTTGCCAGATGCTTGTAATAGATGGGTTTTTCCCATTCCCACAGGTCCGTAAATCACAAGGGGATTGTAGTCATCAAGACCCGGCGACTTTGAAACATTAAAACAGGCCGCGTGGGCAAATTCAGAGTTTTTTCCAACGACAAAAGTTGAAAATGAGTAGTCAGAATTCAGTGGGTCTGATCCATATTTCTGATATCCAGATTGAATAGGTTGGCTTTGAGGTTGTGAATAGTCAGAATATCCAGATTTATTTGGATAGCCAGATCCGCTTTTTTGACTATCTATCTGCTGGGAAGAAGAACTCTTCAGGGCTTCATGGAAGGGGTTGACTGTTTCGACATGAGAGGTGCTTACTTGTGTTAAAACAGAAAACTCGACCTCAAACGGACATTGGTAAACAATTGATATTTCTTGATAAATCTTATCCTGAAGATTTTCTACAACATAATAATGATGAAGGGCATTGGGAACGCCGAGTTTGATTTTGAGTCTGTTTTCCAATGAGAGTGTTTCCACCAAGGTAATAGGATCGAGCCAAATACCGAGATGCCGATTGGACTCATTTCGTTGTTTCATCATGTTTTTGGCTTGAGCCCACATCTCTGCAGTAAAAGGGGTCAGAGATTGATCATTGCGAGGATGAGCCTGTTGATCAGCCGGCTGATGATTCATCAGCGAATTGAACTGAAGCTGTGAAGACTCTGAATCCACAAAAATACCCCCTGGATTTTCACTTTCTGACATTCGCCAAACATCATCGTGACGACGAAACCATCAGTCGCCCGTGCTCCAATGTCAAAAAGAGATCTTTCTTCATAGCTGCCATGGGAAATGATTTCAACTCTTGACCGCTATGTTGCGATGTGCTTTTTTAGTAGGCCTTGAAAATCTCAGATTAAAAGACGGAGACAATATGAAAAGAACATACCAACCCTCAAATAAACGTCGTAAAGCAAAACATGGATTTAGAGCAAGAATGGCTACTCGTGCAGGTCAGGAAGTTCTCTCTCGAAGAAGAGCTAAAGGGCGTAAGCGTTTAACTGTGACTATTGGCGGGAAGTAATCATTTCCAAAGTATTGTCGCTCCGAACAATCCAAGACTTTGAAACTCTAAAGAAAAATGGAAAAAGGAAAAAGGTTCTAACCTGGATTCTAGTTTCCTATTTATCGAATGACCATGGTCAATATCGACTGGGCATCACAGCTTCTAAGAAAATTGGGCCAGCCGTCATGAGAAACCGACTAAAGCGCTGGTGTCGTCAATACTTTCGAGAAATATCCTTAAACTCCAAGAAAACATATGACATCAACGTCATTTTTCTTCCGCAGGTTGCAACAAAGAATCGAGAGTTCTATCGAACGCGAAAATATTCCGAATTTAAACAAGGCATGGATGGGTTTATTCAAATCCTTTGAAGCTTTTTTTAGATCCTTTGCTTTGGCAATGTTGCAAATCTACCGCCTTGGATTTTCTCCTTATTTTGGCGGAAATTGCCGTTTTGAACCTTCTTGTTCATCTTACGCAGTAGAGTGTTTTGAAAAACACCCACTCCATAAAGCTTTTTTTTATACTTTTCGGCGTCTCTTAAGTTGTCATCCAGCAGGACGCAGCGGTTATGACCCAGTTCCATGCTGCTCTCAGCATCAGACACAACCGCCCCATAACAATCAAAACGAGGCAGTACATTCATGAGCTCTGAAGAACCAAAATTATTTGATTCAAAAATGATTATCGCGATTTTGATCACCGGGTTGATTTTTATCGGCTGGCAAAACTACATGGCCAAAAAGTACCCCGAAGCTTACAAAAAAAAGGAAGCCGCACAAGAGCAGGTCAAGCCATCATCAAATGCAGCGAGCCAGCAAGTGCAGGCCCCAGCAGCCAATGGCACGACTCCAGAGCTTTCAAACCCACCCGCAACTTCAGCGCTTATGGCTCAACACAGTTCAAAGCCGGCACCAGTTTTTAAATTTGATGGAAAGAACGCATCCTTTGAGGTGTCTTCAGTTGGATTTGCCGTTCAAAATTATTCGATTAAAACCTACAAAGATCTTGAAGGACAACCGATCGCACTGCATGGGATCGCACAGTATAAACTCTTTGAAATTTTGTATTTAGATCAAAAAACCGCTTTTGATATTCAAGAAGTTTCCCCAGGTCATTATGAAGGAACCGCTCGTATTGGGGACACAGAGATTCGGCGTGTCCTGACTTATAATCCGGAAAAATACACCTTTTCGAGCACAATTCGAGTGATTAAGGCGGGCGATCAATTTTATCAGCGTGGCCTTCAGGTCATGATTCCAGACAAAATCAGTGAGCATAAAAACACATCTTGGCTTTTTCCATCATTTCAACACCAAGATTTTATTGTCCTTGAGGGAAGCAGCAATAAACGCCAGATTATTAATGTTGATAAGAGCAAGGAGAGCGTTTCTCAAAGTTTTGCAGTAGGTCATTTAGCATCAATCAATACACAGTATTTCAGCATTGCCTCTTTGGATCAGTCTGAAATTATTCCGTCTGTGGATTTGAATTCGTCGGTGTCAGAAAAAGATGCCTATGCAAAAGTGGTTTATAAGCCAGTTTCGCCGAAGGATGAGTTTCTATTTAACCAAACGCTCTATGCAGGTCCTAAGTCACATGATTTACTTGGGAGCATTCACCCAGATTTTAAAGAGCTTATTAATTTCGGATTTTTTGGAATGATTGGTGAGCCACTGCTTCTCTTGATGAAGTGGTTTTATTCATTGATTGGCAATTGGGGTATTGCAATTATCTTGCTGACGATATTTGTTCGATTTCTTGTTCTACCGCTTTATTTAATGTCCGTGAAGTCAATGAAGGCGATGCAAAAGATTCAGCCTATGATGAAGGCCATCCAGGAAAAACACAAAGCAGATCCCATGACAATGAATCGCGAAGTCATGGCCCTCATGAAGGAGCATAAAGCAAATCCTCTCGGTGGATGTCTTCCGATGTTGTTGCAGATTCCTATTTTCTTTGCGTTATATCAGGTGATTGCTTCGAGTATTGAACTCTACCAATCTCCCTTTGCTTTTTGGATTAAAGACCTCAGTCAAAATGATCCATTCTTTGTCCTACCGATTTTGATGGGCGTGATGATGTGGTTTCAGCAAAAAATCACGCCAACAACGATGGATCCGGCCCAGGCCAAGATCCTCGCATTTATGCCAATTATTTTTAGTGTTTTCATGTTGTCGCTTCCAAGTGGATTGACGCTTTATATGTGTGTCAGTTCGCTCTTTGGAATTGCCCAACAATTAATTCTCGTTCCGCACAAACAAACAACTTAAACTCCAGAGGAGAATGATATGGCAGGATTTTTTAGTAAACTATTTGGTGGGAAAAAGGCAGAAGAATCAAATGTTGCCTCTTTGGTCAAAGACACGACCGCAGAACTGATCAAACAAGCAGGTTTTCAAGTTTCATTTGATTGTAAAGTGGAAAAAACAGAAGAAAACGATGAGATTTTGATCGATCTGTATGGGGATGACGAAGAGCTTATTAAGGCCCGAAAGGGTGAAGTTTTGGATGCTATTCAGTTGTTTTTGAAGCGCACGACTCAGCACCACTTTCCAGAAGATAAAACAAATATTGTTGTTGATTGTGGCGGTTTTCGTGAAGAAATGAACGGTGCTCTCATCGAGCGAGCAGAACATTTGAAGAACATTGCAATTGAACAAGGGAAGTCAGTATTTTATCGCGCACTTCCCCCAAAAGAGCGAAAGGTCGTTCATCAATATTTAGCGAAAGACCCACGCGTGAAAAGCCGATCACTTGGCGATGGTCTGTTTAAAAAAATTAAAATTTATCCTGCAAACAAAAGCGCTTCTGATGGCCGAGATCAAGAACATCAAGAAGCAGGCTCAGAACAATAACTACAATGGACAATTTATTTGCGCGGGCGGGACAGACCGTCTGCGCTGTCAGCACACCGACCGGATACGGCGGCGTCGCTTTGATTCGGGTCTCAGGGGACGATGCGGTCAAAATCGTACGCCTCTTAGCTGCATTTTTACCTGAGTCACCAGAATCCCACCGAATTTACTATGGTTATCTTAAGCACCCCAAGACTGGTGTAAAGATCGATGAAGTGTTGATTGCTTATTTTGCCAAGGGACGCTCGTTTACGAACGAGCCCGTTTGTGAAATTTCTTGTCATGGGAATCCGCTCATTTGTGACGAGGTTTTGCAGGCACTGGTTCAGGCCGGAGCAGTGATTGCCACTCGCGGAGAGTTTACTTTTCGTGCGTTTATGAATGGACGACTCGATCTCACTCAAGCTGAATCTGTGTTGTCATTAATCGAGAGCCAATCCAAGAGTGCAAAGAGGCTTGCACTTCGGCAACTCGAAGGACATTTAGGCGATGAAATAGAAAAAATTGAAGTGGATATCACCCGGCTGCTTGCCCATGTCGAAGCAGATATTGATTTTTCGACTGAGAATCTTGAAACAATTTCAAGAAAAGAGGCCGCCGAAAAGCTTTCAAAAATGGTGGACCGTATTTCGGGATTTCTGAGGCAATACGAGCAAGGGCGCATGTTGCGAGACGGTATCGACGTCAGTTTTTTTGGTCTTCCCAATGTTGGTAAATCGAGTTTGTTTAATCTTTTGATTCAGCGAGATCGTGCAATTGTCACGGATTTACCCGGAACAACGAGGGATACTCTTGAGGGTGAAACAACCCATCGTGGTATTCAGATTCGTTTCTATGATACGGCTGGGGTTAGAAAAGATGCCAGCGATCAGGTTGAAATTATCGGGATTGAGCGATCACATCAAGCAAATGCCAAGGCAGATATTTCACTTTTTGTGACAGAGGCCAATAGGCCGATGAATTCAGATGAACAGGAGTATTTTGAAAAGCATTTGGCGACGAAACAAATATTGCTTTTGAACAAGAGTGATCTGGGTCCCGCTCATCAGATTTATTCTGGGGTGAAAAATTGTTTGCTCGTTTCTTCAAGGTCCGAAGAGACGCGGGAGGCGGTTTTGGAAGCCATTCTGCAAGTTTCTGGAATTGATTTTCAGACAGAGGATGTGGCCGTGGTTTCTCAGGGTCGGCATTATGAACTTCTTTCTATGGCTAAAGCTCATCTAGAGGAAGCAAAGCGTTTGATTCAGGGTGATTTAGGGCTTGAGCTGATTGCTCTTGAGATGAAATCTGCTCTGTTGGGTATCCAAGAAATCCTTGGAAAGCACTATGATGATCAGATCCTTGATCAAATTTTCAAAGAATTTTGCCTCGGAAAATAACAAATATGGTTTTTTAATCGTCTGTGGTAAGAGACTTCATCTTTTGGGGTTATTCGATGGGTTCGTTTACACATTTTGACGTCATCGTCGTGGGCGCAGGACATGCAGGAATTGAGGCTTGTTTGGCAAGCTCTCGCTTGGGGCTGCAGACTGCTCTTGTGACAACAAATACGCAGCGAATCGGTTACATGAGCTGCAACCCATCCATTGGGGGACTTGCTAAGGGCCACATGGTTCGTGAAATTGATGTTCTTGGTGGAGAGATGGGCTTTGTGGCCGATGCAACCACCATCCAATTTAAACGACTTAATCAATCTCGAGGTCCGGCAGTTCGAGGGACTCGCACACAAAATGATAAAGAGCTTTATTCCCAGATGATGCGTGAAATCACAGGGAACCAACCGAATCTTTCAATTTTGCAACTCGAAGCAAAGCGACTTCTGCTCGAGGGCAAAATTTGTCGGGGAGTAGTTTTGTCTGATGGAAGCGAGATCCGGGCAAAGGCTGTGATATTGACGACGGGTACCTTTATGAACGGAGTCATGCACATCGGTTTAGAGCAACAGTCGGGTGGGCGCGTCGGCGATCAAGCGACCATTGGACTCTCCGATCAACTTGCCGAATTCGGGTTTTCAGTAAAGCGTCTTAA
>JACCDR010380337.1_pt1 | contig 12003 bp, 9 predicted proteins | sample 7446431 | NCBI WGS metagenome assembly JACCDR01 (sample SAMN15323443, study PRJNA562643) | freshwater metagenome | isolation source: river surface water | place: USA:Blue River Watershed | collected 2017-08-17
ACTGACGGACCTTTTACTGAAACGAAGGAGTTAATTGCGGGATTTTGGTTATGGCAAGTTAAATCCATGGATGAGGCTATTGAGTGGGTCAAGCGTTGTCCCAACCCCATGATGGAGGAATCAGATATTGATATTCGCCCAGTCTTCGAAGCGGAAGATTTCGGTGAAGAATTTACACCTGAGTTACGCGAACAAGAAGAACGGTTGCGCGAGCAGATGGCGCAATAGGCCCATTAGGAGCTGCAAGGGATTGCCAAGTTTTCTATTCGAAACGTATACACCAAACTCTGAGGATTAGTTACCAATACTTTGGCAGTGATTTTTTTATTTCGATGTATCCTGTGTGTTGTTCAATGTATTCACCAATAAGCAACTGCTTCATAATTCGGCTGACCATTTCTCGCGATGAACCCACCATGTTAGCGATATCCTGATGAGTGACTTTGGGGTTATCAATGCGCTTATTTTCATCAGACAGTTTTTCTAGGGCATTGCTTACTCGCCCGTAAACATCGAGAAGCGCCAAATCTTTTACGCTATCGGTTAGTTTGCGAATGCGACCTGTAAGTTCGGTAATTAACACCAATGCAAATTCAGGATAGTCTCTCAGAAGCTCGTCGAAGCTCGTTTTGGATATCATTATGACTTCGCAATCCGTGACGCTTATCACAGAGGCGGAGCGTGGTTGACCGTCTAGTAAAGAAAGTTCACCAAAATAATCACCCTCATGCATGTAGTTTAAATTTACCTGCCTTCCATCATCGCTATTGAGATAAGCGCTTGCTGTGCCCTTGCGTAAAATATATAAATGCGTGGACTCATCGCCTTCAGTCACTAAGACGGTGTTCTTGGGGTATTTACGTACTACGCACAGCTTTTCCAGGTGGGTGACAAGGTGTGCGGGGATATTGGCAAATAAGCTTACGTTTTCTAGCATGGTGTCAGTCACTACTGTTGGTTTCTTGGGCGGCCTGCAGTTTACTCATTAAGCCTGCGTAACGCCAATTCATAGTCAAAGCAGCGTTAAATGGGTATCATTTGGCGGCAAGCTCAAACGCTCACTGGCGATTGTAATAAAATCAACAAATAATCGCACCAAGGAATTACCGACGATCGCTAAGCAACCGTATAGATACCTTCCACCCCACTCAATATTATTCGGTATAAAGAGACTGATAGTCGTATAGTAATTTTACTCGGCGTATAATTTGCGGGCTTTTACTGCGTAACCACATTTATATAAAACCGGAAAATAGACTCTCATGATCCTAGCAACTACAGAACATCCTGAGCTGGTGTTAATGTTCTCGGACATTGTGGGTTATTCACGTGTGATGGGGCAGGATGAAACTCTCGCAATAGAAATGTTGAATGAGTACCGTAAAATTTTATTGCGGTATATTGAAGAATACGGCGGCATTTTTATTGAGTTTGCAGGGGATGCGATTTTTTCGCGTTTTAACTCATCTCAAGCGGCGGTATCTGCAGCAATAGCGATTCAGCGGCATTTGTTGCTATATAATCAGAGCCATGAAAATACATCTCCTTTGTTGCAAATTAGAATAGGAATTCATAAAGGCGAGGTCGTTTTGCGCGGTAGTGCGATTTATGGAGACAGCGTTAATATCGCTGCGCGTCTCGAATCTATTTCAGTAGCGGATGGAATCTGTATTTCCAAAGCAGTTTACGACGATGTCCGCTCAAGTATATCGGTGCCGATTAAGTCACTTGGTGTACAAAACCTAAAAAATATCGATCACAAAATTGTGGTTTATCTGCTCAAGCCTCAGGGAATTGATTGGGCAGATCATATCTATTATTTATTTCGTGCTTGGGGAAAAAATCTAACTCGGTATCGTTTTGTGTTGATCCTTGCAAGTTTCATTCTGATTGCAGCGTCAGTTTATTTAATTCCGCGTTGGTTGGTGCCAGGTTACAATGCTAATTATGTTGAGATTGCCAATTTTCAAAATTTAATGAATATAGGTGGTGACGGTGATTATCTTTCGCTAGGTATTACAGAAGCTGTGCGCTCACAGCTTGCCGATATTCACGATGTTTATTTGGTTCAGGCAAGCAAAGGAATTAGGGCGCCTATTCGATTGGAAGGGAGTGTGCAAAAGATTGGGAATCAACTGCGCATTGTTTATCGAATTATTCGCCGCGACAAAAACATTCAAATTGCTGGTGGTAAGTTGGACGGTGCTTACGCCGATATTTTTATTTTACAAGACCGATTGGTGGGTGAAATAGCTTCATACTTAGCCAATGAATTCAAGTTAGAAAATTTCCGGCCTGCACCCTTAAAATTAACCAAAGATTTAGCGGCTTATGATTTCTACATGCAAGGCTTAGCGTTTTTGAATAAGCCTTATTCTCAAGAAAATTTTGATGCTGCAATTAAGCGCTTTACTGATTCATTAATTCATGACCAAGGATTTGTTTTGGCTAACTCTGGGTTATGCGAAGTCTATCGTTTAAAGTACCAGCAAACAAAATTAGCGCTATGGATTGAAAACGCGGAGCGTCATTGTTTAATGGCACTGGCGCAAGACAAGGAGTCAGCTAATGTCTATATCGCGATTGGTGGCCTTTATCGCGATACTGGACGTTATACAGATGCACTCAGTTATTTGCAGAAAGCGATAGAAAAAGATTCAAGCAGTGTTAATGCGGCAATTGCGCTGGCTAGAACCTATGATCTTATGCAAGATGATGCTTCAGCAGAAAATATTTATAAAAATACAATCAAGAAATCACCAAAACACTGGTTAGCTTATCAAGGATACGGCTATTTTCTTATTCGTAAAGGCAGGCATCTAGAAGCTATTGATAATTACACTAAAGTGCTTAGTTTGACCCCTGAAAATGTATCTACTTTGAATAACATGGGGACAGCCTATTTATACTTGGGGGAATTCAAAAAAGCGGCTGCTTACATAGAGCGAGCATCAGCTCTTGAGCCTAGAGGAAATCTGTTTTTGAATGCGGGCTCTATGTACTATTTCTCAGGAAATTTTCAGAAAGCCATTGAAATGTATCAACAAGCCTTGCGATTGGAGCCGGATAACGTAGAGTTTTTAGTTAATATTGGAGACGCATATTTTTTTGCCAATGGTAATAATGCCATTGCAGACAAGTATTTTAAAAAGGCACAATGGCAGGCGGAGAAGGAGTTGCAGTCTAACAAAGGTGGTGTTTCTCATTATCAACTTGCTGCGCTTGCCTATGGCCATTTTGGTGACTTAGATAAAGCAAAAAAAATGATAGCCGCTGCTGATGAGTTTGATGCCAAAAATACAATTTCATTGTATGTACATCTTCGGCTTGCCGTTTTGGAGGGGGATGATTTAGCGATTCGGGATCGCCTCAGCGCGCTTTTGGCAAGTAATTACTCGGAAAAGTTGGTGCTGGCAGACCCTTATTTTTCCGTGTTGAAACAGGCGCGATTTCAGGATGTTTTTACTCATTGATTTATTTATAACTAGGAGGTCTTTATGTTTTGCTTAAAAAATTTCGTTACAGCTATCGTATTATCTGTCGTATCGGTTTGTATGAACCTGAGTTATGCACAAAGTAGTTACTGCCCAGCGATCACAGGTAAGGCGTTGCCGGGAACCAATTCAGCTCTGGTGGGTTTATACATAGACAAAGACGGTTACCCCCAAGCGGCAGTTGACCCCATAGTGGTTCATCCTGGGCAGCGTATTATATTTGCTGGGCCCAATGAATTTGAGATTCTGTTTAAAAATAAGCAGTCGCCTATTGAAAAGCTGGAAGTTCGATCAGTCAATGGGGTAGTGATTATTGATATCCCCAAAGATATTTTTGAACGTGAAAAAATGAACGCTGCTCAATTTTCGACGACATGCACCAAGAGGCTGACTTATAGTTACGCTATAGGTGCGAATGGGAAAATTACAGATCCTACAATACATGTTGAGCCGGAATGATAAGCGTTGGTTAGTGCAGGAAACTTGAAGTAATCTTGTGGAAATTAGCTGTAACAATCAGCCTGCTAAATTAAACGGTTTTTATTTGTTTGTCGCGGCAAAGGTGCATTTTTCACAATTGTAGAGTGCACTTACTCACTTCAATGTGTTTAGGGTTGATGTAGCATTTGTGTTGAACCTGAGCTAGTGCAAGGAAAAGCAATAAAGAATTTTATTCTTTATGCCAAGGAAGGTTGGCCAGGGTTCAAGCGGACAGTTTTTAAATAAAATTGTTTATTCCACAATAATGTTTAGAAGGAGTTTATGATGAAATCAATCTATGTTTTCTTTTATCGTTATTTGAAATATGGTTTAATTTTCCCTACATTTTTTCTGCTAAGTTTACCGTCGTTGGCTCAGAAGGCTCCCGTCTGTGGAGATGAGGTGAAGGCTGAATTTATTAAAGCCTTGGATGATGCAGTAAGTCAGTACAAAGATTTAAGCGAGGATTTGCAATTGCAAGTACAAGCAGGCGTCTACAAAAAATATTTTGATTACTGTTCGGTAGATAGTCAGCTTATTCAACCCATAGACCCAATCTATACTGCTGCAACGCAATGCGGAGCTAAATTAAGCTATCTTGGCAGTATTTTTTATGAAGAAATGTCCTGCTGTGGTTATGATCCCCAAAGGCGCACCTTTGCATGTCCCGTTAAAATTAAACAACCCTTTGGGTTTGGTGGCAGCCCGTTGCCTGGGAGTCGCGAGTACGTATTGAGTTGTGTGGCGGATACATTCGGTGTTTATCAGCCGGTAGCTGTGGATAGCGTGCACTTATCGAATTCTGTATTTGCACCCACATGGCAGTTTGCCGTGCTGGCGAATGCCAATATGAATTTGTCATTGGTGCAACCTATGAATGGTGCTCCCCGTAGAGCTCGCAGTATTTTATCTTGGGGAATTCAGCCAACTAAGTGTGACTTTAAGCCCATTTGGGGAACCGTGCTCGATTACCAAATTCGTTTAGATCAATAAGCTGTTCTTTTTTGAAAGCAAGGTCAGGGATGACTCAGGCACTTTTTTTAAACTTAAAACCCAACAGACATCATAACCATGTAGCTATTTTCAGTCGCTTCTTTGAAAACGATTTCTTGGTACTGGCTGGGTAGAGGTTGGCCGTCAAGGATGCCGGATGCGAAGCCTTTGGTAAGATGAGTTACCCAGCCTGCACCTATGCTGATCACTTTGTCATTGGTGACAAAGGATACTTGCGGGCCTAATGAAAAAGCACTGAAGGTATCGCTGGTCCCTGACCCCAGCAGTTTGACGCCCGCATAAAAACCAAATTTAACATTGTGTACATCATTGCCCTCAAAGTCTGTACCTTTTTTAGAGTCTAATCCAATGAGGTTCCAATTGAGGGTTAACCAGGCGCTGGGTAATGTCTCATAAGTTTTCTCTGTTGTGACTATTTTTGTTGAGCCTTGTAAACTTGCATTCTCGATATATTCTTGGCGGAATTGTTCCACACCCAAACCAAATCCAAACCCCCAATTTTTAATACCTTCAGCTGAGGTACTATTTTCTCTAAGAGTGGCTTGCGCTTTTGAAACTGCATTTTGCCTTTCTTCTTCTTCTTTGATTTTGGCTTGTTTCAGCAGAGCCTCTAGCTCTGCTGAACTTAATTGACTTGCATCGGTGGATGCAACATTTTTATTATCCTCTGTTAGAGAATAGGTTGTTGAGCTAATAAACAGGCAGAGTGTTGCTAAAATATATTTCATTATTGCTACTCCTTGGAATTCAGATCAACAGACCTTTATTTAAATTTAGTATTAAAATTTCGTTAGGGACTTTACACGTTTATTGGAGGTGCTTCAACGACAGAGAAATCCAGCTTAAAGAGCAGCATAATTTATGCCTATATTTTTTATGGATATTTAGGGGTCGTTTCACCTAAATTCGATCGAATATTTCTTTTTATCGTCACTATAAACAGAATTAATTAGCTTGTTGGGGCGCGTAGCTCTAGTCTATATTTCACAGAACCTAATTATCTGGAGGAGTTGCCATGACCATCATCAATATAGGTATTAGTGAACAAGACCGCGAAGAAATTGCAAAAGGATTGTCCAAATTACTGGCCGACACATACACGCTTTATTTGAAAACCCATAATTTTCACTGGAATGTAACTGGGCCTATGTTTCAAACTTTGCATTTAATGTTCGAAACCCATTACAACGAATTGGCGCTAGCGGTTGATTTGATAGCCGAGCGTATTCGCTCGCTGGGAGTTTATGCGCCTGGGACCTACAAGGCTTTCGCCAAGCTCAGTAGTATCGCAGAAGATGAAGGTGTACCTAAGGCGCAAGACATGATTCGCTTATTAGTGGAGGGGCAAGAAGCTGTTGTGCGGACCGCTCGGTCGCTTTACCCGCTGGTAGAGAAAGCCAATGACGAAGCGACGAGTGATTTATTAACTCAACGCATTCAACTGCATGAAAAAAATGCGTGGATGTTACGTAGTTTATTGGAATAGTTGAAATTCATATGAATAAAGGCTTTTAAACCGGTGGCAAGCTTGCACTTAGGCTCGTCACCGGCAGTGACCAATTAAACGAGTTGTTTTATTGGCGTCAGGAGGTTTTGCGGAAATAATTGTGCAAGACGACATTGTTGCACTTCATCCTTGCCTTCTTCATTGCTACGTTGGCGCAAGCCGACGACACCATAAAAGGACCCCATTTCTATAAATTGTTCCACAAAATAATTTTTCCCGCCTTCTGTAACTAGTTCAAGCTCATTTTTTTTGTGTCCGTAATCGGTGGTTATTTTGTGATTACCCGGCGCTATAGCTAGGTAGAAAAAAACGTTGTTTACTGTTTCTCCCAACTCAATGTCATCAATGCATAGATTTTTTCTTAATGCTTGACCAACAAAACTATTTCTAAAAATGTAGATGCCGCTGAAATCAGAGCTGGGTTCTGAAAATGATTTGGCGTACACATCCTTTTCCTTTGGTGCTAGCGGGATTTCATGGCTGTTCTCAATGTAATTGGATTCTCGAGTTTTCGTTTTCAACGCCGCGTTTATCATGGGTAGCTGTCCTTTGTTAGAGGGTGTAAATGCTGAGCTAGAGACTAGTTCACAATTTGGAGATAACAAGGCTTGCGATTGCGGCATTTTTTGGTGATGGCGCTAACGATATTGAACAACGAAAGAAAGGGATTATTGGTTGGCGCCTTAAATTACATGAAATAAAAATATTTAAAGTTTGATTTTTTTCGAGAAAAATATTTGCTGTCTTCGCGTAAATACTGTTAATGTGGTACTAGGGTACTTCTGCTGTGAAAGCCTTCGGGCCCGAGAAGAGTTAAGGTCTACTATAACGACCCTATCCGAAAAAATACTGTAAGTGTTAGATAAGGTTGCGAGCAAGGTAAAACATGCAAATTGTCTCTTGAGTCCTTCGTCTACTGGCGTAGTCTCTTTCGTTTGGTTAGTTCTAAACGTGGTACAACAAGTAAGTTAAGCTGAGCTTCACTAAGTCTGCACGAAGGTATGCCGCAAGGCACGAACTCTTCACGGAATCGGCGGTTGGCCGGCAAGCGTCACTGCTTGTCGGCAAGCCCATGTTAATCTGCGTTGCAAACTCGAAGATTGCCTTCTGCAATTTCATAAATTATCCATCTGTAATTCTGCACACCTTGTTAATAAAATCTGCGCCAAACCCCTTAGCTTTTTCAAAACAATAATTCTTTGCATGGCTGCAATTCTTTGGTGGCACGTAAACTGCTATTCAAGATTCGGATGAGAAAGAAAGCGTTCGGTTACTCGACGCCTTTTTCGCGTATTGGGTTCAAAAAACTCAATAGACGCACCCTTTCGGCTGCTGGTCTTCTAGCCACTTAAACTTATCCCTGGTTGAGGATAAACATAATGTTTGTGACGTATTTTTTAAAAAGTACCCCTGTCAATATTGTTAGGCGATTGCGGGTGAGAATGGTTTTATGGGTCGGTGTTTTGTGTTTCTTGGCTCCCGACTCATTCGGCCAGGCAGCAGAGCCTCCAGCAATAACACTTAAATCGCCTTCTCGGATTACCCCTAGTTCAACAGCAGAAGAACCTACCGAAATTATTGTAGTGGGATCTCGTATTCGTCGTACGACCTTTGATTCACCGTCGCCCATTCAGGTTGTGACTCGCGAAGAAGCCATTGCTGCGGGCTTTAGTTCAACGACGGAAATGCTCCAAGGTACCGCTGTAACCTCAGGAGCTGCACAAATCAATAATGCTTTTGGTGCATTTGTTACTGATGGTGGCCCGGGTGCGAATACTGTTTCCTTGCGCGGATTAGGTGCAAGTAGAACCTTAGTGCTCATTAATGGGCGTCGGGTATCTCCTGCGGGATCTCGAGGAGCTGTCGGCTCTGCAGACTTAAACGTGTTACCTACTGCAATAGTTGATCGTGTGGAGGTACTAAAAGATGGCGCGTCCTCTATTTATGGTTCTGACGCTGTTGGTGGCGTGGTTAACGTCATCACGCTGGATAAAGTAGAGGGGCTTTCGTTTGAGGGGCAAGTTAATTTGCCATCCGAAGGTGGTGGGGATCAGCGCCGTTTTTCGATAACAGGTGGCGCTTCTGGTGATCGTTGGTCTTTGGCGGGCTCTCTTGATATTTTGGATAGGCGCAACCTAACTGTTGGAGAGCGAGATTGGGCCAGCTGCGGAGCTGATGGATTTAGAGACCCCGAAACCGGCGAAACTCTCGATTTTATTGACCCAAAAACTGGCAAGCCCAAATGCAATACGATTTCAGGCACGGGGACTAATGGGGTCACAGTCAACACCATTGGTACTCAGTCAATCACGGCAATAAACTATGCAACTCTCGGCCTAAATGGTCCAGTGGTGGGAGCGGCTGGGTCTAGCGGGACCACTTTTAGTCGCTTTCGCCCAAACCCGAGTATTACCACGGGTGTGGTTGGTTATGAGGGGGTAGGTGGAGGAACCAACAATCTTAACGTGCGGGATACTTTTGATCCGCGGATGTCGAACAAAAGCCTGATTTCTCCTGCGACTATTTATACCTCCTTTCTTCAAGGTGAATACGATCTTCAGGCGTTAGGGGACGCTAAAATCTACCTAGAATATTTGGGACATCGTCGTTCATCTGAGCAAACTGGTTTTCGCCAGTTGAGTTTGGATTATCGTCGCGGCAGTCCTTTGATTCCTGCGGATTTAGCTTTCGCGAATTTTGGTCCGGATCAAGGGACCAGCGAAGGTCAACGGGTTGGCGTTAGAGCTTTCATTGGTTTTGGTAAGGATACCAGTGAGCAGACCCTAACATTTAACCATCCAACGTTGGGTATAAAAGGAGATATTACCTTTCTCCCTGATTGGAAATATGATTCTTATTTGAGCTACTCCAAATCAGATGCAGAATACAAAAATGGCTCTTTCTTCAAAGACAAGGTGACTTACGCCAGTGACGCCGTAACAGCACCAGTAGGCACAGATCCGTCGCTAGTGCGCAATGGATTGACCTGTAAGATTAACCTGAATAACCCCAGTGAAAAGTGCATTCTTTACCCGACTCTCAATGCCGCCACGGTGGGTGGAAATCTTCCGCAAGATTTCTCAGATTACATATTCCGTGACGTTACTGGGCAAACAGGATACGAGGAGTCAGTATTCAGTGCGACTATGGATGGCCCATTGGCAAGATTACCCGCCGGAAAACTTCAGGGCGTGTTTGGGCTGGAACATCGCAGGGGGGAAATCAATGATATGCCAGACCCAAACAGTATTGCGGGCAATCTTTATAGCCTTACTAGCGCATCACCAACAGTGGGTGAAGATTATGTGACGGAAGCCTATACGGAAATAGAACTTCCGTTACTGTCAAAAGCACCAATGGCTCATGAGTTAACGGCCAACATGTCTTACCGCTTGACCGATTACGACTCCTATGGATCGGATACCACTCATAAATTTGGATTGGTATACAGCCCATCAAATTGGTTTTCGGTTCGTGCAACTAGCGGCACGTCCTTTCGTGCGCCGGCGTTGTTTGAGCAATTTCAAGGAGCCACTAGCGGATTCCTGTCTTCAACAAATGATCCATGCAATAACTTTGGTGCTACAGGTGTTAGCCCTACCCGTGTGACCAATTGCTTATCCGAAGGTCTTTCACCCGACTTTCAGGCTACTACCGGGATCAAAACCCTTAATGTGGGCGGCGGTAAGACTGGGCTTGAGGCAGAAACTTCTAGCAACGATACCATCGGTATTATTTTTCAGCCCGACTTAGGGGCAACTACCGATTTATCTTTGGCGATGGATTACTTTAGTGTCGACATTGAAAACGGTGTTGCACAGGCGGGAGCCGATGAAATCTTACCAAGGTGTTACGACGACTCGCAATTTCGTGCGGGTGGTGGCTTGTGTCGCTTAATAACTCGCGATGCCAATACCAAACAACTCGAAGTGTCTGATTCCTTTACCAATTTGTCGACGACTCTATCAAAAGGCGTTGATTTCACGGGGCAATATAAACAGGCCGTTGGGCCAGGGAAATTGTTAATAGATATTTCTACCACTCACTACACCTCGCAAGCGGGCAAAATATTTAAGGAAGATCCTTTAGAAGAATTGAATCATACCTTGATGAGCCCAGCTTGGAGTGGGACAGGCCGAATTGCTTATACTATAGACAAATGGCGTGTAAGTTATGGTATCGACTGGATAGGCGATATGGATAGTTATGCTTACGAAGAGGAAGATCCTTTAACCAGTGAGTTGGATTTGGAAGTGCCCAGCTATATTAAGCATCGAATTTCTGTTCGTTATGCGGCTGAAACTTGGGAGACGACCTTTGGCGTGCGTAATTTAACCAATGAAGAGCCGCCAACAATTTCGTCCACTAAAGTGAATCGCGTGGGAAATGCACCTCTCTATAGTGGTTATGATTACGTGGGCCGCGAGTTTTTTGTAAACCTGCAAATGCGTTTTTAGTTCTTTGTGACATCATAAATTACGAAACGTTGAAAAACCCAGATGCACCTGTCTGGGTTTTTTTTGCTATATAATCAGGCTCTGTTTATTGTTTTCTAAGCGAGAATAGTTTGAAGACGCCTTTAATAACCCGAGCTGGGTATAACGCACTGAAAGAAGAGCTTGATCATCTTTGGCGAGTCGAGCGACCGGATGTGACGCAAAAAGTATCCTGGGCTGCAAGCTTGGGTGATCGCAGCGAGAACGCGGATTATCAATACAATAAAAAAAGACTTCGTGAAATTGATAGGCGAGTGCGGTATCTACGAAAGACCATCGAAGACATTAAAATTGTTGATTACTCACCGGTTCAAGAAGGGAAGGTTTTTTTCGGCGCTTGGGTTGAGATTGAAAATGACGAAGGCGAAACCAAAAAATTTCGTATCGTTGGATACGATGAAATTTTCAATACGAAAAATTACATTTCAATTGATTCTCCTATGGCCCGTGCCCTGCTAAAAAAAGAAGTGGGCGATGAAGCTGTCGTAAAGACAGAGGCAGGGGAGTTTATCTGGTACATTCTTTCTATTGTGTACGACAAATAAATTTACCTCAATGTTATGTTGTGAAATTCCAACTTTGCAATTTGCCGCTTGAGAGATTCGAAATTTTATCATCCACACAGGAAAACCCCATGCCCAGCAGCTTCGGAACAAAACTTGTGCTTGCGATTTCATCGCGAGCGCTATTTAATCTTGATCACAGCCATCAAGTTTACGTAACCCAAGGTTTAGAAGCTTATGCGCGATATCAAGTTGAACATGAAGACGAAATATTAGAGCCTGGCGATGCCTTTCCCCTCGTAAAAAAACTCTTAGCGTTGAATGAGCGCTTGGGTGGTGAGCCGCGTGTTGAGGTTATTCTCTTGTCGCGCAATAGTGCGGATACAGGCTTACGTGTTTTCAATTCGATAGAGCATTATGGATTAAACATCACCCGCGCGGCATTTTGCAGCGGCACCTCTCCCTACGGATACGCAACGGCGTTCGGATGCCATTTATTTTTATCAACC
>JACCDR010848812.1_pt1 | contig 12002 bp, 16 predicted proteins | sample 7446431 | NCBI WGS metagenome assembly JACCDR01 (sample SAMN15323443, study PRJNA562643) | freshwater metagenome | isolation source: river surface water | place: USA:Blue River Watershed | collected 2017-08-17
ACGCATAGGGTCGGCCCCATAACCCCACCTCTTTCCTACCCCATCGGCTATGTTACAGACGATGAAACGTGGCATTCACCGTCTGCACAACCCGCCACACAAAAACCAAACAACAAAATGCTAATCGATACTGAGACGCTAGGCGTCAAAATCCAAGTCAATTCCATCTCGGTCGCCGACTACGTCGCGCAGGCCGGTCCCGGAAGCGACGAACGTGACCTGTCATGGGCGGCCCTTATGTGGGGTGGTCTTGGCGACATCCAAGACTCCGCCCTCACCAAGATCAAAGCCCTGTCCGGTCTCTCGCCCCGCGAGAACGTCAAAGCCACCGAAAAGGCGAAGGCGCGCGCGGCGTCGGACGAAGCCCGTGCCAAGGTCAAGCCGGTGTTCGAGTCCAACAGCTCGTTCTTCGACTATGTGAAGGCGTCCTCGACGCCGGAGCAGATCGCCGAATACACGAAGATCATCAAAGACGAGGCGCTCGCCTACGTCATCAACGTGTCGCCGAGCAAACGGACGGGCCAGCCGAAAGCCGAAGACCTCGACGACGCGGATCGTATCCTCGCGCTGGACGAGGACGCCCGCGAGGACAAGATCGCCGGTATGCGCGAGCGTCTCGGTGGCGATACCGCCGACGTGGAACGCGACAGCAACGGCGTGCCGGTTCGGAACTCGCTCGCGCGTCTGGTGCGCGCGCGCAAGGAACAAATCCTCGCGCAGGCAACGCTCTAACGCGTGCGGACGCTGGCTCTCCGTATAAACCAGCACATCTTCCTCGGGGCGTCTTGGCGACTCTGCCGCCCGTTACTACAAGTCGCGTTATCTCAAAACCGAGAGCGAGGACGTGGGTTACTGGAAACTACACGTTAAACTAAGACCAGAAAGTGGGTGAGTCCCATGCGCCTAGCGGTCCAACAGCTAGGGTCGGACAGGCTTGGCATCCTGTCGGCATAAGCCCGTCGTGGTCACGACGTTAAGATACGAAACCAATTTGGAAGTTGCAGGATGAAACTTCCCTCTCTGCTTGAACCAAAGCCCAGTGACGATGGGGAAGTTCGTCCGTGGGACACAAGCCCAGACTATTATCCACGTTAATCCGAAGTCGAAGCGCCGTGATGGCTACGGGTAAAAGGACCATCTGACAGACCGGGCTGTCGTTAAACAACCCCGGATACTTTATGCCATTCCTACAAAAACACTTCAAAAGTCCTGAGCCACAAGATCAAACCCGTGAGTTGAAACGGCTACTATTTCACGTGCTTCATCAACGCACTGGACCACTTGGTGAAAAAGTCGAAGATATTCTCCAACGCGAAAACCAAGACTTGCTTTTAGAGTGCATCAAACACACTCGTGATTTGTGAGTTGCTTGCAACTCTCCGTCGGTCTGTGGCAGCGACGCTAATGCTGCACACTCGGTTGAGGTTACCGAATCCACCCTCCGTCGTTATCCAGCCAGCTATGTTCGACGTTAAAAACTAAAGCTGCTCGCGAGCGTGCGTAACGCGTTATCCGACTGACAGCCGGAATTGAATGCACTGTCCGCAGTTCGTTAGCATCGCGCGAATAGCTATGCGCGCAAGCGCACGTGAGTTGGCAGCGTTGACATGTTAGTTCTCAACGGCCTCCGCATCCCGGCCTGCGTAATGCCCGGCTTCTTTCAACGGTTCGACGCCATTGAAATCGGGCACTTGTGAGTAGCCTAGAAACGAGAACTCTCCGGCGACCGTGCGTCGAAAAGTATGTCAGGCATACCGTCACGGCCATTCACCCACAACCATAACACCACCACACATCCATGACCACATACCATCCCATCAACCAACGCATCTTCATCCGCATTGTGCGAGCTACTTCGTCCATTGTCGCACCGGAAGCGGTTCAAAACCATCCTGATGATCGTTTCTTCGTCGAAGCCGTTGCGCCGGACGCCGTTTGCCCCGTGACCAAAAAGCCTATTGCAGTTCCCGGAGACGAACTCCTCCTCGTCGAAGCACGTATGCCCATTTTGGACAAAGAAGTTCCTGCTATCGGAGATGTTCCTGCCGGTGACCGAAGCATGGTCCACGTCTCTGCCATTGCGGCAATTATCAAACGCAATAATAACTCCGCGTTCCAGTCACTCTCGTGAATCGACGTAACTTTCTCGCCGTCATCGTCGGCGCAGTTGCTGCCGCTTCGACTTACTTTGAACCAAAGTCGATTCAGTCGAGGGAAGTTTGGTGTCTGTATGGTGGCAACAGATTTGGTAAAACCTACATGACTATACAAGAGATTGCACAAACTAAACTGTCTGGCCTACGTGTATTTATACAAGCAGGCACAGTTCATGATACTATTCTCTCCAATCCATATGAACTACGACCCCGCTGACCCTGACGCTCCCCTTCTCGCGTTCATGTCTGTGCGGGAAAACACCGCACTCATCGACGCAACGCCGGAGCAACTCCGTTCCATCTTGAATAATCTGCGCACACTATCGGCAACACCGCAAGCGTTAACGAAGAAACTCTCCGAGAACAAACCAAAGACAGCCCGTCCAAAGAAGTCCGGCCTCACCGATGCGCAACGCGCTGCCATTAAACTAGACCTGTTATGAGCTTATCCATCACCCTCCCAACCAGTAGCACACAGACCTTCGTCGATCCTCCGAAAGGGGAGCGCCGTCCATTATTAACCCCACTATCCGAACCGGGCCACTTCCTCCTCGTCCTTGATAACACATCCCTCGACAAGTGGAAACGCTGCCCCATTGCGGCACGCAACTACCTCGTCTTCCGTCGTGAAGGCCACGTTAAAGGTAACGCACTCGTCTTCGGTGGCGCGTTGCACGAAGGGTTAGACCGTTTCCACAACGAACTATTCCACAACGGCATCGATGCAGCACGTAGCAATAGCCCCGCCGCTGCACAAGACATCGCCATCTCGTCCTACTTCCGCAATCACCCCCACGATACTGCCGACTACCGCACCGTCGACCGTGCATTGCAGGTCATGTCCGCATACCGTCAACGCGCAGCATCCCCGGACTACGCGTTGGAAATCCTCTCCGACGACGAAGGGCCACTCATCGAACGCCCGTTCGAGTTACCCCTTGGTCAGATTAAAGTCGGCGCTGTCATCGATTGCCCTTCGTGGAAATGGGAAAACTATTTTCGCCCGGGCGGTCTGGTTAACAACACCCTTGAAGGACAAATTCAACAATGGTATAACTCCCACGATATTCGAGAGCAGTTAGTCCGCGCGCACCAACGCGGTGTGCAACATCCCGTCTTCGTCGATACCGTCCACGTAGCTTGGTCCGGTAAGATCGACCTCGTGTGCCGCATCTTCGGCACGACCTACATCCTCGACCACAAGACCTCCTCCATCTCCGGTGACGGTTTCATCCAATCGTTCCAACTCGCCTCCCAAACAATGGGCTACACGTGGGCGTCCCGGCAACTCTGGCCCGACTTCAACATCCTCAACTTCTGTCTCAACGCGATCTACTTCCGCAAGCCCACCGTCGGTTGCACAGATATAACTCTCCGTGGTCCACGCGGAGGTGAACCACCCCTCTCGTTCGCCCGTCACTTCTTCAACTATACCGAACCGCGTCTCCTTGAATGGCAGAATGACACCCTCGCCCACATCGAGGACTTCCTGCACTGTCTCGTCCGGGACCACTTCCCCTCCAACGACAAGCAATGCTTCGACAAATACGGTGAGTGCCCGTATCATACCGCGTGCGTCGAACCCAACCCCACGCTCCGTCTTGCCTTCCTCAACAGCCCAGCTTTCCGCGATGTAACGTGGAATCCCACAGAAAAAACAACCCAGTAATATGTCAAATATAAACCCAATAGTATTCGCAGAGTTCACGGATCGTTATGGTCGTCGTGTTCTCGTCAACAAAAGTAAAGTGCTTGCACTATATCAAAACGGTAACGTAGAAGATAATTACCCGCTTACTTTTATTGAGCTTGGTCCCGATGGTTCACAAGAAGCAACCGGTCCTGTCGTTGCACACAACATCGACGAAGTTCGCGCAATTCTCGAAACCTAATACGTCCATGCCCGGATACTACCCCGAAACAGATAAATCATGGCGTGATCAGGAACGCCGCACAGCCAGCTATCTCACATGGCTCCAGTCCGCAGACCGTTCTGTCCATGAACGCCGCCGCCAACTTGTCGCAGCACATTGCGTGCCGCAACAGAAACTTCGGCACCTCATTAACAGTGGCAACGTAGCCCGTCCCACACGCAAGATCATCTTCGACTCGCTCTAATGCAAACCATCGACAAATACCCAGAACAAAACGACAAGCTCCGCCTTCTCCTTCAAGGGAGTCCGGGCACGGGCAAGACTCAACTCGCCTGCCAATTCCCCGGAGCCTACGTCATTGACGTGGACGTGAACCTCGGTGGACCACTCCGCTACATGAAACAGCACGGGCTGAAACTCCCCGTCGGATACGACGTCCTCGACCGCAACGAAGCAGGCGCCCTCGTCCCGATGAAGGACCGTTACACCCGACTGAACACCCTCCTCATTGCAGCGCAAGCTAACCCTGTCATTGAAACCATCATCATCGACAGCGCAACCACCTTCGCCGATGTCCTAATCGCCGAAGTCCTCCGTATGCAAGGCAAGGAGAAAATGACCAAACAGGAATGGGGATTCTTCGGCAATGCCGGTCGCCATTTGCTCAACGTCCTAACCTCCATGCGTAAGCACATCGTCTTCATCGGTCACGAGAAGATTAACAAAAACGAAGACGGCAGCGTAGCCTACCCCATCAAAGTTGCATGGCCCGGACAGGTCGGCCAGAACATCGGTGCCTTTTTCACCAACGTCTGGCGCTGCGAAGTCGAACGGAAAATGGTCTCCATTCCCGGACAGCCCGGCCTCCAATCCGAATACCATTGGTGGGTTCGGACCATGCCCGATCACCAATACGAATTGAAGAACACCCTCGGCATCCCGGCGCTGTTCAAATTCGACTGGAATATCATTCAAGCCGCGTTGGCAAAGTAATCCCATCCATGACTCGCACATTCCTCGTTGAAGTCGAAGTCGTCTCTGACGACATGGCTGGTCTCCTCGAAGACGCAGCCGATATGCAAGCCAACCTTGAAGCCGCAGGTTGGCCAGTCAACTCGGTCAAACCGTGGGCAGGTGACACACCACAGCCACTCTCCCCGATAGCGTTAGCCTACCCCACCGCAACACTCCCTCCAAACATTATCCAATAACCCTTTCCCCAGAACAACAACACATAACAACAAACAACAAACAACACCATGTCCGAAGCAAAACCACTAAGCATCAGCCTCCCGACCTCCACCACCAAGACCTCCCTTCCCATGATTCGGGACGGTTCGGTCGTCAAAGTCTCCTACCAAGGAGCGAAACAGAAAACGATTGAGGGCAAGGGCGACATCATCGAGCACGAGTTCCATCTCGTCGAGCCGGCCCAGTCCACTGACGGCGAAGTCATCAACCCCGGCAAGCTGGGGTCGAAACTGTTCCACCCGATCTTCCTGTTCGGTGGGGAAGACCCGATGACCCGCGCGACGCGCAGCACGAACCGCATCCTCGACGCCCTTCTCGGCACAGGTGACCCCGGTTCGTCCAAGCCCTCGCGCCCGGAGTTCAACGAAAGCCTCGTGAACCAAATGAAAGGTGCGACCTGCTACGTGAACGTCAAAGTCCCCACGCGCGAAGGCGCAATGGGGAATGAGATTAGTTCGTTCCGCCACGAGTCGGAGATCAGCGCCGGAGGTCAGTCGGCCTAGGTGAATTTGACGGGACACGGGCTTCGGCCCGTTTGGGCGCACGTGCCGCTAGCGAAACAAGCGAATATGCACGGTCCCGTCAATCCTCTTTATTAATATGATCAATAGAAAAAAGAAAGTTCAGCACAAGATGGCCAAAGCCATTCTTCAACAAGTTGTTGGCAAACCTGTTGAACACGTAGCGTCGCTCGACTCCGATCTCGTTCGTCTCACTCGCGAGTTCGAGTCCCTCAAAGCCGAGATCGAGTCACTCACCACTGCGCGACGTGAACACGAGCAGTCTATCGAAGCTGCTCACATCAACTACAACATGGCCATCTCTCACAACGAAAAGAAGATCGAGCACATTGATCGGCAGCGTCGAGTCGTCGACGCGCGCATGGAGAACTGTCGTGGGTTGCTTGGCCAACTAACCGACCAATAACCCACAAACACTATCTGCGGTAACATTAGTCCCTTCCACCCTAATCTTCTCTGCGCTGTGGCATCGACCATGAGGCTTGATAGCTGGCGTTATTGTCCGACCCAGCCAGCGCGGACCCTTTCCCTATGACCCAAACAGAATTTGACCAACGCATCCAACAGCTTAACGATTTCGCCGACGACATCATCCTCGTCAAACGACCAGACTACACCCGTGACAACACCGACGTCCTCTCCAACTTCAAAGAAGCCGCTGACTTCTGTGGCATCACCCCGATGCAAGTGTGGGGCGTCCACTTCTTCAAGCAGTTCTCCGCAGTCATGCGAATGGTGAAGAACCCGGACGGCACTCCCTCCGAGTCGCTCGACTCCCGCTTCGCGGACCTTCGCAACTATCTCCAACTCGGCTACGCTCTCCATAAAGAAACCACCCGCACCCAACCGTGAACCACCTTTTCTTCGACACTGAAACCACCGGCTTCATCCGCAAGCTGCCCGACAACGACCCACAACAGCCCCACTTAGTCCAGCTCGCGGCCCTTCTCGTCTCCGACGACGGCACCGACCTCGGCAACATGAACGTCCTAGTCCGTCCCGACGGTTGGACCATCCCCGACGTCGTCGCTAACATCCACGGTGTAACAACCGCACGTGCCCTCGCTGACGGTCTCACCATCGCCACCGTGATGGATTTATTTCACGGCCTTTACGAACGCGCCGACACCCTCATCGCGCACAACCTCGACTTTGACTGTTCCGTCATGCGAGTCGTCTATGCGCGTCACAACATTACACCGCCCGTGCGCAGTCTAGCAAAGTTCTGCACCATGAAAACCACGACGCCCATTCTCCAACTGCCGAAGAAACGTGGCTCTGGTTTCAAATGGCCCAAGCTGCAAGAACTGCACAAGTTCCTGTTTGGTGGGGAGGAATTCGCTGACGCACATGATGCACTCGTCGACATTCGCGCGACCGCAAAATGCTACTTTGAACTGAAACGACAAAACCTTATTCCATGATTCCGCCGACCATTAATTTCGCCTCCATCGACCGTAGCGACCGCGCCCGTTCCGTCTACTCCGGCATTGACGAACTCGCGGATAGTATTGACGAACTGGGTTTGATTCAGCCGCTCGTATTAACTGCTGTAAAATCAGATACCGCAAAGCAAGTTGAAGCACTCGGCGGTGAACCTGTATTTGAAGGCTTCCGTCTCAACGCCGGTGGTCGTCGCTCTGCCGCACTCGACCTCCTCCTCGCCGACGGACGCTGGGACGGCACGCTCTATCACGGTGCGTCCTCAACTCCGGGCAAGCCCGGCTTCGTCGTGCGTGAGGGCGAAGCTACGGACGATTTAACCAACACCCTCGTCGAGCTGGCCGAGAACCTCGACCGTGAGGATATGCTCTGGCAGGACGAAACTAAACTCGTCGTCAAAGCTTATCGTCTCATGGAACGCCAGTTCGCCTTGCGCGGCGACGCCATGCCGGACCTGCGAACTGCATCCGTCGCGTTCAAGTGCGGGTATAACGACCTGCGCTGTGCCCTTCTCGTTCATGACGAACTGACCAAGAACCCTGATCGTTTCGCCTCCGCGACGAACATCCGCGGCGCATATCAAATCATCCTCAATGAGAATAAAAAGTTCGTCGAAGCGTTGGCGGCGAAGCACGTCACCAGTGTTTCCACAATGGCTCCTTCGCCTATATTGGAGAACGCTTTGCGAACAGGAGAAATCGATGTTAGCCCCAAAGCTGCCACTGTCGTTAACCTCTCGTCCCGTTTCCACCACGTTGACGGCCTCGAGTTCATGCGCCGACTACCCTCCGCCTCCTTCGACCACATCCTTACCGACCCCGACTACGGCATCCCCGCCGAAACCATCGAAGCCGGCGGGTCCGGCAACCGTGCGTCCAACTTTGGCAACGCTGCAACCGGTGTCGCCCAGAAGTCGGTCGAGCAAACCCTCGACGAGCTAAACGAGTTCCTCCTACTCGCCTTCCGCGTCGTCCGTAGCACCGTCATTATGTTCTACGACCTCCGTCACCACGAGAAAATCCACGCGATGGCGGATGCCGCCGGCTTCGTCGGACAGGACTGGCCCATAACTTGGCACAAACCAGACTACAACAGCAACGCTTCCGCCTCGTTCAACACCACGAAGGACCAAGAGTGGGCGGCCATCTTCCGCAAACCGGGCGTCGGCCTTGCCAAGGTTGCAGAGAAATCCGTCTGGTCCATCCCCGGCGGCCAAGGCATTGCTGCGCGCAAGTTCGGCCATCCGTTTGCCAAACCCATCGACTTGTGGCTGCGCGCTCTCCGTCTCGTCGCGTATCCCGGCCAGTCCATTCTCGACCCATTCGCCGGATCGTGTTCGTCCCTCGCCTCCGTGATACAGTTCGGTGCCGAGCCGACTGGCTGCGAAGTCCAACTGGAACATTACAATCGCGGTCTCCTCAACCTTCGTGACAAATACATCGAAGTCCTCGGACCCTCAACCCAATTCATTTAACACCCATGTTCGCCATCGGCTTCATGCTCGGCGTTATCTTCCACGCGCTTCTCATAACTTGGTGGCCTAAATGACCCCATTCTTCACCTACACTGACCGCCGATCTGGCGACCGCTATGACATTGACCTCACCGACTCCGGCGAGTTCGAGCACGCACGACGTTACGTCGGTGACACGGTGAATAACCCCATCGAATATGACAACCTCTGGGAACTGCCAGAACCAATTCGCGTAGTCGTAGACCAAATCATCCAAAGCAAACGGCAATGACCGAAGTTCCCGACTACCCCCTCATCGCAACCGAGCGCGTCGTCGTCCCAAACGTATTCCCCTGCGTCGACCCCGACGGTATTGACGGTGTCCCACCCGTCCCTTACCGTATCGCTATCGTCGGTGACTGCCCCGACGACAACTGCGAAAAGCACGGCGTCCCCTTCATCGGACCTGCTGGCAACCTCCTCGACAACCTGCTCGCCGACGCGGGCATCGACCGCAAGCGCATCTTCGTTGGCAACATCTGTCAGATGCGCCCACCCGGTAACGACATCTCCCGTTTCCGCTGGTTCGAGAATGAAATCCAAAACGGTATCCGGCAACTTCGTTCCGACCTCCTAACCTTCCGTCCCCATCTCGTCGTCCTCCTCGGCAACGCGGCGCTCCACGTAGCTAAGACGAAAGACGCACCCGGTTGGCGCAAGTCCGGTTACGACTGGCCCTACCCCGTATCCTCATGGTGTAAGTCCCTTTTCATCTCCCATCAACTCGGCCTTAAATGCGTCGGCAGTTTTCACCCAGCATCCATCCTCCGACAATGGGGCCAATCCGGTAACTACCCTCGCCTCAAAGACGTTCTCAAACTCGCCGCGACCGAAGGCTGCACTCCCGCTCTCGTCTTACCGCAACGCGATCTGCGTCACCGCGAACCCGCATCCGTATTGTGCCACGTTATGGACACATGGCCCGCAGGACTTCGCTGTTCCGTTGACATCGAAGGTGGTCTCCCCGTCTCCCGTGTCAACCTCGATTCCTTCACTCCCTCCGAACGACGCCATTTGAACTGGCGTTGTGTCTCCCTCTCCGGCACTCCGTCACGCGCCTTCGCCATTGCATGGTGGCGGTTCAACATCGACGAACACATTCAAGTCCTGCAATCGTTCGTCCGTTTAATGTATCGCACCGACGTGCCGAAGGTATTTCAAAACGGACTCTACGACCTTTTCGTATTGGCACACGGTTACGACATTCCCGTTCGCGGCGTCGCCGAAGATACCATGTTAAAAGGTTGGGAAATCTTTTCCGAATTGCCCAAAGGACTATCCTGCCAAGCTTCCGTCTACACCCGTGAACCCCACTGGAAAGATGATGAAATGTATGAAACAACCGGGGATAACCTCGCCCTAGGTTGTTGCAAGGACACATCTGTCACACTCGAAATCTGCAACACGCAGGACGCACTCCTCGATAGCGCCGGCATGCAACATTACCGCCGCAACGTCGACATGATAGCAGGCCCGGTCCTGTTTATGGAAATGCGTGGCATCCGGTATGACCAAGAATCCGTCAACGCCAAGTTGCGTGAGGTCCGCGCAGAGATGTCCGCCCTCGGCGACAAGCTGTCCGAAATGGCGGGCTTTGAACTTCGTGGCGAAGGTGGATGCCTCGCCGATAAGCGTCACGGTTACTGTCTCTAGCAACAAACACCCTATGAATATGGCCCAAAAAACAAACGCAAAGTCTTCACCGACTGGAAAACCCTCCCGTATCCCCCGCAATACAAAAAAGAAGAAGGGCAGAAAACGGACAAACTCACCACCGACGTGGAAGCTATCCTCCGGCTCCGTAAGCAATCCCCTGCTGATGACTTCCTCTCTGGAATCCTTCGCCACCGACATCTCGAAGGTCTTAAAGAAACACTTGAAATCATCCCTGACGCGGATGGCCGTGTGCGATGTGGTTATAACGTTGTTGGGACCGAGACCGGCCGCCTTACCTGTTACACTAGTCCAACGGGTTCGGGAGCAAGTCTACATACGATTACAAAATCCCTCCGCTCCAACTACTGCGCCGACCCCGGTTACGACTTCTTCCAATGTGACCTAGCAGGCGCTGACGGTTGGACCGTAGCGGCCCATTGTTCCCGCCTCGGGGACGAAACCATGCTAGCGGACTATCTCCACGGCCTCAAACCGGCAAAGATCATCGCCTTGTTGTATGGCTTCGGTCCTGACGTCAACGACCTTGACCGAGACTCTCTCGCCTATTGGTCCAACGGCACCCCTTGGAAAGAAGTGGTTCGTATTGTCGGCGGTGGTATCTACGACTGCGGCAAGGTTGTCCAACACGGCACCAACTACGGCATGGGCATCCCCACAATGCAATCGAACGTAATGAAAAAGTCGTTCAAGGAATCCGGTGTGCCGATTTATATGGAACACCGGGACGGGTTGCAACTACAGGGTTGTTACGGACTCCGCTATACCGGCGTCCCACTTTGGCACGCATGGGCGGCAAACGAACTGACAACCAAAGGCACACTAACCTCTGCGTCCGGTCACACCCGCGTCTTCTTCGGACCACGTTGGGGCAAACGACTATACGACACCGTAAAAGAATTCCTCGCTGATGAACCACAACAAAATACTACATGGGCAACTAACTTGGCAATGCTCCGTCTGTGGGAAGACCCGGACAACCGCGTGCGAAGCGTTGATCAACTCGGAGTTATTACAGTCTCCGGCCAACGTCACTTCTTTTTTGGAGACGCTGCAACTCTCCTGCGTCGACTGCGACCGGGAAGTCTACTTATCGAGCCTCTCCATCAAGTTCACGATGCCCTCTGCGGACAATGGCCCATTTGCCTCCGTGATTGGGCACGCGCCAAAGTCCGCTCCTACTTCGACAACCCACTTATGATTGCCGACCATCGAATTGTCATCCCGTTTGACGGTGGCTACGGCAAGTCCTGGGGCGATTGCACCAACCCTTTATGAACCTACACAACCTCACCATCGTCTGCTCACCCGACAATGAACCCGAACTAAAGCAAACTTTTATCTGGAACTTCGGCGACGAAGTCTTCGGCGTTGAATGCGCTATCGCAAAACTGCAAGAGTGGGTTGACACCCGCAACGCATTAAGCAAAGCGACTTCTGCAACCAAGCCACTCGATGTTCCATGACCGATTGGCAAATAGAGGAACTATTTCGTCGGTTAAAAGAGCTGGATTCGCAAAATAGGACAATCATCAAACTACTAAACAAGCAAAGCTCGGCAGTTATCTAC
>JACCDR011571236.1_pt1 | contig 12002 bp, 15 predicted proteins | sample 7446431 | NCBI WGS metagenome assembly JACCDR01 (sample SAMN15323443, study PRJNA562643) | freshwater metagenome | isolation source: river surface water | place: USA:Blue River Watershed | collected 2017-08-17
GATTCTCTCCAGCGCGCGCGACTAGTCGTTTGAAGAATACAGATTTCGCTGCGAAAAACGAGATTTTATTCGAATACGGCATCAACTTCAACGACGTTCCTGTTTGGCAGAAACGTGGAAGCAGTCTGCGTTGGGGAAATTACGAAAAAGAAGGTATTAACCCTATCAATGGCCAAACAGTGATGGTACAGCGACGTGGGCTACTGCTCGACCAAGAATTGCCGCTTGGGAATGATGAATACCGCCAGTATGTACTCAGAGTGATTGCTGAATCGCTTGAAGACCCGGTAGGGTAGGAGATTGTTATATGACTTATATCTTGACTGTTAGAAGACATATTCGAAGTCCTCTTGATTGGCCTGAATCAAAAAACAACCACGATGCTTGGTATGACGATACTGAGAACATTATATTGGGTCTATTTGATGATGTTCCAGCAATCATCGAAGCACTACCGGAGATCATGGAAGAGAATGCTTTTGATCAATGTCCGGAATATATTGCTTATGTGGCTATGGAGTATCTTCCAAACAGCACAGAAGTGCGTCCCTTTAGTGTCCGCAAATGGAACTTACGTGGCCAGCGTTTGGACGGATTTGAGTCGCCTTACCATCTTGAAAATCAAATGCATCTCGCTCGTAAGTCTGAGGAATGGGAACGTTGGAGCACATATGGTTGTGAGACTTTAGCCGAGGCGATTGAAAAAATTGAGGGCTATATTGACGATGGTCCACCTTATCCATCCTGGGGCTGGCGGGTGGTTAATGTCAAAGGGGATGTGGTATATACAGTCATGCCTGAAACAAATCCTTTTAGCAGGAAACAGGAGTAGCTATGGGCATCCGTCCGTCTATCTCTTTGGTTATTGGAGTGAATGACATGGTTGTTGAAGATTATGTCATAAAAGACCCACGTTGGACCGCGGAAGAGAACTGGGCACAACATGAAGTTGTTATTCCGCCGAAACCCGATACGTCTTTTGTTGGAAAAGATGCCGCATCGCTTTGGACTAAAGACAAAAACGATGCAATGATGCACCGGATTGTTGTCGAGAATGTAGTTAGTGCAGCAGTTGGGCATAAAGATTACTATGAAATGAAACGCCCCATACAGATGTGGGAAATTATTCGACATGATGTTGAATACGGCATACCAGAGATCTTTGGTATCACACTTGATCGACTGCCTTATGCCAGTCAAGCTATTTATGCATTAGCCGCGATCTATCCGGAGTTCCAGCAATCCGGCTATCGTATTTTACCTTCCCTGTCCTTAGAAGAAGACTCAAGTCCAGATGCTGCCTTGTTGCAATTTGGGCTGGCTAACCTTGATGAACCATCCATTCAACGCAAAAAAAGATTGGTTGATAATCAACAGAACTATCTGTTCTTCTCCTACGATTTTGAGTTTTGGGCAGAAGGGGCGCTCGATATTTTGAAGGATCAGCTTGGATTCCAAATTGAACAGCGCGATTTGAAATTGATGTTGTATTGGCAGTGGAGCTAATAAAAAGAGGTCATCTTGGCAAGATGACCTCTTTTTATTAGCCTTTTATCAATTTGGAGATGGTGTGAACATACAAATAGATCATATAGTGGTTGATCGGTTTCAAAAGATCAGCGAGGTTGAAGAAATCTATCGTTGTGATCATCAGTATAGTGAAATCACTTATTATGTCTTTACCTCAAACCTGACCTATGACGATTCCCTAATGGATCGTTTGATTGATCAGGAAGTCATCATTCTGAACAAGTTATCCGCTGCTGATCAACATAAAGACATCACCTTCCGTTACGTGCCCTTGGTGATAGCGCCCGTTCCTAGACACGCAACGGGTTACGGTGCGCGAGGGCTTTACGCACGTCACCCTGTTTGTTTAAGCGATGTGCGATTGGTCAGAGACAAGGTAAAAGCATATTTCACGGAAGAACGTGTGGTAGTGGGCACATTGGTAATGCCCGATATTGGACACAAACAACTTGTGATTACAGTCTTTTCTAAACGCAGTCCGTATCTGATCTTATATTTATTCGAACAATTTGATCAGTGGTTGATTGGTCAAAACCATCAGAATTTCTTTCGTAAAATCCTGGTGAGGGTTGAATATGAATGATGCTACAATACAGAGCATCATTCATTGAGTAATTACGCAGGCATACTGATGAACCATTACGCGAACAACTATTCTCAAGCAGTAATCCATAATCCAGGATCGGTATTCGGACGCAGTTGTGCTGTACGTTTTCATTGCTTGATGGTTGCTGATCCGGCTGCTGTTAGTCGGTTATTGTGGTTAGCCAATAGTTTGGAAAGCTGTTGGGACGGACATTTGGGATTCGATATTCAGAGAGCTGCTGATATCGATCGACAGATTCAGTCAGTGATCGCAGTCGTTCCTGTCATTCATCCTGTTAAAGCATCATTGGATGAGATATCGAACATTGCCAGATTTTTCAAGAAGGCGCAGGTTGTGTTGGATACGGCTTTACGCGTTTCGACAAAATTGGCTGATTTGATCAAACGAGATGTCGGCATTGCTGGGCTATCTGTGGTGCTCTCTATTGGCAAACAAATTGTCAAATTCATCAAATGGCTCGCTAATTATATGGATCCAGACAAACTTGACGAATTTTTTTCGTTCGATCATCCGATCATCAATCGAGTTGCTCAATCCGTTGGTAAACTGAAAATTCTCAACACCTCTTTTGATGCAGCCATTGAAATGATTAACCGGTTTATCGATTCACGACATGCAATGCACGAAGGTAGTCGTACCGAGGCGCTGGTGAATATTGGCCAGCTTCTGGATGATATCCGTAATGAATTTGAGAATATCAACGATTTAGGTCTATCCAGAATAGATTGGGCTCAGTTCGATAAACAACAATGGGCTCTTTAATCTCTTAAAGGAGAACGACAAATGGGAACTTTCCGTAAAGACAATATATTTGATAGTGTAGTGAGTGAACGAATTGAAGCCACTGTTGGGGAGGAGATGATTGATGTAGGTGCGATTTTTAAAGAGGTATTGAACGAAGCAATTGATGAAAATCCGGCGCGAGTTGCTTTACTGGCTGCACAGGCCAAATATAATCTTGATCAACCCGGTCTCAAAAAACTCGAGCTTTTTGTTCAGGAAAAAATCATGACCGATAGCAATGTCGGTATGCCTGATACAAATCTTGGCAAAATTGCCACCATGATGACCATCACGACTATGCTTGATTTTTATGGTCAATACTTATGGTTGTTTGGAGAAGACGGTGATTCAAATATTGAGATACTTGATTCTCAGGCAAACGCATTTGCCTTACCTGAGCCATATCGTGATCCACTACAGTATGAACGAGTTGGATTTGTGGCCATCTTAGAATTTATCCCTTTGGTTTACAGTTTCAACCGAATTTTGAACACTGTGCGTTTAACTACTGAAGCTGTTGCTCAAGCATGGGATATTGATGCCTTTGTTCAAATGCAAGCAAGTTTGGGGCGGGTGATTATCCCTGTTGTACAAAAGGTTCAGAGTGAACCTGATCAGGACACTGATGAGGAATCGGGTCATTTCACATTCATTCACCTTTTTGAAGCAAAAACATATCCCTACAACAGCCAGATTGATGATGTATTGTCTAAACAATGGGATCAAGTCATTGATTTGGTTGAAGTTGAACTTGCAGATGTAAATACAGAGGTTATTTCAAGATTTACGGAGACCAATAATGGTTGACCATACACAGAAATATCATTTCTACAATTTGAGTATTGAAGAGTTAGACAGACTAATACGGGATAACCCTATGCTCGTACCCGAATTTGTCGCTCAGCTTCCATCTCATTTAGATACCGAGTCGTCTAAGGCCTGTATGGAACACGCACGTAAACGCGCCACTGAAAAAGGATTAAGTTTCGGTGATGAACAGCTCATCATGGCAGCAGCTGTTGATCAACTGCGTATTGCTAAATATACCCAAGTGATGATGCAGATTATCAGTCACTATCGTGCCCTGCTCATCCGGTCGCAGTACGATATCCTTCATGGTGAAGAGCCCTCTGATACAAAAATTGAGAATGAACACATCATTAACCGTGCCAGACAAGTTATTGATTTGACCTATATGGATACCCAAGAATATGAGTTAACGGGTATGGTCGTCAGACTTGTGGATAATGCGGCAGTCTCTGCTACCAACATGATCTTATCGTGCCAGCGTTTCACAACCTACGAGATGGCAATGGCTCATGATGTGGGCAACTTTGTCGATATCTACCGGGGAAAGGGATACGATATATTGGTTCATCATCATGAGTACCCGGATGATAAAGGCAATCCTCTTTTCGAGATTATACACACTGTAAATTATCTCCAAGGCGATCAAACTAAACGCTTGATCGATTTGAATTATATGGAAGTCTGGAGTCGAATCATGGTATCCCCGCAGTCGCGCCAGATGATTGCCCAAATGCTCAATTCCAAGAATGAACGACGATCAGATGGAAAACCCGGCATTCTTCAACCGAAGAAATTCGATGATATCGTTCATTAGCATCAACCGTAGACGCCCGCAAAAAAGACAACAAAATTGTTGTCTTTTTTGTTTTTTTATACTATAATAAATGAACGATATATAATGCAATGGAGGTAAAAAGATAATGGGAGTTGTCAATCATTTATTTTTTGGACGCCACGTCCACATATTCAATATTTTTGAGATACCTGCTGAAATGTTGCTCCAATATTTGGGGCGGGATCCTGTCAAAATGGCGTCCCTAGCGCATTCGTCGGGTATCACACCTACTCCGACGAGTATTCGGTATATGATGGACATTTTTAAGAAAAATGTGTCATCCCTCTCTAGCCCAGATTTTATGAAGTATCTAAGCACGTTCCCTAAAGATGAACAGGAAAATGTGATCGCAAAGATGCTGCGAGACTCAGCGATGATTTCCCTGTATGTCGCCGGCATCACGACCGGCTTATGCACGATCGATAAAATTGCCGAAATCATCATGCGCGCGGATGAATTTTTTGGCGAGGGGGATGTCGAACTCCTCGCCGTATCAGTTATCCATCATTCGCATAACGGCGATGAGCCTGTAACGGTACAAATTGCCAATTCAGATTCGGCTGTTAATCAGGAATTATCAGACCAACTGCGACAGCTGTCGCGGACAGATTACGACTTTCACAGTGGTCTGATGCACTTCGGACTCGTCACTGATGGGTTTGCCTTTGAGTCCATGGGCGTATTTTATCAAGCGATGGACGTTGACATTCAGTACCTTGATCTCAATATGGGGGATCACAGCGTAATGGTGATGTATCATCGCGGTGAGCCGGTTTTGGCACCATTCAGCATGGATGAAGTGGTCACGAGCGCTTCGTTAGATTACCCGAATGGCGAGAATGACGAGAAACCTGGTCCTCATTCCGGACCACCGCCTCATCCTTGGATGAACTGATCGTTTCATTAAATGCAATTCAAAAGGGCTGCTATTCAGCAGCCCTTTTTTGTTGTCATAAGCTCTCTATTTTGCTTTTTAAGACATCATTGCATACAATTTCGAACGGTTATAGATTGATGTGTAAGTATTTGGGTATAACAAGGCATAACGATGCAGATTTCACGCCAATTAGATATTGATACTCTAATCCGTATTATTGGAAAAGAACCCGCTTTGGCGCCCGTCTTTTTTTCAAACAGTGGGTGGCAGTTAGATCGAGATGGCTATGAAGTACTCAGTAAGAGCATGCAGTTCCCCGTTGAAAATGCAGAATACTCAGAAGACTCAGAAGGTCAAGACCAATCACCTGTTCAGCATCAACATATGGTTACTGCTGGCGCTTTGTTCACTATTATTTGTCATGACCAATATTGGGGGATGTTTACCAAAGGTGTCATTAAAAGCCCTGATATTCAAAATGAAAAAGGTGAAATATTGTTATATGCCCTTTTTCACCCCGAACATGTTGCAACGATCGTAAATTATGAACATAACTGGCGGCTGGTGACATCCATTACACGCGGGAAACGTCTGATCGATGCTTATAACGCGTCTTTTCATGTAGAAGGGGAGATTGAGTCGCGTTTTCGAATGATACAGTGTCAGGGGGATGTTTCATCTAAACAGTCTGCCGATGACAGCCAGTCAATACCTGCTCATACCCACTGGTTTGTGATTTATGACCCTGAAACCCCTGAACAATCAAGACTTATTCAATTCCAATCTGAACAGCATATCGCGGTGAACCCTAAACCTCAACCCTTCTCGGATTTCATCGACAGCCTGGATATCTAAACGCCTTAAAAATCATACACAACTCCGTTGGTTCTAACTGAGTTGTGTTTTTATGTTGGATATATTTGTTCATAATTGTTGTATATAGGATTGTTTATAGTCATTCAATCTGCTATAATTCTTGTGTTTAATTTTACAGATAAATATCATAAAAGAGGGGAGTGTTTATGATTATACAAGCATTAGCAAAGGAGCCACAGAATTCATCATCCCCGCCACCAGCCCTCAACAGCTTGCACAACGTTCCTGATCTGAGCGAGCAAGTCAGTCGCTATGTTCTTGAAAATCTTCATCACGGACACATTCCGCTTCGTTATCTGGAAGAAATCATAGAATCACAGCCCCTTTTGGGGATGATGATCATGGATAAGAGTGGTTGGCGTATGGATCATGCCGCTCGCAACCAGATGATTGACATTGCCCAGCAAGCAGGTCGTTTGTTTGGTGACCCTTTTGATCTTGAAGTTGCAATGAACAACAACGCACTGCTGTTGATCTCTTATCACGAGGAATGCCGACGAGCGTTTGAACAACAGTTGTATGTTTACCCGTTCGATGAGCGTATGGAAGTACTTTCCTACGGAGTTGAGCATGGATTTGGGCTAACAACTCATGAGGATTTTGAACGAGGGACAAAAACGGTTACCACAACATTGTGGCGCGAACGCATGTCACAAAACATTGCAGAACAGCTGGAGTCTGAGGACTACCGCATCAGTTTTTACGATATTACCCTCAAGGATGGTGATCGGCAAACAATCCACATCTGGATGGTGAATGACCCCGATCTTCATCCCGATGAAACAAAACGATTTATCATTAATCGTTATTCATCCACCGTTCATTGGCACGAATAGTTTTTGGTTTTATAGAGCTGACTACTTGAATAATAAGCAAGCAAGTCAGCTCCTTATTTTTATACGATGGAGGTATGGTGTCTAAGAAGAAAGAACAGCTCAACACAGAAAAACCAGAAAAACCAGAAAAACCAGCTGCATCTGGTGAACTTATTGAGAAAAAACCGATTATGGTGGTTCACATGTCAAACAACGGCTATTTGATCATCAGTAATCGTGATGCTGATATAAATGAAATTGTTGATCGTGATTTGGTGATTGATGGTCATCAGATGACACTAAACGATTATAATGTGGTTGAACAGCCGGAATACAGCTCTATCTTCCCGTCTATCCGTGTTTGGATTGCCCGCCCTAAGATTGCATCCTTTTTCACAGGAGTTATGTAAATGCCGCGCCCATCATCAAAACCCCAGAATGTTCAAACAAGCACATCTGAATTGACACCTCGCCAACAAGCCTTCTTTACTGCGTTGGACAATATCAATCGCAAACACGGTGAAGGATCGGTCATGCGGATGTCTGATCGTCCATCGTTTGTGCCATCCACACCTTCCGGATCATTGGCGCTTGATATTGCCACCAATATTGGTGGTATTCCGAAGGGATGTGTAACCGAAATATATGGAGCTGAATCTAGCGGGAAGTGCTATAGCGCCGATACTTTTCTTCTCACAGAAAATGGAATGATCACAGCAAGAGAGTTGTGGGAACAAGCTGGTTATCAAGCCAACTGTATATCCCGCATTGAGGAATATCATGTGGGTCTTATCAACGAGATGGGCGAGATTGAGAAAACATCTCACTTAACTTGGAATGGCTTACAGCCTGTGAAGAAAATCCGTACTTCTGCGGGATTAAATCTTGAAATAACGCATAATCATCCAATTCGTATTATGAATAAAGATGGTTATATTGTCTGGAAGCAGGCAGGCGAAATTCAAGTAGATGATTATGTAGTTGTAATGAGAGGAACGGAACAGTTTGGAACTGATAATCTGTCTGTAGATGAAGCAACTTTGATTGGTTATCTTATAGCAGATGGATCATTGTCTCAATCCCATCAAGTTGCGTTTTCTAATAGCGATCAGGAAGTCATAGAAAGCTATTATCGCATTATTGGTCAAATGACTGATAACCCAGTGCATGCCTATGCTAGAACAACATCCATAGGCATTAGCCACAACGTTTATAGTACGGAATTTCGAAGAATTTTATGCGATCGCTACGGTTTGGATTACAAAGTAGCGGCAGGTAAAACGGTTCCTCTCAGAGTTCGTATGAGTAATCGTGAAGCCCAGATTGCTTTTTTGCGCGCTTATGTAGAGCTAGAATGTTCAATTGAACCCAGTAAATCAACTATTGAGGTGAGTAGCGCATCTGTTGAATTACTCAGGCAAGTGCAGCTGATGCTGCTGAATTTAGGCATTATGAGCCGATTGTCTAAAAAGTCGGTCAAGGGATATGACCAGATGTATTACCGCCTGTCATGGTCTGGGAGAGATTATCAGCTCTACGGCGACATTATCGGATTTTCAACCAGTGCACGTCAAAAACGTTATGCTGAGCGTTCAGTTCATCAGATTCAAACGAATGTTGACTCAATACCTCACATGGGCAATATTCTTCGTTCACTATATGACGGTGTAGACACTGACCGAGAAGGTAAAAGTCTGTTTTGGGATTATATGGGGTCAACCCCAAATGCACGTTTGACCTATGACCGACTTGAACGCATGCTCATCTATCTTGATGGCGTTGATCGTAAGGTTGGCTATCATCAGCAGCCCCTCATTAGTTATCTCCAATCACTCAAAGAGCAGCACTATTTCTTTGACCCGGTTGTCATTATTGAAGATGATGAAATGCCAACCTTTGATGTGGTCATGCCAGAAACTCATAGTTTCTGGTCAAACGGCTTGGTTTCGCATAACACAACCCTAGCTTTGTCAGCCATTGCTTCAGCGCAAAAAGAGGCTCGACGATTGCATGCTGAGTGGAATGCTATGTCCTCAGCCGAACAAGCTAAGGTGCGTAGTACATGGGAAGCAACTACGAAACGTGATAAATTGTTCGAACCTGATCCACCCCCGATTGCTTCTTGTGTTTATATCGATATGGAACACGCGCTCAATGTTGAGTGGGCTCAGCGCATTGGCGTTAACATTGACGAGATGTATATCGCCCAGCCAGATACTGCTGAACAAGCACTTGATATTGCTGAAGCGGTGGTTCGTTCGGGTGGCGCGGATATTGTGGTGGTCGACAGTGTCGATGCATTGGTGACCAAATCACAAATCGAAGGCGAAATTGGCGACCAGACCATGGGCATCATCGCCCGTTTTATGGGGACTGTTTTGCGTAAATTGAATGGAGCAATTAGCACAACCCGTACCACTTTCATCTTCATCAATCAGATCCGCGATGCGATTGGCACTATAGGTTATGGGGCAAAGACATCAACGTCCGGCGGACGAGCTTTGAAGTTTTACGCCCACATGCGGCTTTCGGTTACGAAGATTCAAACAATTAAGGAAAAAGATCGGGCCGTCGGTAGCCGTATTAAGATTGAAGTCACCAAGAATAAGAAAGCAGCCCCCTTCCGCAGTGCGGAAACTGCAATCTACTTCTATGAACATGGTATTAGTCTCGAAGAAGAGATCCTGGATCTGGGTGAAGAGCCAGGGCTTATTGATAAGCGCGGTGCTTTCTATCGTCTGGCAAAAGATGGGAGTCTTTTGGGGCAGGGTAAAGCTGCTGCTCGCGAGACACTTCACAATAATCCGGAACTGCGGGATCGTTTAGCTCAAGAAATCCGCAATTTTTACTTGTATGGTGAAATGGCTGATACTGGCAGTCCGTCAGAGGATGATCCAGAAGAAGCTGCCTATATGTCCCAAATTCAGGATCCGTACAGTAACTAACTTATTTACGTGTTGCAGTCAATCAAGAAGGAGTGTGTATGCCCAAGAAAAAGGAAGTGGTTCAGTATCTAACGACGACCTTCACTGTTTCAGAAAAACCTTACTGGTGTCATGTTCGCAATATCGTTGAACATCTGGATCATGAGGGTGCGCCCATTTTTCAGGCTGAATTATGGATGAATGATCAGCTTGTAGGAACTTACGTTGAGGATGATTGGGGTGGACCGGTTCGCTGGTTCATTGCCAATCAAGGGTTGTTTGATGTATTTAAAGATTATGCTGCAACCCAGCCACCGATGTATTTCATGGATATGCCACTTGAAATGGACGCTGATCTTTTCATGGCACATCTCATGGGGAAGCAAGAACTTTACAGTGAGTTGACGGTATTGATTGCTACACAAACAATTTACCGAACCTCGGACATGGGAGAGGGCTTTTGGACAATCAATGCACCACTCACATCCTCTCTTCGTGATTCGATCAACGCTGAACATGGTGTTGATTTGATCTTTGCCAACGATGATCTGCCGACATTTATTGACCAGATGATGGCAAGTGAATTTCAACCACAAATCTGAATGGGTTCAAAAACAATGGCTAAATATTGGGTCAGTTGGTGGAGTGGCAATTATGCTGATGAGGGGTGTACGAAGCCGCCTTATACTGCATGGGTATCAGGATCCAAGGATCGTATACTCGCCAATGGCGAAATCGACGAGGAAAGGGATGAGTGCAGTTTCTGCGCAGTGATCATTGCCGATTCTGAGGATGAGATTTGGACGTCCGTTGAAAAACATTATCCGGACTACACCCAGCGTTTCTGCATCCTCAAGGAAGATGATTTCACACCAGGTGATCGTTTCCCAATGTCCGATCAGACGCAGGCGAATCAAGCTGATGGTGATTAAAAACGTTGAACGATGGGATGACTATGAATTGTACGATGAATTCATTGCCAATCGGGCAAATATGTTGATTCCTACTCAGGATCGAGATTTGACAATCTTTCAGCGTTTGTATGATTTTGAAATGATGTTGGAAATCAGGAAACGAACCAAAAATCAAACATCATTTGCCGGTCATCCGCTGGTCGAACATGCTCTTGAAGACCAATGAGACCCAAATAAAAAACCGACGACACTGTGTCGTCGGTTTTTTATTATTTCGTTTTAAGGGGACGTTTGATGTAGTAGGGGTGACTGCTATTGTTTGATGGATGTTCAGGATGTTCACTGGCTGGCCATTCAACACCGTTTGGAAATGTATGTGAGGGTGTGTGCATATGTTCTCCAGCTTTCCATCGCCGTTCAATCTCATCAGCAATGCGCCAGTCTTCTTCGTTATGTAATCCTTCAGGAACAGCATAAACATCTAATAACCAATAACGGTGTGTCCCTAATACATTTTCTTGTTCATGTGCGATCCATTTGGATTGTACAAATCTCTTTGAAGGCGGATGAATTAACTTCTTCATCATTGAAATAAGAATATTAATCAATTTCTAATCCTTTCTCAAGTATTTAGCTTGAAAGCATTATTCATACATGTATAATACACGATTAAATCAATATACATGAAAATATTAGTACATTTTCTTTGGAGGGGGAATGAAAGAACTCGTAAGAAAGCAATTATACCAAATTGCGCTTAATAATCAATCGGATATAAGCGACTTAGAGATTTCGGCAGCCCTCAAAATGACCGCTCAGTCGAAGCTGGATGATGATGTGAGTATTAACTGTCTTTTTCATCTGCTCTACACACGACATACATTAGCCTCAGAAGTACTCAGCACATTACGTGTATGTATCGGTGATGAAGCGGTGATCAGGCGGTTGAGTATTCATCATTTTTATTACCCGCATCTGCGTGTCAAGGCCGTAGAATGGATGAAGCATTTCAACCATCTTCCAGGAAAACC
>JACCDR012679267.1_pt1 | contig 12000 bp, 7 predicted proteins | sample 7446431 | NCBI WGS metagenome assembly JACCDR01 (sample SAMN15323443, study PRJNA562643) | freshwater metagenome | isolation source: river surface water | place: USA:Blue River Watershed | collected 2017-08-17
CTTGGGAAGGTGTTATTGAAGATGGTCAAGTAGTTGAATTTAACGAAGACAACGTAGAACGTATTCTAACAGAACACTCATGGATTCGGGAGCAGGTTATCGAAGAATCAGATAACCTAAGCAACTTTCTCAAGTGAAGATGTTGAACAACTGAGAGAACACGCACAGGCTCAATTTAATCTTATGATGGTTGAGCCAGATGGTTGTACGAGGCGACAACATTACGAATCTATCGCTAGGCAGACAGGTAGGGTTATACCAGAACTAGATATAAAACCCCTACCTTTTACTTGTTCGGAGATATGGAAATGGTTCATGAATTTGAATCAGTCGAGACAATCAGGTTTCGGTGTTAATGCCATATCTTATTCAGAAATGAAGGCGTACTTCGATTTGATTAATGTTCAACCAACTGAAGATGAACTGACACTCATACGACTGTTAGATAACATCTTACTGGATATCTATAATAAAGAACAGAAAAAAGAGTCTAAGAAGTAAGCCGGGGTGTCGTCACTCTGGCTTTTTTTATTTTGAGGTGTACAAATGGATTTAGCAACACTGAAGTTTAAGGTCGAAACAGGTGAGTTGAAATCAGCGATTACTTTGCTGGAAAGCCTGACCACAAAAGCAAGAGAACTAACAAAGACCACTTCAGAACTACTGAAGGCTGACCGCGAAGCTGCAGAAGTCAGTTTAGCACAAGCTAAGGCTCAGATTCAAGTTCTCAACGTACAGATTAAGCAAGTAGAACTAGAAGGTAAACTTGCTGTAGCAAAGAATAAGAAAGCAAAGCTAGATAATCAAGAGCTAAAGAACGCTACTGAAATTGCTCGTGCTAAGGAACGTGAAGCTGCTGCTAACCTAAAGACAGTTCAGGCAGAAGCTAAGGTAGCTCGTGCAAAAGAAGATACTACAAGAGTTAAGAAGGAAGAAGTTTCAGTTACTGATGCTCTTACTTCTAAAATTCAAAAGCTAGTAGATCAAACTAGTTTTGTTGTGCAAGGTAACTCAAAGGGTGAATCTAGCTTTCTAGCTCTGATTAAATCTATGGGTGCTACCGAAGATCAGATGAAGAAAGTAACTGATCTATTCGAAGTACAACGTAAAGTAATCGGTGGTGATCCTTTCGATAAGAGTGCTTCTGCTGCTGCTAAACTATCCCGTGAACTAAAGATTCTAGAGCAGTATATGAAGGGTACAGGTTCTGTATCAGATATTACTCGTCAACAATCTCGTGAACTAGCTCGTGAAGTAGAACGTCTAACACAATTGTCTAAAGAGCAAGGTCTAACACAAGAACAAACTGCAGATATTATCCGTAGGGAATCTGAAGCGTATATTGCTAACGCTAAGGCTTTGAACAACCTAGAGCGCGAACTACGTCAGAAAACCAAAGCTGCTAATGACGCTATTAAGGCTGATGAACGTCGTGCAGACTCCTTACGCAAGGTAAAGGATATCGAAGATAAGATGCAAGGTAAGTTCATTCTTACTAAGCAGTCAGCTATTGAAAATCAACTACTACCTAAGTCTGTAATCACTAATCTGATTAACTATGAAAAGGCTTTGAATAGTGCAGGTATCGCTGGTGCTGAATTCGAAAAGAAGATGACTAACATGCGTCGTGTTCTGGTTCAGACAGAAGGTGTTCGTGCAATGTCTGAAGGTCTTTCTAGTTTCACAAAGAATCTAATTGCTTCAGCTATCGCTATGGTAGGTCTGAACGCTGCTTTCGACGTATTCCAAAGGTTCTTTGAAACTACGGATATGCTAAAGAATATGGCAGCACGTATGAATGCTGTGAGTGAAGGTACTGTAAATATGGCTCAGGCGTTCCCTGAACTATTGAGGGTATCTAATCTCACAGGGGCTAGTTTAGAGTCTGTTGGTACAATCTTCAATCGTCTCCTACCTGCTATGGAAGGTTACGGTCGCGGTGGTAAAGATGCTATGAAGATTACAGAGAATCTATCTAAGATTCTACTAGTATCTGGTGCGAGTGCTTCTGAAGCATCTGCTGCTCTACTACAGGTATCTCAAGCCTTCGCTAAGGGTAAGCTAGACGGCGATGAATTCCGAAGCGTAGCGGAAAACATGCCTGAAGTTCTACGACTACTGGAACAACACCTGAACAAAAATCGCGGTCAGTTATATCTGATGGCTGAACAAGGGCAAATCACAGGTAACATTCTTTCCGAAGTTCTGTCGAAGAATATCGAAAAGTTAAATGAGCAAGCAGCTAAGATGCCGTTAACTGTAGGTCGTGCAACTAATGAACTACGTAACTCATTTACATCCCTAGTTAAAACTTTTGATGAAGCTACAGGTGCTTCTGAGAAAGTAGCGAAGGGTATTCAAGCTGTTGCTGATGGTATGGCTAGTTTAGCTGGTGCTGATATGTCCAGTGTAACTACATTCTTTGGTACATTGATGGGTGCTGGTGTTACTGCAGGTGCTTATGCTATCGCAAGTAATATTGTAAGTGTTGCTGGGTCTGTTACTACACTAGGTGTAGCGATTAAATCTTTAGGTGTTTTCTTAGCTGCTAATCCTGTACTCCTGGCACTGTTAGGTATTGGTGCTGTTGCTGGGTATGTAATGAGTAAAGATGTAAAAACAAGTCCTGCAAAACCTGCTGATACAATCGAAGGTATTACTAAACAGATTCAAGAAGCCGAAAGAGAAATTAGAGCTATTGAAGCTGCAAGAACTGACCGTTCATTGAGACATTCGAAAGAAGCTCAGGAGGGTTATAAGAAACAACTTCAAGAACAAGTAACCGCTTTACAAGAATACATTAGAGTAAGAGATAAACTATTAGACGATTCACAGAAAACAGAAAAATCTAAGATGATTGCTGCCTTACCAAAGGATCAACAGTCAGCTTATCAGAAGATGGGCGATCTGAATCGTGTGTATGGTCAGAGTTCTGCTGCAAAGAAAGAACAACTTCAGCAACAACTATTAGATACTAAAAATGGTTTTGCTGCTGAACGTAATCTAGCTGAAGCTGAATTCAAGAAGAATACCGCTAAACTAAAAGAAGGTTCTGCTGAGTATTCTGCTTTCCTGGCAGCTAAGGAACTTAGAATCAAGGAAGCTAATAAGCGTGAACTATATATCACTGAACAAACTCAGAAGGATATCGAAGAACTATTGAAGAAGGGTGTGAAGAAGAAGCAGGAAATTTCTCTGCAATTCTCAGCTCTAGATAGCAGTAGTGATATTCGTAAGGTCTACGATAAGGAAAGAGAAAACGAAGAAAAGCGTACTAAGTTCCAGATCGCAGAACTAGAGTTTAGACACAAGTATGGTCTGATTTCTGAAGAAGAATACTACAGAAATTACGAAGCTGTTTCTCTGCAAGGTATGCGTAATGCCATCGGTAACGAAGAAAAGTTTACTGCTGATACCATCAAGGTTAAAGAAGAACTGATTCGTCAAGCTGGTGTAGCATTAGCTAACTATAAGTCTCAAAACGTAGGTGTTGAAGGTTATACTCAAAAGGTAGCTGAAGCCACTAAAAACTATGACGCTAGAGTAGCCGATCTTCGTTCAGAGATTTCTTCTTTGACTAATGTTTCTAAAGCATTCCGTGAAGGTAAGTTAGATGAATACTTCAAGCGTCTGACAGAACGTACTGATCAATTTGCTTCTAAGGTATTTAACCTGAAGAAAGATATGGAAGATTCTATCGGTGATGAAAATCGTCGTGTAGCTGCACAAGCTGAAGAATACGAAATGCAGCAAAAGATAATTGGTATGTCTGAAGCGCAAGCTGCTGGTGTAAAAGCTGAATATGAAGAACGTAAGCGTCTCAATCAATTATTCGGTCAAAAACTAACATACTACGATGAACTGATTGAAGAACAAAAGAGTCTACAGAAGATTATCGACGAAACAAGCCCTCTTGAAGTAGTAGATAACGAAAACTATAAGGCTCAAATTCAACGTCTAGAAGAAATCGGAAAAGCTGTTGAAAAGATGAAAGGTAGTGCAGACTACATCCGTAATCTGATGACAGTAGGCCCTGAGCAAGCTAAACTAGAAGCTATCAAAGCTGCACAAGAAAAGTCTTATGCTGAGTTTATCGACAAGTTAGGTGATGGTGTTTACATCGGTCTAACTAAGGGAGCCAAACAAGGTGCTAAGAGTATTCGTGATACCATTGTTGAAGAACTAAACAAACCTATTCAGATTCTAGTTAAGGCTGTGGTATCTGATGTAGTAGGTGGTAAGGGTCTATTCGGTCAAGGTAGTAAATCAGGTAACGCTCTAGATTCATTAATGAGTACTGCTGGTAAGGTGATGGATTTCTTTTCATCAGGTTCTTCTGGTGAAGGGTTCAGTCTATCAGGTATGATGGATGGTGCTAACTCAATGCTGGGTGGTAATAAAATGCTATACAGCTTAGGTAGTAACATTGCTAAGATCGGTATGAAGATGGGTTCAGATGCCTTGATTAACTTTGCTGACGGTATAAGCTCAAGCAGCAGTATGACAGGTATTTCTAAGGCTTTCTCTGAAGGTGGTGCTCAACTAGCAGGTAGTCTTGCTGGTATGGCTCTAACAGCTTTCAACGGTTTTAATTTGTCTAAGGCTCTGTCTGGTGGTTATAAGATCAAGGGTTTGAACATCAACGCTATTGCTGGTGTTGCCAGTATCTTCCTAGGCCCTGTAGCCGCTGTTATTGGTGCTGTAATTAACCGTGCTTTCGGTATGGGTGCTAAGAAGGTTACTACCAAGGGTATTACTGGTACTTTTAGTTCCAGTGGTTTCTCTGGTCAAGGTTTCTCTGACTGGACTCAGAAGGGTGGTTGGTTCCGTAGTAACAAATCAGGTACTGACTATTCTGCACTAGATTCTTCAGTTACTGATAGTTTTACACAACAGTATGCTAAGATTCTAACTACTGTAGGTTTGACCGCTACTTCAATTGGTGTAGCTACAGACAATCTAGAGACATTCAGTAAAACTATTCGTTTAGTCCTGGGTGATGACGCTACAAAGAATCAAGAAGCTATTACAGCAATGTTCAATGAGTTGAGTGATTCTATGGTTACACATCTGATTCCAGCAATCAGTATGTATGCCAAGGAAAACGAAACTAGTACAGCTACCTTGACTAGACTGAGTTCTTCACTGATGAACGTAAACCAAGTGTTTGCGAGTATGGGTAAGAATCTAGTAGCTCTGTCGATGGAATCAGCTAATGCTGCTAGTTCACTGATTGATCTTTTCGGTAGTCTAGAAAAGTTAAAAGAAGCTACCAGCACATACGTAGATGCATTCTACACCGATTCTCAGAAGTTTGCTCTAACTCTAAAACAAGTTAACGAGGTGTTTTCAAGTCTAGGTATTTCAGTACCGTCAACTAAGGAAGCATTTAAGGATATTGTTGACCAGTTGGATATTACTACAGAGTTTGGTAATAAAGCATATTACGCTCTGATTAGTATTGCACCAGCATTCGCTTCACTGTTCGATAGTGCTGAAACTACAAAGACAAAGTTTGTTGAAGTTGCTAAGAGTATTCGTGATACTATCACAAGTATCAAGGTTTCACAGCTAACACCTGTGAATGAATTCGCTGCAATGAAGCAGACCTTTGATAGTCTAGTAGCTAAGGCTTCGGTTGCTACAGGTGATGAACTGGTTAGTTTGAGTAATCAGATTAACTCAGCAATTGAACCTCTGATCAGTAAGGCTAAGGATGTTTACGCAAGTGGTTCTGAGTTCGTAGCTATTCAGGAGGAAATCTTTGCTAAGGCTGGCATGATTGCCGATATAGGTGATTCTGCTGGTACAGTTCAAGATCAATCTCTAGTTGAACTTCAGACAATCTCTGATATACTAGCTAAGATCAACAGTACAGGTTTACTGACTGTAGGTAAGTTGGAAGATTTGTTAGCCTTGAACACTAACTGGTCAGGTACTCCGGTAGCTGTAGGTACAAGTTCAGATTCTACAAAATCTAATGCTATCTTGGCTGCAATTGGTGAAGCTAACAAGCTAACTGTTGGTTATTCAGCTAAAATTAACTCTGAGAGTCTAACACAGAGTATTGCTGGTGTAATGCAGCAAATTCAGTCCTTGACTGACGAAGGTAATAACCTTAGTATGCAAGGTAAGTATGCTGAAAGATATCGCAAGACTGTAGAGATTCCTCAAGCTATCGCTGAACTACAAACTCAACTAGCGAACCTACAAGGTCAACAAGCATACTATTCTAATCTGATGTACGGTAACTTCTCTACAACTTCATTAGAAACTCAACTGCAATCTCTACGTGATATCATTCGTGCTAACGGTGGTATTCCTCAGTTTGCTAAGGGTGGTATGTTTACCAACGGTGTCGTATCTGAACCTACTCTATTCAACATGGGTGTGATGGGTGAAGCTACTCCTGAAGCTATTATGCCTCTGACTCGTACAAACGATGGTTCATTAGGTGTGAGAGTTCAGGGTAGTACTGATATGTCACAAGTAGTCGAAAAGCTATCTGAGAATAACCGACACGCTGAAGCTAATGTAAGAGTTAGTCAAGCTGTAGGTAAGGAAGTACTCAACAAACTGCAAGCTATTGAACGTAGACTGGAAGGTCTAGAAAACGAATCTAGACTAGAGCGTTACAAAGCGTAACGTAGAAAGGTGAGTAGTATCGAAAGGTATTACTCACCTATTTTTATTTGGAGGTATTATGTCCGAATCAAACAAATGGTTAATTACAGTGGATGCTTTAGATTCGAATAATCAAGCAGTTACTCTTAGATTTTCTTCAGGTGGTTATGTAGACGCATCTGATAACTACTACGATGATAGAGTAATTCAAGCTGCTCTATTTACAAATTCTCTTTTCGCTGGTACTATGTACAGTGCTGTAGCTAAACCAGGGTTCGGTGAAACAACTCTTGTTAATACTGATGGTGGTTTAGATCACTTAGTAGATTATGCTATTGATGGTAGAGAATGTAAGATCAGTTTAGTTACAAATAGTATCATTACTCAGATTCTGAGCGGTACAGCTACTGGTTTATATTTCAACGACAAAACTGTTTCAATTAAACTAAAAGATTATCAAGTAATTACAGATCAGGTACACCCTTATTCTGTGTATGCTGGTGATAACGTATTACCAAATGGTCTTGAAGGAACTTCTGCCGATATTAAAGGTAGTAAAAAACCTAGAATTTATGGTAGAGTTAAAAACGTAAAACCTGTACTGGTTAATACAGCCAGATATATTTACGAAGTACATGATACTACAATCAACCCAAGTAATTCTGTAGAAATTACTGCTGTGTACGACAGGGGTGTACTGTTGGATAAACATACACATTACACAGATTTGAACCTATTCATGACGGACTCTGTACCTTCTGGTAAGTATATTACCTATAAAGGATACTTCAAATTAGGTAGTTTACCTTCGGGTGAAATAACCTGTGATGCTGAACGAGATGTTGTGACAGCTTCTGACGTGTTGGAGGATTTACTATCTGAAATTCCTTTACTTTATGATTCCGTTAGTAAAAGTACTTTCCCCTCGTATGAAGTAGGTGTCTCGATAGAAGGTGAAGATACCACAAGTGCTATTCTAGAAAAACTATGTAACGGTTGTGGATACTACTGGTATTTTAACGGTAATACAGTAAAAACAGACAAGTTCCGAACTAACCTCACCCCTGTTTTAACAATTGACGATAGTGCTATAATTGATATACGACGTTCTTCTTCGGGTGCTGGTTCGAATGGTGTACCTTACAAAAAGGTAATTGTAAAAGGTGATAAATGTCATACTGTTCAAACCGATCTAGCTAGTTCAGTGTCACTTGAACGTAAGGCTTTTACCGCCATTGAGTATCGTGAAGCTGTTGCAGAATCTTTGTCAACAACCACAAGGCATTTACTTGCTGAAGAACTGACCATTGAGTCTAACCTTAATAATCTAACAGACTGTAATACTGTAGCACAGAATCTACTAGACTACTTCTCTGTTCGTAGGGATACTGTAGAGTGTACTGCTTACTTAGTTGAGATTCAATCTTCAATTCAGATTGGTGGTGCAGTTGAAATTTACAGTTCGAAGCTAGGTTATTCATCAGGTAAGGTTTTCGTAATCACTGGTTTTACAATTGATGCTAGACGACAAAGAGTAGAACTGAAATTACTAGGATAAGCTATAATGAAAATTGATGACAACAAATTACTAATGGCTTGGCCTAATCATGTAGATCAAGCTAACCTAGTGGGTGGAAACTTTCGACCTACATTACCTTTGAACAACGCTAAGAATAGAGTGTTTGCTAAGAAGGCCCGTACTGTAGGTTTAGAATCATCAGGTAGTACTTTCGATATTCTACTTGATGGTTCTAAAAAAATTGATGTATTAGGTATCGCTGCACATAATCTCAGCACTTCTGCTACAATTAGATGGAAGATGTACCTAGACTCAGGTAAGACAGACTTGATATATGATTCAGGTATTACGTCTGTTTGGCCTGTAGTATTTGCTGAAGGTGAATTGGAGTGGGAAGAAAATAACTTTTGGGAAGCTACTGTAACTCAGGAAGATATTCAGAGTTATACTCCACTTGTGTATCACATTGTCAGAGAAGAAGAATTGAAATATCCTGCAGTAATTACGGTGGAAATTTCTGATGAATCTAATTTCTCAGGTTATATCGAATTCGGTAGAGTATTTGCTGGATCAGGTTACCAGCCTAGTTTGAACATGGCTTACGGTGCAACCTTGGGTTTTGAGAATAGTACTTCTCTAGAAACTTCATTAGGTCAGACAGAATATTTTGACGTTAAGATACCTCGTAGAATTGCTGAGTTTACTTTAGATGCTGTAACCGTAGACGAAGGTCATGGTACTCTATTAAGAATGCAACGACAACAAGGTATTGACAAAGAGATATTCTTTACGTATCTTGCTGATCAAACTTCTCTGCAGTATAACCGTACATTCATTGGTAGGTTAAAACAACCTGATGCAATATCACAGCCTTATGTAGACAGGCTGCAGAATCGAATTCAACTGCTAGAGATAGTATAAATATAAGGAACTAAAATGACGACTGTAACTTTCCGTAATGGTTTTACTGTATCAGACGATAATAACTCCAGTACTACCCTAAAGAACGGCGGACACCGAACTAGATTCGTACCAGCTTTAGAAGGTGTAGTACTTGCTGCTGACGAGTCTAAGAAGTGGTCTAATCTGTTAGGTTCTGTAGTTTATGATGGTGAGTATTCTGCTAAGGAATACGCTGTAGGTGATACTGTAGATTCAGCTAAACGATGGGCTGTAGGTTCTGGTGTAATTGCTGGTGGTGTTTACTCAGCCAAGTATTATGCAGAACAATCTCAAACTTTTAGCAACTCAGCAATTAATGCCCCTGGCACCAGTGCTACTAGTACAAGTCCTTTGACAATTGGTACTGGTAGTAAGACTCTAGATATCCAACCGGGTAAGGCTTTTACCCCCGGTCAGTTTGTTATCATTGCCGATCAAACTACACCTGCTAACTACATGGTAGGTCAGATTACTGCACACAATAGCACTACAGGTTCTCTGACAGTTAACGTAAATGCGATTGGTGGTGTAGGTGTAGGTCTGATGAACTGGATCATTAGTCTAACAGCTTTGGCTAACGTAGCCGGTGCCGCAACCCTTGGTGGTAATAATAGTTATTCAGGTACAAACACATATACCAGTACTACTACATTCAATGCTGGTACTACTTTCAATAGTGTTTGTAATTTTAACGGTAGTGTTGATTTATCAGGTTCATCGACAACTCTTGACGGAGATTACGTAGTTCGATATCGAGCGTCTGGTGAAAGCTCTATCAATATTGAAACTGCAGGTGTGACAGCTTCAGATAATAGTGCAATCAAGCTAACAAACCCCAATAAAACTTGGTCAATCTGGAATGCTGCAGCTACAGGTAGATTTTACATTACAGACGGTACTGTAACCTTAGTGGATTATTTACCTAGTACCGACAAGACAGTTATTCGCAAACCTCAACGTACTGATGCTGCTGTAGCTGCTAATGATCTGGTACGTAAAGCAGAACTAGATAACGCCAACGTAGAAAGTATCATCACTACTACTCAGGGTGCTCTCAGTGGTTTCCGTAACAAGATTGTTAATGGTGCCATGATGGTTAGTCAAAGATCATCATCAGGTACAATCCCTGGTACAAATACTACTACAGATAATGTATATGGTAACTTTGATCGTTGGTTTATCAGGGGTAATGTTCCTCAACCTGTAAATATTAACTTTCAATCCTCAGGTGGGTATCGGGTATGTACATTATCTAACAGTGGTTCAGCTTTTGTATGCTCCACCAATAACTTCGTCAGTGGTTTTACCACTAGACTAGAACATAACGATGTTTATGAACTGATGGTTAACTCTCTACCAATTACTGTAAGTTTTATGTTTAGATCATCAGTAAATGGTTTATTCACTACGAAACTGAAAGATTTGACAAACAATAACAAGGAATTTCTGAAGACGTTTAATTACACAGGTAATGGTAACCCTCAGAAGATTACAGTAACCTTCCCTGCACTTCCTTACTACGGTCAAACTCCTTCATCGGACTGGGGTCTTGAGTTATCTATTGCCGGTGTAGGTGGTGGTGCTTTCACGGTGGCATCTGAAGATGTTTCTTGGAGAACTGCATCAAACTCTGTGATGGTAAATGGTTGTTTAAACTGGACTAACTCAATAACTAATACCTTACGTATCTACAATGTCCAACTAGAACAAGGTTCTGTAGCTACACCATTCGAACAACGTCCTTATGCTGTAGAACTAATGTTGTGCCAACGATATTACGAAACTGGTTCATGTAAACTGTATGTTGCTAATACCACTTCTGTTAGTACAGCAGTTAACTATAGAGTACCTAAGCGAGTCACACCTAGTTTAAGTTTCGGTACAGCTACAGGAAGATCATCTACACCTTCAAGTACAGAGTGGAATGAAACAGATTCATTTGGTGTAAACAAGAATGGTACTAATGCAGAACTAGCATTTACTTGGATTTCTAGTGCGGAATAATCATGAGTTATATTAAGCATAATGATATGATCTTGAACGAGTCCACAGGTTTTCATATTCCTGTAGATAATGCTAATAGTATGTATCAAGAGTTCCTTCGCTGGCAAGAACAAGGAGGTATCCTGCAGGACGCCTCAGGTACTCCTACCAGTTCTTACCCGAAGGTTTCCGCTATCACTATCCGTCAAGCTAAACTAATCTTGCTTCAAGAAGGTATGCTAGACGATATTGAAATACTGATTGCAGGTCTACCGAGGTCTGTTCAAATCGAATGGGAATACGCTTCTGAAATATTCAGGGATAATCCTCTGTTGTCTAATGCAGGGTTATCTGATGAAAAACTAGACGAGTTGTTCTACAAGGCATCTAAACTATGAGGTGAGTATGGAGTTTATGAAGGTACTTGCATTCTTACCGGATGTTAGTGCTGCACTGATGGTTGCGGTATTTATTATCGCAATCTTCTTTCATCTACGCAAAACAAGTAAATCAGAGAGTGCAGAAACTACAGTATATGTTTTACTTACACGCGAAGTAGAACGACTGAATCGTGAGAATACGCAATTGAAAATGGAACTAGAGGTTGTACGTCAACAACTAGCCGAAGAACGAATGCACTATGCTGAAGAAATGTCAAATGTAAAACGTATGGTATACGAACTACAGACAGAACTTCAAATCAGGCGTTCTCAAATGAACAAGTAATAGGAGTGTAAATTGGCACCGTTAATCGCTGGTATCGTATCTACCCTAATCTCAAATAATCTACCTAAGTTAGCTCAAGCAGTAGTTGACAAAGGTGTAGATTATGTAGAAGAAAAAACTGGTATTAAACTACAACCAGATATGTCTAAGGAAGAAATTGAAAGGCTACGAGTAGAATCTCAGAAGCACGAAGAATTCTTAATCAC
>JACCDR012516759.1_pt1 | contig 11999 bp, 10 predicted proteins | sample 7446431 | NCBI WGS metagenome assembly JACCDR01 (sample SAMN15323443, study PRJNA562643) | freshwater metagenome | isolation source: river surface water | place: USA:Blue River Watershed | collected 2017-08-17
ATTTATCCTACATACAAGACTCTCGCAGTTGTTTATGTACAGCCGGTCTATGTACTTGTTGTTTATATTGAGTTCCGCCAGAGACTCGCAGTCGTCTATGTATATATCTCCGGCATAGCTATTGCCTGCTATAGTTCTCAGCATCTGACACTGCTCGACTATCAACTCGGTGGTTCTTATGTTGGTCATGTCTGTTATGTACTGGCAGTTGGAGATATCTATCTTAGACGTAGCAGATACATTATCGATGGAACATATGGTATCGCTACCATCTATAGTCAGGCTATCTATATGCCAGCCGCTGATGGCTGAGATATCATTGTCGCCGGCAATCTTCACACGTAGGTTGCTCTGCTTGTTGGGTCTGTGTATCTGTATAAGGTTCAACATCGTACATGTATCCACAACCAGAGAACACGTACGCTTGTGTAGTTGGATGACCACCAGAGATGGACATCGGTCAACCACTATGGTCTTTATATCCACGTAGCAGAGATATACAAGGTTGAAGCAGTACCGAATGAGTAGCTTATGCCCATCTATTTCGGACAGCAGCTTCAGATTGTCGCATTGGCCAATATCCATACAGCCCACATTGGTTAGCTGGCACACGCGGAGTAGCTTGTTGCACTTCGTGATGATTATATTTCTCACATTCGATATATCACTCACTGATGTGAGAACCCCACAGTTGATTATCCGCAAATCCTGGATATTACTGATATTGTCAACCGTCTCTATATTGCATGTATCCAGAACCAGGATATTAAGATGGCTGCAACCATCCAACTCGTGGGCTATGTTGAAGATGCGACACCTCTTGAGTTTCATTACCACCACCGCCACGAATATATTGGACAGACACGTAAGCAACTTGCTGATGTCTATACTAATGAGTTTTACAGACTTGGCTGACGGCAATTTAAGTTGATGCATGTCTGGCACCATATTGATACGAATCATCTCCGCGGACTGGCAATCTATGATGTGGAGATTGCGGCAGTTTGATATGTTGATGGAATGAACAGACCCTACTCGAATACAATTGATAGATGCCGAGTCTTCTATGGTGAGGCTCAGCAGTGATGGACATGTATTGATGGTCTGGATGGTGGTGTTGCACAGTTGAAGAGTAGATAGAATGGGGCAGTTGCGGACATGCTTGATATGCTGGTTGTCCTTCATGACTAACGTGGTGGTGTAGCTGTCCGTGAACACGCTGTCTAAGCTATCTCGATTCATATTGATGGTGTTCATATAGCGAGTACGTTTGGGGGCAATCATCATGGATTATATATATTGTATGCAGTTAAGACTGGCCAAAATTGATACAAGTTAGAATATCATATAGCTAAGCAATATGGCTAACTACAGACTTCTGAACGAGTTCATTGAGAAATACAGCGACCTGCCAGAGCAAGGCACCGAAGCATGGAAGACGCTACGTCTGGATTTCATAGGAGGAAGCGAGATTGCCTCTGTCATTAGACAGAACAAGAACAAGACTCCATACAAGCTCATCAAGGAGAAACTGGGGTTCGACAAGTTCAACGGAAGTATAGCCACGCACTGGGGCAACGTGTTCGAGGAGCTCATCAGACTTCACTGCGAAGATGTGTTCACATGCACCATCCGCGAAACTGGAAGCATCCCATACAAGGATGGAGTTCTATCATATAGTCCTGATGGACTGGCAGTTATCCCAACTCTGTCTCTAACCAATAGCCTTGGGGAAATAGGGAACATAGATGATACCCAACCAACCCAGTTGACCTTGTTTGAATTCAAATGCCCGCACTCTCGCAAGGCCACCAACGTCATCCCAGATTACTACCTTCCTCAAGTGAATATAGGAATGAACATCATCGACATAGCACAAACAGCTGTCTTCGTGCAGGCTATCTATAGGAGATGCAGCTTCGGAGACCTTGAGTACAACTCTAACTATAATGCTAAGGGACATTTCAGGGAGTTTAAACACGACAGCAATCCTGTAGAGTGTGGGTTCATGATATTCTATACAGACGAGCCATCCGATGATATCAATACTCTTGTTGAATGCATCTATTCTGAGTTCGAGATAGATACAGTGGAAGGACTACTGGATGTAGGAGACCTCTATGATAATTATTATCTGGAGAATATTATGGAGAGGTGTGTCCATCACACTATGAAGGTGGACTACTCCATCAGAGAGACATACAAACAGAGTGTGTTTGCAGAGAACCAGTATACCATAGACATGTACAACAGAAGCATGCAACACAGGATGACCATGGCTCTCAGGAATAAACTGGAGACCGTCGAGAATGCCGTGTTCGTGCTGCCATTCAAGCTCATGAGCGTCTACTATACATCCGTACCTAAGAACCCCAACTACATTCAAGAGACGAATGCTTACAACATGGCAGCCAGAGTGCTGCAGTGTATAGAGGACCATAGAGGTATGGATGACAAGAAGGCCGTGGAGAAGAGCATCCGCAAATATAAACTGTAGGCTATCTCATTTTTTTCGTATAGTATAGGGATGGAGGATAGACTGAAGCATATCTTGGAGGTGGCCAACCGCATTATGCCATGGTACCAATCCAGGAGCGACAAGCTTATCAAGTTCATACTCGGAGACCTCAAGAAGAGACAGGTGGTGTTCGCATACAACTCGATTGCGTGCGATGGCAATATATTCATGATAGTGGCGGATGATCCCAAGAAGCTTATAGCCCAAATAATGCAAACCATACAGGATGCCCATTCAAAGGAGTTCCAGGACACACTCAACCCAGTCAGCGTCATAACCAAGCTATCAGAGTCTGAGTTCATGGTAGATATGAATGGAACTCACATGATGTATGTGGTGAAGGCCAGTGTTCCATCCAACAATGTACTCAAATCCATAGCATGCAAGTGTGCTGCAGATGTGCGCAACTACTATGATATCACCAAACTCGATGAGCTTCACCCAGACTTCAATTATTCCAAGAAGGCCATAGAGGAGATAGAGGGAGGTAAGAAGAATAAAAATAAGAAGTCAGTCAAGCCCAAGCGTACCAACCCAAGGATGGATGCCCTTGCAGATTTAATAAAGCTCATCAATGATGATGCAGAGATAGCCAAGGGTATCATACTGGTGGACTCCATAGAGGACTGTGCCTACAATGCCATGAACATCATATATATAGACCGTAAGTACAAGGATGCCATAACCAATCGCATGCAAGCCCTGTATACTGGCAGTGTTAGATACAAGTTCAAGGCATTCATGCACAACGACTTCCATGTTCCGTACAACTTCAAACTAACCAAACACAGCTGTCTTGTATCCGACGGCAACACAGGACAATCTACCTACATAGCTAACCTGTACAATCTTGGCGGCTTCATGCCGATACCCACATATAAATCTCCCAGAGAAAAAAATATAATCATGGCACATCTTATGATACGACTACAGCTGCTCTACATAGACCTGTTCATAGTGGAACACAAAACTAAGACAGCAGACCCCAAGAACTACAAGGCGGTATACTACAATAGACTCATGTCTGCATATGACAAGACCATATCATTTGATAAGGAAGTAGAGTGGGTTGGGTACTATATGGATGATGCTCAGAATCGTATCAAGTTCAATATGATGTCCAGGGTAAATAATAACAACGACCAGTACTATATCTAAGCGATGTGGAGATAATAGCTGGCTATGGTTCTGGTGTAGATGTTGTCATTACCACTCGTGGCCTCTATGACTGCAGTAGATATATCTTGCTTAGAGTGTGCCACAAGTAGCTTGCGGCGTATCCGATTGACTATACGTATGGCCATTGAGTTGTATATGATATGACAGTGCGCGGACAGAAGAGCCCTCTTGATACCCAACTTGTTCTTATGGGAGTCTATGATATCCAGCATGGCTTCCATAAATGCCTGGCTGAGCAACCACTTATCGTCCGATATATTTTTTTGGATGAAGGCATCAAGGTCGTCCTGCAAGGTCTTCAGGAATGATTCTTCGGTTATGGACTCAGTGAATGCCATATATTGAACACGCTTGAATGCTATGGCATCATCATACTTCTTGGCTCCGTTTATAAGCTCGGTGAGCATACTGTTGTATGACTCTATTATCTGAGAAGGAGTGCGTCTCAACAGCTTCTGGACCAATGCATTGGTTATTGGCGCATGGCGATATTTGAAATGCTTCATATCGTTTGTCCATAAGATGTATGCTTGCTGAGTATCGTTAGTGGTATTGATTGCCAGCATCTCCGATTTCTTGACAGTAGCCTTGCCTCCATATCTAAGTAGATTGGTCTTGGATATCATTTCAGGATTGATACCTTCTACCTGCTGGGATTGGACTATTGATGACAGAGGAGTTATATCGAAGTATGTATCGTTGTTGATGTTGGTCATCACCAGCAGTCCAGTCTCCTTGTTCTTATCTATAGATAGCTGCTTGAGGGATGCCTCTATGGTTTGTAGTCCAGATAGAACATCGGGGATATCAACCTCTATTCCAAACAACTTGAGCATAGCAGTCTTGATATCTATGCTATCTCCCTCGTGTGGAAATAGATTGAATGTCTGTAGCTTGTTGATGCTATCGAACGGAACGTTGAGCTGCACCTTAGTGGCAAGAATGACCTCCTTCAGATGATTTATCTTGACATGCACATACTCAGATAGATTGGAATTTTTTATCTGAGGATACAGCTTCTCGACTATCTTGGCTCCTATAGGAATGAAGTATCTACTGTTCTTCTCCAGCTTGACATGATTCTCAAGACCTTCCTGGCCCATGCATACGAACACAACATCAACGAATGCCTTGATATCCTGGATGGGCTCGCGATCTATATAGCGTACGAACTCGTCTCCTTGCTTGGATATGTTGGCAAGTATCTTGGTATGAAGGTCCATCAACTTGAGCCGAATACCAGTAAGTGATGTCATCAGCTTCACTATACCAGCATCGCTCCTGTCTATGTTTGCCACAAGATCCTCATGCTTGTAATCTATACTGTCTATAAGATTGCTCAGGTTATAGGCCACCACACTCTGGTACAGGTATATCTCGAAGAATGATATGAGGTCTATGGATGCTTTGTCCTTGGGTACCGACTTGGATATGTATGAGAATGACACTGTCTCCATGAGCAGGGATGCTGGTGTGTAGCTAATTTCATTGTGTTCTTTGATGAGCTTCAGGCATTCATTGATGAACGTGTTGTTCAGTTCGAAGTTGGCTGTGTTAAACATTGATGCTATATATGATATGATGACAACTGTCATAAAAAAGTGCAATCACTGGACTTAGACGACCACTCGCTTGGCTCCTCGTCGAGTCTTCTTTGGCTTGGGCTGCTCATCCACTTCATAGGTGGGGAGCTCAAGGTCCATATCCTCAATGGGCTTGGCATCAAGTGCCTCGTTTATCTTGTCGATGTCAGGCTCTTCTTCCAACATAGCCACATCTTCTTCCTCAGTCTCGCCTTCCTCTTCAGTTTCTTCCTCCTCCTTCTCATCACTCTCTTCTTCCTTACTTTCCTCCTCATCCTCATCTATCTCCTCTATGGTGGTTAGCCGCTTGGGTTGTGGGGCTGGTGGGGCTGGTGGAGTCTCATCCTCACCTTCATCCTCATCTTCAGACTCTGATTCACATTCATACTTGCTGGTATCTCCAGCTATAACAGTATCTGTGGGAGATGGAGCTATTGGTTCGGCCTGTGTGAGCATGGCTTGCTCAGCGAGCTTCTGTTCTGCTCGCTGCTTGCGATACTTGGTGAAGTACTTCCATAGAACATATATTACTATGATGATAGCCAGGACGAAGAAGATTGGAAGCAGATAGGTCTTCAGCTTGTATATAAATCCACTGGCGGCAACTGCTATTGTAGCAACCTTCTCAGTCTGTGGAGATGCCTCTGGTTCTGCCTCCTTAACAGCCTTACTTGAGATATATGGAGCGGCTATGGACTTGTCCCACATACGAGGGGCTACTTCTATATGCTCGGCCTGCTGCATGTTCAGATATATATTACGTTGCTATCTATCAAAACAAAAAACAGATTACTCCATGACCGTGGTCAGCACATCAACAATGATGCGTTTCATATTGGCTCCGATATCAGTACCCTCAATGATGCGCAGGATGACTCGTAGTATGATGAGCACCAGCATGCATGGAATCATCAACAGCATTAGTAGCAAGGCAATGAATATAGACCAAGCATCACTGTGTGCAATGTAGATGTCGCTCTGTACAACTGTGGATGCCTCCGATGTAGCATTCATCAAGATGGTACCATCCTCAGAGATATTCTGATAGTAGTACGCATCATAGAGCCACTGTGGCATATCCGGGATGGCATCATATGTGGTAAATGGAACTACCCACTTGTACGGACGGTTCACCTCATGATTGATGGATGGCTCAGCAACGAACTGGCATTTCTGAATCCAGGCATCTACTCCAATCTTGCGTCCATCAACTCGCAGTACTTTGATGGCGGCAGACATATCCTTCATTCTAATTGGGTCGAACTTGAAGATGTAGTGGCGTCCTCCATTGGGGGTTTCTTGTGTTGGACACAGCGGTAGGTGATACTTGTTAATCATCTTGTTGAAGTAGAACATGCCATCATCCTTCATATCAACATCGATGCAGCAAATTCCAGACTCAGCTCCGCAGATGATTCCAATGTTGGCTGTTCTGGAGCTAACCTCGAAGTCATATCCCTTCTTCAAATTGGTCCAGTTAGCAACTGCTGGGATCTTACCGGCAGATCTATCTTGGGTCTTCATCAATGGGATAACTACAAAGCCCAGCTTTTGGTACTTAGTCTTGGCTGCAGATAGGTCATTGCTTGGCAGCATGACTGGAACAACAGTGTTGCTCTCTCTGGTATACTCGATATCAAGACCCATTCTCTTATATCGATTGACTACCTTCTCCTCATAGTCTGAATGACAGATGTAGTTCCTGATATTGGTCATTCTTCCTTGATATGCCGCATAGACATGCCCAGCATGGTACACAGTTCTGAGTAGCGGCACTTGGATGAACTTGTGTCGGAAGATATCAATGTTCTGTACCAATTCAGATGGATTTGGGAAGTAGTTGCTATCAAGACACACGCAGTGCAGTACCAGACTCATATCATCCACATTCAGAGTTATCGTCTGCTCAGTTGCATTGTGGTCAATAACTTCACTGAATGCATATGGTTTGAGTGGCTGTCCATGGTAATGCTCAGCCTTGTAATTATTTATGTTGAAGTTATCACAGAGAGCAGACAATGCCTTATGACTGCTATTAGTGAACTTATTAAAGTCCTTGCGACTAATGAATGCGATATCAATATCCCTCGGAATGCTGGTATCAATATTCATCAAGTAGCGCATCATCACTGAGCCATAGATGAACCCATGGAAGAGGTCAATCCACTTCAGCATAGATGGGAGCAGCTCCGGAGCAATGGCATGGAGCTTGTAATGCATGGTCTTGGAGAGCTTCTCGGCGTTAACTGGCATGGACATCATGGTTTCTGGACGATGGTTGTATATTTATTAATTACAGCCGTCAATTTTGTGATATTGGCCTCTGGGCCCATTATAAAAAAATTATACCAGTCTTGGTGGTGTCTGGGTTTCAATATTGATGGCCTTCATGATATCGAGCACATCCGTCAGAGATATATAATGGTTGGGCTTCCATGTGATATCAATTCTGGATATCTTGATGGTCTTGCGAATAATCTTGCTGGCATTTCTATCATCCGAGTTCTGAATACATCTATCGATATATTTGTTCAAACGGTCGCATACATTGGTTCTGAAATCAATACCATTGGCATTGTAGAAGATATCAAATGCTACCTTGTACTTACTCTTCAGGAATAGAGTCTTCCTTCCCTTGACATACTTCAGCTGTCCAGATATCATCTTGAAGTGATGACCATCCTTATCTTCTTTACACATCACCAACACATGATGAACATCCTTCTTATCCTGTGGATTCTTGGTAGATGTATAGCTCTTGGCTTCCAGTTGTTTGGATACAACAGTAAGCTTCTGTTCTGTAAGCTGAGCAGTTATGTTCAGCTGACTAAGCTCAATCTTAAGGTCATCATTATCTTCAGAAGCCTTCTTGCCAAACGCAAGCAGTTTATCAATCTTGACATTCTGTTCGGCATCTCTAAGTTTGGACTCCTCAGCAAGCTCATTCATTCTATCCATCTTTGTATTCAAATCATTAATACACGTAAGCCGTGATGTAGATATCTTATCAATTCTCTTGATTTGATATTTATCATAGTACTTGACTACCTTCTGTAAGAATTGAAAGTACTTGGCATAGATGGCTGGGTCCTTAGTTTGATTCTTTCTACGCTGAGCTCTCTGTAATGCCAAGAAGAATGCTTCAGGTGTAAGCATGTATAACTTCTTATTAATATAACCTCCTTGCTTCACCGGCTGCTGGACGTCCAGCAGCCGGTAGTCAGTATCTTGTTCCAATCCAAGAGATTTCAATCTATCCTTAATATTAGCACTTCGTCCACTTGTAGCAACACCATAATCAATCAGCTTCTGATGATGAACAACAAACTGTCCTTCATTCTCTTCCTTGTCAATCTCCAAGAAGTCATCCATGCATTCAATATCAATCTCATCATAGAACTGGTCATGTAGTTCCTTCACGAAGTCATGAAGAACAATCTCACGATTAGTATCCACAATGTGGTCAATATAGGCCGAGATGGTGTCAAACTTCATGGTTTCCGGACGATGGTTGTATATCTATCAATGACAGCTGTCAATTTTACGATATAGCCAATATCATCGTAAATGTGTATATCTTTGATGGTCTTACTCCATTGTAGGAGTTTTGGGAAACGTCTCCCAAAACCCAATCGGTACCGGCTGCTGGACGTCCAGCAGCCGGTAGTCTATATCTTGCTCCAATAAGATATGTTTTGCTGGACGTCCGGGTTTACTCTACTTGGAACCTTTTGCAGGACGTCCGGCTTTACTCCATTTGAGACCCGCTGCAGGACGTCCTGCAGCCGGTAGTCTATCTCTTGCTCCATTAAGATAGGTTTTGCCGAATGTCCGGATTTACTCTATTTGGGACCTTCTGCAGGACGTCCTGCAAAACCCAATTGATATCTACAATGTATGACTTAATAAAAAAATATACTCAGGCCTATTCAAATGCCTTCATGACTGACTTGAGGTCCTTCTTGATAACCACAACAGCCTTCTTACAGAGCTCCTCTGCGTCAGGATGCCTCACATCGATAATTACCTCTCGCTGCGATGGATGTGGCAGCCGATCGGATACGTAATCAATGGTTGGCTCCAGAGCATACACATAGCTGCTTATCAGCTTGCCAATGGAATGGGTCTCATTCAGAATGGATAGCTTGTACACACCAAACTCGGTCTTGGCTCGGCTGAAGTCTATGTTATCCAGTCTCTCCATGAGACTATCTATGGCAGTTCTCACCAATTCCTTGGGGTTATGAACTCCAGATACCTCCATCTCAATTCTGAAATGGTCTGGGTTCTGAGTCATGGATGGCTGACTGAAATCCTGGTCAATCATCTGATATCCAATCCTTCCGGGCATGACTCTGGAGTTGTTGTATCCATAACTGGTGATGACCCTGATGTCATTGAGCGAGAACGATGTTCCGCTGTTGATGTTGCAGATGGGGACCATTGGTAGGATACCATCTGATTTCTTGACTCCATTGATTTTGATATCATCGGTGAGCACATCCATTGGTTCATCGGTGTTGTTCTCTACTTGTACAGAGAACACAGTATCCACATCCATATCCTGAGAGATTGGAATCATCTCCACCCGTTTCTTGATGACCTCCCTGATAACATACCTATCCGTAGAGTGGATATCCGTGAGGGATATGGTCAGATGCTTCATGGGCATCTCCGATATCAGCGTCCTACGGATGGCATTGGCCAGTGCTGTATTACCATCAAGTATATCGAACACCATCTCATTGTTGACCACCGGCGGCACGTACTTGGCGAGCTTGGCATATGGGGTCTTGCTCAGATTGATGGTATTGCTCTGGTTGCTGATAATCTTGGCGGAGGGCATTGCTATGTTAATTGTAAGAGACTGTGGTTATATATAGTATATACAATAATCAATTTTGAGCTCACGTAATATGGCCAAGTACCAGAAGGTTAACATAGTACTGAAAGATGACCCGCGGCATGATACGGACAATGAGCGTATCATGGACTATCTCAATGACCGATACCAAATAATCAATGACTGCCACTATGTCATCATACTGACAGTGCTGGACCAGTCCAATATAGATGACTTCGTCAAGAAGGACCTTGAGACACTCCCAGCAATGGAGGTGGCGGGTGGGGATTATATATATGGGGTCAACTCCATCATAGCAGAGCTGGCCCAACTCGAGTGTAAGCAGCAAATCATACAGGCAAAGAACAAGATGCAGCTCAAGGACAACAGCATTGATTTAAAATCTGCCAAGACTATAGATGAGATGATAGAGAACGAGATTGCCAACAAGGATTTGCAGGATGAAGAGGAGAGCCAAGGAGCAACTGGAGCTGGCTATCACAAGGCGAAGGGGGCTTCGGAGTCAGTGCTTACTGAGAGTGAGATAACTGCCAAGATTGACCGGTACAGCGAGATATACAAGAGCCCATCCGATGCTGCAGCTCCCCCGCGTAGGGCATCCAAGGGAAAGCCAATAACCAGTATAGCTACAGCCAAGCTAACCGATGATGATGTGGATGACATGATGGCTAAATCTGGGTTCGACAAACAGGAGCAACTGCTGATGAGAAGCATGATTGGCATCTAATGCTAATATAGCATCCTATAAATAATATACACTATGGCCGACCAAGACCCCAACTTCTATATCAATGGCGCCAAGCAGATGGTTGCCGAGGGCAAGGAGGTGGTTAGTAAGATAGTTGCCTTCATGAAAAAGAACGAGAAGGAGCTCAAGGAATTGGAACCACACAAGCGCAAGAAGGCCATCTTGGAGTTTGAGCCAGCCAAGTCATTCAATTCTATTCACCCAATCGTGTTCCAGTATCTTGCAGTGGAGGGCGTGTTCAACGCCAATGCATTCAAGCGATACATACTGGCCGTGTATGGCAAGCCCAAGGATATGGAGGCGATGGAGAAGGCTCGTCATGACAAGAAGGAGATGTATCATTACAAGAATGCCCAGTCTGCCTTGTACTACAAGTATCTGCTGATGGAGACCAATCCAAACGTGGACAGGAACAAGATTCACGAGCTGTATCTTGACTGCGTGAGCCAGCTCAACATGGATACAGACAGGATGATAGATGCCTATGAGAAGGCTGAGAAGGAATCCAAGATACAGGAGGACAAGTTCAATGAGGAGAAGCGAAAGGAACTTGTGGAGCTTCTCAAGAAAAAAATATAACCAGCCTACTTATACTTAGCCAACAAGACTGATACCTCCTTGGCACTTATGCCAGGACCCTTCCCAGTTTTTTTGTCATGGCCCTCCTCAAACAGAGGCATATCTATATCCGCTATTCCATCATCATGTATGCCAATCTCTATATCTATCTCCACTGTGTCATCCTCGAGCGGCTCATCCTTCTTGATATTCTTGCAATCAACCACCTTATCGTTCTGTAGACACTCACACTTGATATCATCGGCATCATCACATATAGGACCATTGCCAAATATCGTATTCACTGAGATGTCATCTGCTCCTCCAACGACGTTCAGACCTCCATATCCAGCCCCATCAAAGTAGTCCATGGCGGTGCCTCCACTGTATATGCTCCTAATGAAACTAATCTTGGTTCCTTCTGCCATCGTGTTGTATATTATACTCCGATTATTTTTTATTACCGCCCGGCAATACGCTGCAACTTCGTTATTATCATATTGTGGAGTTGTCTCACGACCGCCTCGTCCAACATGTCCAGGTCTATGA
>JACCDR010480927.1_pt1 | contig 11997 bp, 14 predicted proteins | sample 7446431 | NCBI WGS metagenome assembly JACCDR01 (sample SAMN15323443, study PRJNA562643) | freshwater metagenome | isolation source: river surface water | place: USA:Blue River Watershed | collected 2017-08-17
GATCAACTCTTCGGGCTACAGGGCGCGCCTACAGGCTGGGCAGACCAGATGCAGGCACAGATGCAGTCGGGGATGATTTCCCCGTCACCGACCATGTATGGGGCGGAAAGAGCCCTTCCAGGGTCGAAGCCTCCGCAGGCGGGTGAAAGAAAGATGTTCCCGGCCCCGGATGCCCCCAAAATGGCAGAGCCGATGAAGCTCGGCGGTCCCGCTCCCGTGGCCGCGCCTTCGGCCGGCACGGCTTGGAAAGGTGCGCTGCAAGGGTTCTCGGAAGGCGGTCTATTCGGGGCCATTGGCGGCGCGATGGACGCGCAGGACAAGGTGACGAAGCAGAATGAACTCTATCAGACGCTCGTTTCAGGCGGTGTCGAGCCGCGCACGGCTCAACTCCTGATGAAGCAGCCGGAAGCCTACAAGGTGATCGAGGGGCTGAAAGCCGAGCGTCTGAAAACGCAGATGGCGAACCAAACGGCGCAGTTCCTTGCCAATAAATTCCAGATGGACCCGGTGCAGGCGCAAGCCGTGGCGCAGGACCCGGAACTGTTGCGCAAGTACCTGCAGCCGGGCGGGACGCAGGGGGCCTTTACTGGTCCAGACGCCTACAAGGTTGTTGATGGGCGATTGGTTCAGTTAACTGCCGAAGGTCCGCAGGACGTGACGCCGGAACGTCCGCGCACGAAATTACAGGACAGGATCGATCAGGAGCAGTTTAAGGCAGATGTGAAGTCGGTTGATCGCTACATTCAAGACGCAGACTCCGCCAATGATCTGCTCAACAAGCTGGGGCGACTCAAGATCGCCCGCGACCAGACCGGCCGCGAGGGTCCGATCTCTAACATTCTGCCAAGCTACAGTGCGGAAGCGCAGCAGGTGGATAGCGCGTCAACCGAAATCCAACTTGAGTTTACCAAGCAGACCAAAGGCGCGATTACCGAACGTGAAATGAGCCTATTCGCAGGGGCAACGCCGGGCTGGCAAATGACCGACGAGGCGGCCGGGCCTGTCATTCAAGCAATGGAACTTGCGGCGCAGCGCACAAAGGAAAAAGCGGCGTTCTATGACGCTTGGCTGCGAACGCACAGTTCGCTCAATGGAGCGCAGAACGCCTGGAATGCGTTCATGAACGACAAGCCGATTATTCAGAAGGATCAAAGCGGGCGGCTCCAGTTGGCTCCTGAAAATCTCGGCGCGTGGCAGGCGTACCTTGGAGGCGGCCGGCCGTCCGGTCAGCTTGACGGTTCGTCCCTGCAAGGTCGCGGCACAAAGCCGATGGTCGGCGGTGCTGGGGCCGATGGCTTCAAGGTGGAGTTTGAATGATGGCAACCATCCGCATCACCGGGCCGGATGGACGGGTGGCGCGCATCACGCCGCCGGAAGGCGCGACGCCGGAACAGATCGAAGCCAAGGTCGCGGAAGTCAAGGCGAATTGGACGGCCGCAGCCGAGCCAAAGACCTCCATGCTGGGCTCGATTGCGCGCGGTCTAGGACAGGCGGCTTTCGGTCTAGGTGATGAAGCCGAGGCTTTAGTTCGCGCCGGGTTCGACCCGGATAAGACCTATTCCGACGTTATCCCGCAAGTTCGGGCCGATCTCGCGCAGTCTCAGGCGGAACATCCATATGCGACCTACGGCGCTGAAATCCTCGGCTCTGTCGCTCTGCCGATGGGCTTGGCATCAAAGGGTATTGGGTACACCGCGAAGGCAATGGGCCAAGGTCTGCCGGCTACGATCAAATCCGGCATAAAAGAGGGCGCGGCTTACGGTGCGGCCTACGGTGCCGGCAAGAGCGAAGGCGATTTGCAGAACCGGGCCGAAGGTGCCATCGGCGGCGGTGCGGTCGGTGGCGTCGTCGGTGGTCTAGCGCCTGCCGTGGTCGCCGGGGCCGGCCATGTCGTCGATAGCTTCCGGTCGAACATCAACAAAATCCGCAATCCTCTCGACGAAGCCACAAGGGAAGTCGCAAAGACGGCCAAGGCCAGCGACGAGAACGCAACTTTCATGCGGGCGCTGGGTCTGACGCCGCAGCGCATCGACGACAACCCGGATGCGGCCAACCTGATCGCGGCAGGCGCAGCCGGCCAGGATGTTCGCCTCGTTGACACGATGGGCGCGTCTGGCCGTAGGCTTCTGAGATCAGCCACGAACAACTCGCCGGAAGCGCAGGAGATTGCCGAGGCGGCTCTTTATCCGCGCTCTCAGGCGCAGGGCGAGCGGGTTATCGACTTCGTGCGTAAGCTCACCGGCCGGCAGGGCAACGCTGGGCAGGTCAGCGACCAGTTGACTGCGTTCGGGAAGTCCATGCAGGACCCTGCCTATAAGCAGGCGATGACGGCCGGCGATCGTCCGCTCTGGTCGCGCAACCTCGAGGCGCTGACCGGCTCCGATCTGGTCAAATCCGCCATGCAGAAGGCGGCGCAGACGGTCAATTCCCGTTCAATTGCCGAAGGCGGCGGGGCGATGAATGTCGGGGTTCAGTTCGACAATGGCGTGATGCGGTTTACCCGTGGCGATGCGGGACGCACGACCTACCCCAACCTGCAGTTTTGGGATGAGGTGAAAAGGAACCTTGGCGATTTCGTCGGGAAGGCCAAGCGCACCGGGGCCAAGAATGAAGCGGCAATCGGGACGCAGACCGTCCAGCGGCTTCGCGACGAACTCGACCAGATGGTGCCGGAATATAAAAACGCTCGCGGCATCGCGGCGCAATTCTTCAAGGCTGACAACGCGCTTGAAGCCGGCGAGACGTTCGCCAAGGGCCGCTATGACTTCAACGAGGTTGAGAAGGCTCTGGCCGGCATGAAGCCGATGGAGCGCGGCATGTTTCAGGAGGGCTTCGTCTCGGGCTACCTGCACAAGATCGCGGGCACCGGCGACCGGCGCGACCTTGCAAAAATCCTGATGGGCGATGCCAACGCTAGGCGGGCGTTCGAAGTAGCGATGGGCAAGAACGGCGCCCGTCAGTTGGAAGCCTTCCTGCATATCGAGAAGGTCATGGAGGCGTCCAAGGGCGCGCTCGGCAACTCGACCACGGCGCAGCAGTTGAAGGACGCAGGCGCGGCCGGGATCATCACCGGGCTCGGCGGCGGCGCGCTCTCGGGCGGGTATTTCGACCCGACTGCGGCGATCATGGGTGCGCTCGGCAAGTACGGGGCCGGCAAGGTCAAGTCGAACATCGATAACAAGTTCGCTCAGCACATTGCGGCCATTCTGACTTCGAAAGACCCGAAGGCGGTCAATCTCGCCATGCAGCAGCTATCGACGCCCGACAACCTCGCCACGCTGCGGCGGATTTCGGCGGGGATCACGGGTGCCGGCGCAAATATCGGCGCGAACGTGTCGGCGCAGGAGGGGCAATAAATGGCACTCCCGCAAACCTACCTCGACCAGATCAAGAAATTCGAAGGTTTCCACCAGAAGCCGTATTGGGATTACAAGCAGTGGACGGTGGGCCACGGCACCCGCGCGGCTGGTCCAAACGACGTCGTGGATCAGGCGGAAGCCGACCGGAGGCTACAGGCAGAGATCGCCAAGGCGGCGGCGCTGGTCGATGGGTTCGCCCCCGGCATCGATCCCGGCACGCGGGCGGCGCTGACGTCGCTCACCTTCAACGCTGGCGGCGATTGGATGAACTCCGGTCTAGGGCAGGCGATCAAGGCGGGCAACCTCGACCAAGCGCGCGCATCCTTCCAGCAATACGTCAAGGCGGGTGGGCAGACTTTGCCCGGCCTCGTCAACCGCCGGCAGGCTGAACTTGGCTGGTTCGGACAGAACGCAAGCGATCCCCGCAACGTCGCGATGAACTCAGGATCGGCGGGGGTTGATCCAGATGGGGCCTACGGCGTTGCGGGAGCCATACACACGGCCGACGTTGGCGATGCTGGGGTAACGCTACCCCAAACGCAAAAGCCCGCTGGCGGCGTTCTGACGGGCTCCCAGCAGGGGCAGGGGATGCTCGCCGGGATGTTCGACGCCAACGAGGGTGTAACAGGCGGGGATGTGTTCAAGGCGGTTCTCGGCGGGCTCGGCAATGCCTTCGGGGATGTGCCGCAAGCTAAGGCCCCGGACATCAATTTGCAGATGGTCCAAGCGCAAGCGCCGAGAGTCGATCTTTCAGGTTTGAGCCAAGCGGTTCGCAAACGGAAATGGGGGGTGTGATGGGCAAGGGTTCGGGCAAGGCGAAGATGCCGGCCGATACACAGTTCGATCAGGATTTAAAACAGCAGGGGCCGGCTATGTCCGACCCGCGCGGGCCGATCCTGCAGCTTTCACAGCTCGGCGGGTTTCCCGGTCAGATCGACTGGTCGCAGACGAGCCTCGGGGCGCAGATGGAAGGGCTACCTCCGGAACTCCTGCAACAGATCAAGCTGACAGGGATGCCGCGACCGGTGCCAACGGTGGCGCCACAAGCGGCACCCGTAAAGAAGCGGCTGGGGGTGTGAGATGACGGTATTCCTCTGGTCTACCACGGCCGCCACGAACGATGACGTGGACAGTTCGATCAACTGGCAAGAAGGTCAGTCGCCGGCATCCGTCAACAACTCGGCACGCGCCATGATGGCGGCAATCGCCAAGTGGCGGAATGATCTTTCCGGCAACCTCGTCACGGCCGGATCATCCACAGCCTACACGCTGACGACGGCGCAAGGTTTCACGTCGCTGTCCGACGGATTGTTCGTCTCGGCGCGCATGGATGAAGTGAACGGGGCAAGCCCGACTCTAAACGTGGACAGTCTCGGCGCGAAGTCGATCGCGACGGTTTACGGGACGGCAGTCGGCGCGGGCAAGCTCCGGGCCGGCGCTATCTATACGTTCGTGTATGACAGCACCGATGACAAATGGATCGTGCGGGGTGATCCCAACGGATCGTTTGAAGCGGGCACAAAGATTTTGTTTCGCCAAACGGCGGCGCCGGTCGGCTGGACCAAAGACACGACATATACCGACGCGGCTTTGCGGGTGACGAGCGGGACAATCTCACAGCAGGCGACGGCAGGTAAAGAATTCTCGACGTTGTTTGCAGCGCGAACGATCGCGCAAGCCAACCTTCCGGCGCACACGCACACATTCAGTGGAACGACGTCAACAGACGGCGCGCATACGCATACATATCTGGCGACGGAAAGCCCCGGATCAGCAGTCGTCGCTGGAGGCGGCGCCCTAAATAATAACACGACAAAAAACACTGGATCGAGCGGGAGCCATTCGCACACCTACAGCGGGACAACCTCGTCAGTCGGTAGCGGCACGGCAATGGATTTTGACGTAAATTTCGTCGATTGCATCATCGCAACCCGTAATTGACCATGAAACAAATCCCACCCGGCCCGAAAGACGTTTACTGCCCGCTCTGGCGCAAGCCGATGGCGCGGGTCTGCCACACCTGCGCTTGGTACGTGGAATTGCAGCAGCAGGCGCCAGACGGAACCGTCAAAGCGCAATGGACGTGTTCAATCCCTGCGCAGGTGACGATGCAATCGGAAACCAAGCGGCAGATTGTCCAGAACGGCGCTGCAACCGAAAGCCTGCGCAACGAACTGGTGAGGACGGCAGAAAACGCCATCACGGCGGCGGAAACCTTCCAAGCCGTCCAGGCGCGCCGCGATCCAAAACTCATTGATCTAACGCCAAGGGGGAACTCATGACCGCATGGCTTGACGCAGCGAAGGCCAGTCTTGGCGTCTCAGAGATCAAGGGCAAGGCAAGCAACCCGGCTATTCTGGCGATGTATGCCAAGGTCGGACACGATGAGATTGTCGACGAGGAAGTTGCTTGGTGCGCAGCCTTTGCCGGGGCGTGCCTGTCCGACGTCGGCATGGCCATTCCGCCGAAAGAAAACAACCTCATGGCGCGGTCGTACCTGCGCTATGGCACGAAGTTGGACGCCCCGAAGCCCGGCGCGATTGTCGTCAAGGCAAGGGGCAAGGCCCCCTTCGGGCACGTCGGGATTGTCGAGGAAGTCAACGAAGATGGCACATTCACCGTTATCGCCGGCAACTCGTCGAACAAAGTGAAGCGCGAGACGTGGAAGGCCGACGATCCTCTGCCTAACGGCATCCGCTGGCCTGTCAAGGCTGGTGAGAAACCAGCCCCAACGAAACCCGTCATCAAAACCGCTGTGAAGAGTAAATCGGTTTGGGCGCAGTTCTCGGCAATGGTTCTCGTCGTCACCTCCTACATCACAGATTGGCTGGCGCAAGCGTGGGAATGGGTGGCGGGGCTGGTGGCAGCGTTGCCCATGCTCACGTCGGAAGCCGGCGACACAGTGGACAGCACGAAGACCATTTTCAGTTGGTTTGAGATCGAGTGGTCGAAGGTCGGAATGATGGCGGCTCTCGGCGGGATGCTGGTCGCCTTAGTCCGGCATATTCAGGACAAGCGCAGAACGGAGTGGGACTGATGGGCAAAATAAAAGCTCTGCTCGCGCTATTCAGCGGGCTCAAACTGGTTTCTCTGGTGCGGTGGGTGCCGCTTCCGGGATTGGGATGGCTAGGCGGTGCTGCGTCGGCCGTGCTTGCGGTAGTCGGTAGCGTGATCGGGGCGGCCTTCCGAGGCTTAACCGTGATGTTTGCCAACCCTATCACTCTGGTCACGGTTGGCATGGTCGCGATGACCACGTTCGCGGTGGGCTTGAAGGTGGGGGCAAGTGAGGGTGTGCGTCGAGTGGAGAAGGCAGAGCAGGAAAGGGTTGCTGCTTATGCGACAGCAAACGAACGCGCAAAAGAGGCGTTGGCTGCACGGGAGGCCGCTGAGGCCGCCGAGGCAAAGCTCGCCACCGTCCAGTCTCAGTTGGCACCAAAGTCTAGCGGTTCTAGCAAGCCTCGCGCTAGCGGGGTGCGGCCCAAACCCAAGCAAGAGCCCGATAGCAATCGACCTTGGATGCCAGGTCTTCCAGCCGTGGAATGGTGAGAAGGGAAACCTAACCACCAATCAACGGAAATGGGTGGCCGGCCATAACGCGGCGGGCAAGTCTTACTGTGGTGAAGCGTGGGCAGCATTGAAATAGCGGCGTCGGTGTTCCCTCCCGTTCGTCCGCTCGCCGGGTCCGGTCCCCGTTCTCTACCGGACCCGGCACCTTCACCTTGAGGCCATGAAATGACGACGATAAAGACCACGTTAAACGAACGGCCGGCGACAGACACGCCGTTCTCTCCGACTGCGTCGATCGCGGAAAGCAATGTGCAGGACGCAATCGAGGCGGTAGCCGCGACGGCTGGGGCCGATCTGGCGGCGCATGTTGCGGCGGCCGACCCGCATCCCGGATACCTGCTTGAAAGCGCCGTGTCGGCCTATGGGTTGACCCTGATCGACGACGCGGACGCCGCTACTGCCCGCAACACGCTCGGCCTCGGCACCCTTGCCACTCAAAACGGCACGTTCTCGGGGACTTCCAGCGGGACTAATACGGGCGATCAAAATCTTTTCTCTACCATTGCCGTCGCGACGCAATCGAACGTCGTGGCCGATAGCACGTCAGACACGCTGACGCTTGCGGCCGGAACTGGCATCACGATCACGACCAACGCGACAACGGACACGATCACTATTGCGTCGGCCGTTACTGACGGCGATAAAGGCGACATAACAGTCTCGGGCTCCGGTGCCACTTGGACGATCGACAACGATGCCGTCACCTACGCAAAAATTCAGAACGTCACGGCCAACAGTGTCCTAGCTCGCGCCGCGTCATCTGACGGGGATGTGTCGGCGGTCGCGCTCTCCGCTTCTCAGTTGATTGGACGCGGATCGACCGGAGACGTGGCCGCGATTTCTATGGGCTCGCATATTGCGTTCAGCGGCACGACGTTTAACGGGAACAAGGCCCCGACGGTCCAAGTGTTCACGTCGTCCGGGACTTGGACAAAGCCGAGCGGGTGCCGGTGGATCAGAGCCATCATAACAGGCGGCGGCGGTGGTGGCGGCGGCATTGACCTCACCGCAGCAAACAACGCCGCAGCGGGCGGCGGTTCTGCCGGGGCGACTGCCATCACCTATTTAGATGTGACTTCGACATCGTCTCTGACCGTTACCGTAGGAGCTGGCGGCGCGGGCGGTACATCGGGCGGTTCTGGAAGCAACGGCGGCACCTCAGGACTTGGGACGGCCAATGCCAACGGGCAAGCTGTCGGCGGAACGGGCGCCAATGGTCGAAACGATGCTGGCGCTGCGTCTGCCCCACTGGCATTGCCGGGCCAAGCGGGCGGAGCGGCAACAAACGGGACCATCAACATCGGCGGCGGGGCCGGGGCCGGCGGTTACACAATCGTCGGCGGGGCGTGCGTTGCCGCCCCCGGCGGATCATCGTTTTGGGGTGGTGGCGGGCGGCCCGGTCGCGCTTTTACCAGCATATCGAACGGCGAAAACGGTTTGGCACCGGGGTCGGGCGGTGGCGGCGCAGCCGTGAGCGGCGATGCGAGTGCGGCGACAGGCGGTAACGGGGCGGATGGTATCGTTGTTATCGAGGAGTTTTATTAATGCGCGCAACATTGCTTAATGAAGCGGGTCTGTGCGTCAATGTCATCGCGTTAGGCGAGGGATATGAATCGGACCAGGGCTTGGTTATTGGTCCGAGCGACGGACAAATCGGCTGGACATGGAATGGCGTTGAATGGATCAAGCCAGAGCCGCCGCCGCCACCGCCACCAACGACGGAAGACGTCAGAGCCGAAGCACAACGGCGGATCATTGCTCTCGTTGGGGCGAAAGACTTGAACTCGTGTATGGTCAAACAATTGAACGCCAACATGCGGGCGAACGAGCTAAACGACATACAGCACAGCCGGGAACTGACAACGGAGGAAGCGGCGGAAGCGCAAGTCCTTCGTTCTCTTGCCATACAGATCAAAGCCATCCGGGCTGCGAGTAACGTGCTTGAGCCCAACCCGCCGCAAGACTACACGGATGATAAATACTGGCCGTGACAACCTGAACGGAACACCCGGCGCCATGTCTAAGAGGATGTGGCGCCGTTTTTGGTTTTGGGTGCCTAACGGGGTGTGTCAGTTAGTGTGCTACGCGAAGGGCTATTGAGTGTGCAGATTCACGACCTGTTCTCATCGTCTTGTTTCATGGCTAATCAGCAAAGCCACTGATTTACTTGGTTTTTAGTGGTGGGCGGTGAGGTATTCGAAACCCCGACCCCACCCGTGTGAAGGGAGAGGGCCGCTAGGGCAGGCGACGCTTTTTCGGTTTTAATTCAATGACCTTCTGATCTGGCGATGTGTGGTTCTCTTTCGGTGTGCAGTCTAGTGCGCAAAGATCGGCGATAGAGCCGACCGAAGTCGAGACACTTTTCACCGCCTCTGCAACTCGGCCGCGCTCAAGGTGGGCATACATCATCACCGCATGAACCGACGCCCACCCGCCACCTTCCATCAACTCACGAAGAGAGTTCCCCGACGCAAGGAAGCGCTTGGCGAACAGGTGCCGGCCGACCTTGTGCGGGGAGAAGTAGGGCACGCCGGCCCGCTTGGCGGCACGGCGCAGAATGCGGGTGAGGCTGTAGCGGGTGGCGTATCCGAACAGGGGCGCGTCTGGATCGTCCTGGGGAAGCATCCGCAGGGCATCGTTGACGAACGCCGGGAGGTGGGTAACGCGGGGCTCGTCTGTCTTGGTGTCGGTGAGGATCACCAGCGATCGGGCCTGGTCATAGTCGCGGCACTTGATCTGCACTACTTCCGAGGCGCGGGCGCCGCTGAAACTCATGTAAACGATGGCGGCGCGTTGCTGCAGCCGGGTGCAGGCTTTGAGGATCGTCCATAGCCATTCATCGTTGGGTATCTCGGGGAGCTTGCGCTTGGGGACTTTGGGCTTTGCCCATTCATGCGGCGCGGCCATGCGGGCCTTCACGGCGGCATTCCAGACCGCCTGAAAGGGACCGTACCACTGGCGGATCAATGTCGATGGCTTTGCCTTGGGATAGTGCTTGGCCGCCCCTCTGGTAAGATGCTGGTCGGTAATGGCGCGCAGGGCGGTATCGCCTAGATAAAGGGTCAGGGGGGTTAGATAGCGAGCCTCACCCCCCTTGGCCAGATACTCGACCACCGCTTCGCCAAACGTGGCCACCCCCGCAATGCCGAACTTGGCTTTCTCCCGTTGCTGGTCTTGCAGGCGGGCTAGGAACGCCTCTGCGTCGCTTTTTCGATGGCAGCGAGTGCTAGTGCGGAACTGCTCTCGGGTGAGGGGACACGTCCCCGTGATATACCAGACTGTAACCGTTCCTTTCGCGGTCTTGACATCGCGGGGCTTGAGCTTGAGGGGCATGTCAGCGTCTCTATAAAGCGGGCTAGGTGATCCTCGGAAAGCGCGATCTGGTGGCCGTGGCGATAGCACAAATTCAACTCACGAACGCGGGCACGGAAAACGCGCTCGGCCATTTTGACCGGCAGGCGTGACAGGGCTTCGCGAACGGTCAGCGTCATTTGCCCCCCTCTTCTGTGACTTCTGGAACGTCTCGCCATTCAAATTCGGTCATGGATGACGCTCGGCCGAAAGCCTTCATCCGCACCCACTTCTGTTGCAGGACGCGCTCGGTTGCGGGGGCCGTGTAAACCGTCGCATAGCCAAGCGGAGGACCGGGCGGCAAGGCGCGCACAATCCACCTAAACTCATTGGTCGGTTCCCATGTCATCGCTCGCCTTTCCAGATCGCATCTAAAACAGCTTCGTCCTGATCCCTATTAACTGGAAGCATTCCAAGTGCGCGCCATGCCTTGTAATGCGTGCTCCACGCGCCAAGACAACCAAGCCCAGCGAAGGTGACGGATGATTGGGAGACGATTCATTCTCATTCTGGTTTGTCCTTTAAGGCGAGGATGGCGGTGGCAATGCTGCTTTTCCCCAATGCGGAATGACTTTCAAAATATGCAGCCGCCTCTTCCAGAGCCGCATTACGGGCCTCACGGATGGCGATGGCGATGAGATACGCCATTCGCTCCCAATCAAGCGCCTGAACAATCTCCCGTGCCCTCTCTTCCGGTGTTGTGGTCATTTCTCCACCTCTGGTGGAGGTGGGAGAGGTTGCCAGTGCGTTGGCTGGTCACTCCAAAGCCAATCCCACAGAATTGTGCCGTCTCGCCATGTCGCAAACTGGCCGACGCCGTATCGGTGACGCAGCTTCATGTGGCCGTCTGACCGGCAGAAAAGTAAAATTTCCGTCCCATCCTTAGGAGCCGTGGAGATCGGTTGCCATTTCACGGTTGATCTCCTTTGAGAGCGGCGCGGGCGCGATCGCCGTTATCCAGTTCAAGATTGCGCCAACGCGCGCATGTCGCATACCATTCAAGCGCCTCTCTCAGCCGTTTGTTCTCTGTTTCCAGAGCCTCAAGACGGTCGGCGGCTTCTGTTACCGCGTCACGCCCCGCTGGGACGATTTTTGTAATCGTCGTGCTTTCCGGTGAAAACTTGATCATATCCCGCAGTCGTCTCACTATCTCTGATGTGTCTGTCATCCCTCTCCCTCCTTCAAGGCTGCACTGGCGATCTTGAAGCATGGGATGCAAGTGTCAGCGCCGCCCTCTACATCTGTATGAAGTGCAACGATCTCTTGCAGCGCCACCCGCAGACGTTTGTTCTGTGCCTCCAGTGCCTCTGCCCGAAGTTCGGTATTTCTAATGCGCTCCCGTTCTCGCTTTACGTCTTCAAGCTCTACAAGGTGCGCGGACCCCGGCACGTCCTCCCCGCCCATGATCTCGTATTTAATCGCGTGAAGTTCGTCGTTGAGGCGCTCTACTCCCGCCTCCAGAGCCTCAAGGCGGTCGGCTGCTTCCGCAAGGTCCTCTTCTAAATTTTTGGACCCGATAGGTATCCAGAACCGCAGCCGTCTCACAAGTTCTGATGTGTCTGTCATCTTTCCACTATCGTCCCGTCCATTTTGCGTTTCCATTTGCTCGCCCTGCTTCCCGGCATCGGCCGTTTAGACTTGTGCGCCCCGGCGTGCTTCTCCGCTATGCGGCGGCCCTTGTGTCTCTGCTTGGCTTCGCGAGCGGTTTTCTCTTTTGCGC
>JACCDR011792535.1_pt1 | contig 11994 bp, 7 predicted proteins | sample 7446431 | NCBI WGS metagenome assembly JACCDR01 (sample SAMN15323443, study PRJNA562643) | freshwater metagenome | isolation source: river surface water | place: USA:Blue River Watershed | collected 2017-08-17
CCGCACCCGCACCCGCACCCGTAGCCTCCTCCGGCATCGCCAGCAAGTACCGAGCGTCGCAGACCTATCTGTTCCAGCCCGTATCGCAGTCGGTGCTGCCCAAACGGCTGGCTGACGGTGCTGACTTGCAGCACGACGTTTTTGGGCCCACCCACCTGTACGTCGACTTCCAGGCCGCGTGGCCCTGGACACGCCCCGGCGGTGACTGGATCGATGCCAATAACCAGCGCCATGGGTCCGTGCCCTGGTTTTCGGTCGCTGTCGCTGGCGCAGGCTCCACGCTGGTGCGCAGTTATGCCGTCGACGTCACCGCAGCCGTCAATCACTGCTATACGGCCAAACGTTGGTGCGCGTTTTTGTTGACTGCCGTGAATGCCGCCCGCACCATGGCCGGCAAGGCCCATGGTCAGCAACCCGCGCCCTCCATCGAGGTCATTTACCGCAGCGGCGAACGGGCAAGCTTGCAGTGCCGGGTGCTGGGCAGCAACTCGGCCAGCGCCAGCGCACCGATCACGATTGCCGCGCAGCACAGCCTGCCCGTGTTTGCCGAGTTCGACCAGCCCACGGCCGAAGTCAGCTCGGCCACCCTGAGCTTTGTGATCACCGAACACTGGAGCGGCAACAACGCCCGTGTCGACGGTTACCTGCTGGACCCGCCGTTGAACGGGGACCCGGTGAGCACGGGCGTGGCAGCGGCCGCAGGCCCGCTGGACGCCGGCATCACCGCGCAGCCGGGCGTGATCGGCGCGCAGCGCTACATGGACGGCAGCGTGTTGTCTGACTTCGTGTTGCCCGACCCCATCAACCACAGCGCCGAGGTGAACTTCGACCCAGCGATCTACGGCACCGGCCCCACCGACCGCAACAAGCTGCCGCACCGCGGGGCCGGCAAATGGATCTTGTCGTCCGAGGACCGCGCCAACTGGTCCTTTGTCCCTTCAAGCTACAACGGCGAAGGCTTTGCACCGCTGGCGCCTGGGATGGGTGCGTTGCGCATCCGCATGCCGGCCGCACCCGGTGTGGTGGACGGCTCGGTGGTGGGCTCCAGCGGCACGTTGGCGGCCAACGGCATGCTGTACCTGCCCGAGGCCCTGTTCGGCCGCCTGGGGCGCATCTTCGTGCGCTACTACTTCAGGTTGGGCGGGCCTTACCGCATGACCAAGGCCAACCGCAAACACGTGTACTACTCGGCCGGCCGGCCCGACTGGACCACACAGGCCGGCAAGTTCGGCATCGGGCCCGACCACTCCACCAGCTGGGGCGGGGTGAGCGCCACCTCGGGCGGACCCTATGGTTGGCAGATGCGTGGCGCCTGGTACGACTGCGATGCCGAGATGAACGGCCCTTCAGAAGGCGGTTGGGCGGTGGGCCACCACCTGTACGACTTTTATTACCAGAACCCGACGGGCCACAACTACGGCGGGCGCGATGGCACACCGCAACAAGAACGCTGGGGCCAACGCGGCGGCCTGGGTGGTGTTATGTACGCCGGGCATTGGTACTGCGTGGAAACCGAGATGAAGCTCAACACGATCTCCAACTCGGCCCCCGGCTATACCCCCGACGGGGTGCTGCGCACCTGGATCGACGGCCGCCTGTGTTACGAGCGCACCGGCATGGTGTTCAGAAGCGGGCCGGTGGCCACCTTCCCCTACCAACCCAGCACGCTGCGCCCCTGCCGGGAACTGGGTGTGCGCGGGTTGTGGCTGAACTGGTTTCATGGCGGCAAGACACTGGCCACCACCGACCGCACCAGCTTTTACAGCGGCCTGGTCTGGTCCACCAGCTACATCGGCCCGATGAAAATGGCGTAGCGCTGCAGGCTCAGCCGGGCTTGATCAGGCTGAAGTGGAATCAAGCCGGCCGGGCCTGCAGCGTGGGTGTGTCAGCCACCTTGAAGTGTGTGTTGCGCTGGTTCAAGAGCAGGCGCAGGGCCCAGCGCGGCATGGAACGGTCCCAGGGCGTGAAGCGCGGCAACTGGAACCTGTCGTCACCGGCGCGGGCCACGCCCACTGCGGTGGACACCGCCTGCTGAAAACCCAGCTCGCGGGCGATGCTGACGTGGCGCAGGTCGTAGTCGGTGCCCGGCCGGCCGTTGGGATAGGCCAAGGTCACCACCGGCGCTTGCGTCAGCTGCTGCAGCACGTCACGACCCTGCTGCAGTTCCTGGCGCGCTTCGGGTTCTGACAGCGCCGTCAAGATGGGGTGGTTCACCGTGTGGGCGCCGATTTCCATACCCGCCGCGTGCAAGGCCTGCACCTGCTGGCTGCGCATCATCAGCGTGCTCGACAACACCGGGTTGCCGCAAGCCTGGCGCAGCGACTGGATGACCGTTTCCCGCTCAGCCAAGCTTTTGTACTTGATCAGCGGCAGCAGGCGGTCGATGGCCGCCCTGCGCTCGGCCACGGTGGTCGTGGGCACATTCGACAAGCCCAGCGCTTCAATGTCGATGGCCGTGCGCTGCGTGTGGCGGATGCACTCGATGACGGTGTCGTTCCACATGCGGCCGCCGTCCAGGAAACCCGTGGCGACAAAAAACGTGGCGGGCAAGCCATGGCGCTGCAGGATGGGCAGCGCGATGTCGTGGTTGTCGGCGTAACCGTCGTCAAAGGTGATGGCCAGCGCACGCGGGGGCAAGCGCTGCTCGGCCATCAACTGCACCGCACGCGCCAGCGGCAAGACGGTGAAGGCCGAGGCCACGAAAGCCATCATGCGGTCAAAGCGTGTGGCGTCAACCTCACCCGGGAACAAGGGGTCGGTGCTGGGCAGCACACGGTGAAAGATCAGCGTGCTCAGGCTGCGGCGCGCGCCCAGCGTAGACGCCGCAGCCCACAGCCGGGCCCCTTGCGCCAGGGCCAAAACACCCACGCTCATGTGCGGACACCCGGCCACGAGCGACCAGTCAGCGGTGCCGCTGCGGTGGCAGCTGGCACCGGCACTGGCGCCGCACCCGGCCGCGGCGGCGCTGCCAGGGCCCGCGCCGCCAGCGTCTCGCGCACCGTGGCGTGGGTCAGCAGCACCAGCGCCATGATGTAGTAGGTGACGTCCAGGTGCATCAGTGACAGGAAAGCACCGCCGACGGCAAAGCCCACCAGGCTGACCTGGCTCATGCGCATCAGCAGCGGCACCCATTCGGCAAATTCGGGGTCGTTCCTGGTCAGCTTGCTGGTGCGCGAGGCCATGCGCCAGGTCAGCAGGGCCAACAGCAGATACAGCGCCAGGCCCGGGAAACCATGTTCCCCCAGGGCCTGGAGGTAAATGCTGTGGGCCACAAAAACAGTGCCCGTGAAGGCGTCATACGGGGGCTCGGTGGGCGCATACAGCCTGAATACCGCCAAGGTGTCGGTACCAAAGCCAGCACCCAGAAACGGCCGGTCCATGGCCAGGTTCCAGATCGTCAGCCAGGTGTAGATGCGCGACATCGCCGAAGTGTCCGTCTGGTACGCCTTGATGGTGTCCATGCGGGTGCTCCAGGTGTCGGGCATAAAGGCCACACCCACGGCCACGAACACGGCAATGACGATGCTGGCGCGCACCGGGTAGTTGCTCTTCAGGCCCAGCAAGGCCGCCATGGCAAACAGCGCCAGCAGTGCGCCGCGCGACTGCGTACCCAAGATGGCAAAGGCCATCATCGCCAGGCAAAAACCCAGTGCGTACTTTGCCCACCTTCGTTTGTTGGTGTGGAGCAGGTAATACAGCAGCGGCATCATCATCACCAAGGCCACGGCCAAGGCGTTGTTGTCTTCAATCATGCCGCCCGGCGGGCCCCAGACACGGCCCGCGCCGCCGGTGACAACGGTAAAGGCGCCCCCCTTGACGCCAAAAAACCCGATCGAGCCCACCATCACCCACACCAGCAGTTCGATCTGCTTGCGTTCACGCAGCAGCATCAAGGTCACCAGAATCATGAGGTGAATCTTCATCACGAAGATCAGCCGGCCCTGCACCCAGGCCATGTCGGCCATCGCAAAAATCGAGGTGACGGACATCCACACCATCAGCAGCACGTACACCACCGTCACGCCCGACCACGGGAACACCTTGCGCTCGCTGCGGTGCAGCAAGAAGCCGAGCAGCGTGACGATGGCGATGATCTGGGCCCAGGGAAAGTTATGCGCAAAACCCCAGGCCAGCTTGTGGGGGTTCATGATCGACACCCAGGCGAACATCAAAGCGCCCACCCAGGGGCGCTTGAAGGCCATCGGCAGCAGCGCGGTGATGACCAGCGCCAGGAGGATGTCGCGCATGAGGAGGCTGAGGTCAGGGGTGGAGCGACCTGGCAGACTACCAGTTCAGGCCTTGCACCGCCGCCGGCAGTTCGCTGGCATTGGCCAGCCGCGTCAGGTCCAGCACCTGCTGGTCGGCGCGCAGGCTGCGCTGCAGGGCCTCGGTCACCGTCTTGTCGTCCAGGGCGACGACCAAAAACTCGCTGTCCTTGATGACGGCATCGATGTCGGCCCGTACCAGTTGCCCGATGTGCGGCAGGTGCTGCTCGATGTAGCGGCGGTTCGCACCCAGCAGTTGCGACAGGTGCACGTCGGGGTCGTAGATGCTGAGCTGCAGGCCCTTGCCGATGAGCTGCTCGGCCAGCGTGACGAGCGGGCTTTCGCGCAGGTCGTCGGTGCCGCTCTTGAAGCTCAGGCCGATGAACCCGATGCGTTTTTTGCCGCTGGCCAGCACCTTCTGGGTGGCCTGCGCCAGGTGGGCGTCGTTGGACTGCAGGATGCTGGACAGCATGGGCACTTCCACGTCGTGCATCTTGGCCAGGTAGCTGATGGCGCGCAGGTCCTTGGGAAGGCACGAGCCGCCGAAGGCAAAACCCGGGCGCAAGTAGGCGCGCGAAATGTTGAGCTGCGTGTCCTGGCACACCAGGTCCATCACCTCGAAGGGGTCAACACCCAACGCACCGCACAGGCGCGCGGTTTCGTTGGCGAAGGTGATCTTCAGCGCGTGGAAGTTGTTGCAGCAGTACTTCATCATCTCGGCGCTGCGCACCGAGGTCAGCAAAAACTTGCAAGGAAGGTGGCCGAAGAGTTCACGCAGCCGCTCGCCGGGGTAGGCGTGGTTGGCGCCCAGGATGGTGAAGGGCGGCTTGTCATAGTCGCGGATGGAGGTGCCTTCGCGCAGGAACTCGGGCTGGAAACACAGGTGAAAGTCGACACCGTCTTTTTTGCCCGAGGCCTCTTCGATGATGGGCCGCAGCACGGTTTCCACGGTGCCCGGCACCAGGGTCGAGCGAAAAACCACCACATGCGGCGTGTGCTTCTCGCGCAGCGCACGGCCCATGGCCGCCGCCAGCGCCAAGATGGCACCCTGGTCCTGGCTGCCGTTGGCGGCCGACGGCGTGCCCACGCAGACCAGCGACAGTTCGCTGTCCAGCACCGCCTGCTCGGCGTTGGTGGTGACGCTGACCCGGCCGCTGGCCGCCACCTCGCGCATCAGGTCGACCATGCCCTCTTCCACCACGGGTGTCTTGCCGCTGGCAATGAGGTCGAGCTTGGAGCGGTCGATGTCAACGCCGATAACCTGGTGGCCGTCACGCGACAGGCAGGCCAGTGACACGGCGCCCACATAACCGAGGCCAAAAATGCTGATCTTCATACGGTGTTTTTCCGAGTTGGGAATAAGGTTCAGGCCGAGCCCGCGACACAACGTTCAATGATGCCGTCCAGGCGCTGCATCGAGCGCGGCCAGGCATGGTGGCTGAGCATCCTGTCACGGCCAGACTGTGCAAGACGGGCCCGTTCTTGCGGGTTTTCAACGATGCGCAGCACCGCAGCAGCCACGGCCTCGGGCGTGTCGGCGACGAGAAAGTGGCTCTCGGCTTCGGCATCCACCCCGCCTGCGGCAGCGGTGCCGGTGACCACGGGCACGCCCATGCCCATGGCTTCCAGTATTTTGTTCTGCGTGCCGCGTGCAATGGCCAGCGGCGCCACCATCAGCGCCGAGCTGCGGATGTAGGGCCGTACATCGGGCACCGAGCCGGTGACCGTGACCCCCGGCAAGCTGCCCAGCGCGCGCATCTCGGGTGACGGGTCGGCGCCAACGATGAGCAGCTTCATGTTCGGCCGCCGGCCCTTGAGCAGCGGCCACACGGCCTTGCAAAAGCGCGCCATGCACTCCTGGTTGGGGTAGTAGTCCATGCGGCCGATGAAGCTGATGGTGTCGGCGTCGTAGACCCCATCGGTGGGGCTGAAGTAGTCGGCGTCCACACCATTGGGAAACCAGTCGGTGCGCGCGCCGGTGCCGTAGTCCTGCAGCGTTTGCCACTCGGCGCGTGTGGTGGCGGTGCACAGGTCAAAGCGGCGCGCCAGCCGCTTTTCGGCGGCCAGCATCTTGCGGCCTTCGTAGTGGTAGCCCAGCGACAAGGGGAAAGGTTTGTAGTGCGCGTACTCCAGCCACTTCTGCGAGTCCATGTCGCCGAAGTCCAGGATCTTGGGCACACCCTGCACGTGCTCCACGTACTGCGCCACTGATGAGCAGTGCACAAAGATCAGGTCCCAGCGCCGCGACGACAGCAGCTGCCGCACCCGGGCTGCCAGCGGCGCCGAGTAAAAGTAGCCCATCGACGACGGTGTGGGCACCGGCAGCCGGGCCACCATGCGCGCCCACTGCACCGGCTCGCTGACCACCGAGACATCAAAACCCGCGCAATGCGGCGCGATGCCACGGCCTTCGTCGGCCTCTTGCTGCGTGCGCGCCAGCGACGCCACATGCACGTGGTGGCCCGACGCCGACAGGTGCCGGATCATGTTGAACGGGCGGATCTTGCCGCCGCGTTTGGGCGGAAAGGGAAAGCGGTGGCACAGGTACAGGATGTTCATGCGGCAGCCCGGCGGCCAGGGCCCACCAGCGCTTGAAAGAGTGTCAACTGATCTTGGCTGGTGCGGCCCCAACTGAAGCCCAGCGCGTACTGACGGATGGCAGCTCTGTGGTTTTCGGCCGCCAGTGCCGGCTGCAACAGATCAAGCGTGGCGCTGGCAAAAGCCGCCGCCGTGCGCTCTGCCACAACCCGGCCCACCAGCGGCTTTTGCACGATCTCGGGCACACCGCCCACCCTGGACGCCACCACCGGGGTGCCGCAGGCCATGGCCTCGAGCAGCACGTTGGGCCAGCCTTCACGGCTGCTGGCCAGTATCAGCACATCGGCTGCGCTGTACCAGGCCGAGAGTTGTGTGTTGGGCACGGCGCCCACCAGGTGCACGGCATCGGCCACGCCCAGCGCTGCGGCTTCGCGCACCAGGTGTGCGCGGTCGGGCCCGTCACCCACCACATACAACTGCGCGCCCGGGTGCCGCTGCCGCACCAGCGGCAGGGCCTGCACGGCCAGGCGCTGGCCTTTGTGGTCGTGCAGGTTGCCCACGGTCAACAGCACCGGCGAATGGGCCATTGACAGTGCAGCGCGCGCCGCATGCTGTGCCTGCATCTGGAAGCGCTGGGTGTCTACACCGTTGCGCATGACGTGCAGGCGGTCGGCACGCAGCCCGATGCTGCGCATGCGCTCCACCAGCGCGGCAGACACGCCAATCGAGGCTTGCGCCTGCGACGAGGCCCAGCGCATCAAGGCGCGCGGTACGCGGTGTTCGGGGATCAGGTTGACATCGGTGCCACGCGCCGTGATGACCACCGGCTTCTGGAACCACCGGCCCAGCAGCGCCGCGGCGACACCGTCGGGGTAGTAGTAATGGGCGTCGATGACATCGAAGTCAAAACCCTCGGCCTGCACCCGGCGCAGCGCGGCACGCGCCGCCAGGGCCAGCAGAAACGGCGTCACGTTCATGCCCACCTTGGGGATGACCACAAAACGCGGGTGCAACACGTCGATGCCGTTGTGCCGCTCGCGCCGGGGTGTTGCCGCCATGGCGGCAAACTTGCCGTGCCGTGCATCGGTGGAAGGAAACCACGGCACCGGGGCCACCACCTTGCTGTCAACCCCCTGCAGCGACAGCAGCTCACGCAGACGGGTTTCGACAAACACGCCGTGCAAAGGCCGCGTGCTGCTGGGGTAGAGCGTGGAGAAGAGCAGCGTTTTCATGCTGCGCAGGGGCTTACACGGCCAAACACGGGCGGGGTATCGGGCATCGAGCGCATCGCGCCCGTGCTGAGGCGGGCACCGCCGGCGACTAAGCGGCTGGCTTGACGGCCATGACCACGGTGCCGACCGTCAACACCTGACCCAGAGTCCGTAGCGACGGGAAGCGCCGCAATGCACCCACCACGCGACGTTGCAGGGGCCCCGCACGGCGGGTGTCGATGAGGTCGAAACGGTCGTAGCTTCGCATGCTGCGCCGCGCCAGGTAGCCGCTGAGCTGACTGAACGTGAACCAGTGCACCGCAGGGTAACGCGTGAAGTTCACCCACTGCGGCCGTTGGGTCACCGACAACCGCTCGCAGCGGCGCTTGAGTGCTGCCGGATACCAGCTGTACAAAGGCAGATTGAATTCGTTCTGCAACGGGCACAACGCATTGGTGGTGCTCAAGTACAGCAAGCCGCCCGGCGCCAGCACCCGCACGGCTTCTTCGACACAGCTTTCCCAGTCCTGGACATGTTCCAGCAACTCGAGCATCAGGCATACGTCCAACGACCCATCTTCGTACGGCAGTTGGGCTCCAGTACCCAGGTCGAACTGCACCGAAAGGCCGGCCTGTGCGGCCCGGTTGCGCGCCACGTCCAGCAAGGGCGCGTTGATGTCCAGACCTTTGACAGAGTGTCCGTGTTCAGCCCATACCAGGGCTTGGGTGCCGGCGTTGCAACCGATGTCGAGCACACGCAACCCTTGGGTGTTACACCCTTGCTGGGCGAGCAGAGCCACCGCTTTGTCGCGCACGCGTTCAAAGTGCTGGCGCGCCGCTGGCGCCGCACTTTTCTCTTCGTAATAGGCTCGAAACCTGGAGTCCGAGCTGTGGTCAAGACCGGGCCTGACTGGCGCTTCTGACATAACACCCATTTTCGGTAGTCTGTCAGTCGAGTATCGCGCATGCCAGCAGCGCGCGGTTTTCTGCTGGCCCCCCGTTCGCGGGGCAGCGAACTGCAAAGGCAATCCATGAAGCACAAGACTTCCGTGGCCCGAACAACAGCCGAAAACCGCCAGTTGCTGGGCACGCTAAGCCGCATGGGCGATGCGCGTAGGCATCATCACGTTGCGCAGGAAGGCGTCAAACATCAGCATGGTCCAGATGGTGGTGCTGAAGTCGCGCTGACCAGATTCGTGCTGCTCAACGATATTGCGCATGGTCTGCGGGTTGAACATGCCACTTTCCAGCATCGCACCGCCCAGCAGCGAGTCGCGCACGCGCTGCCGCAACGGGCCCCTGAACCAGCGCGCCAAGGGCACGGCAAAGCCCATCTTCGGCCGGTACAACACGTCGTTGGGCAGGTGCGGTTCCAGCGCCTTCTTCAACAGGTGCTTGCCGTTGGTGCCGCGCAGCTTCAGGTCAGAAGGCAGTGTGGCCACCCATTCCACCAAGGGGTGGTCCATCAGCGGTTCACGCACCTCCAGCGAGTGCGCCATGCTGGCGCGGTCGACCTTGGTGTTGATGTCGCCCACCAGGTAGGTGTGGGTGTCGATGTACTGGATGAGCGCCAGCGGGTCGTCGGTGTTGGCGCGCGCGGCGTGGCGGCGGAACACCTCTTCGGCCTTGTAGCCGGCCAGTTGCTGCGTGAAGCTGGCGCTGAACAGTTCGCTGCGGATGGGGTCGCGCACAAAACCCATGGTGTGGAAGTAGGCCTGCACCGAGTCGCGCGCCATGCCTTCGAAAGTGGTCTTGGCGCGCAACACCTTCGGCGCCCAGTCGGCTTTGGGGTAAACACGGCCCAGCAGCCCGAACAAAGGCCCGCGCACCGACTGCGGCAGCGCCGTGCGCATGCGCTCTTCCATCATGTGCATGCGGTAGCGGCGGTAGCCGCCAAAGGTTTCGTCACCGCCATCGCCCGACAGCGCCACCGTGACGTGCCGGCGCGCCAACTGGCACACGCGGTAGGTGGGGATGGCCGAGCTGTCGGCATAAGGCTCGTCGTACAGCGCCGCCAGGGTGTCGATGAGGTCGAAGTCGTCGCTGCTGACGGTCTCGACCATGTGCCGCGTCTGGTAGCGGTCGGCCACCATCTGGGCAAAAGCCGATTCATTGAACTTGGGGTCGTCAAAAGCGATGGAGCAGGTGTTGACGGGGCCGCTGGACAAGCCCGCCATGGCCGCCACCACGGCGCTGGAGTCCACACCACCGGACAGGAAGGCGCCCAGCGGAACCTCGGCAATCATGCGCAAGCGCACCGACTCGCGCAGCCGGTGCATCAGCTCTTCTTCGGCGTCGGCCTCGCTGATCTTGTTGTCGCAGGTGAAGTGCACGTCCCAGTACTCGCGCGGCTCGGGCACGGCCTGGCCGCGGCGGATGGTCAGCGTGTGCGCGGGTGGCAACTTCTTGGCCTGCTTGAAGATAGTGCGCGGCTCGGGCACATAACCCAGCGCAAAGTACTCTTCCACGGCACAGGGGTCGATGTCGCGCTTCAGGCAGCTGCCACCGGCGTCGTAGGCCAGCAAAGACTTCAGCTCTGAGCCAAAGAGCAGCATGCCGTCGTCCAGCACCGCGTAGTACATGGGCTTCACACCCAGGCGGTCGCGTGCCATGAAAAAGGTCTGCTGGTTGCGGTCCCACAGCGCAAAGGCAAACATGCCGCGAAAGCGCTGCACGCAGGCCTCGCCCCACGATTCCCAGGCGTGCACGATGCACTCGGTGTCGCTCTTGGTGTGGAACACATGGCCCAGCGCCTGCAGTTCGGGGATGAGTTCCTGGTAGTTGTAGATCTCGCCGTTGAACACCACCACCACCGAGCCGTCTTCATTGAACAGCGGCTGCTGCCCGGTGGCCACGTCGATGATGGACAGGCGCCGGTGGCCCAGGCCCACGCCCGGCTCCAGGTGCAGGCTGCCCTCGTCAGGGCCACGGTGGGTCTGCGACTCGTTCATGCGGTGCAAGGCGGCACGCTGCACCTCGCGTGCGCTGCGGGTATCAAAAATTCCCGTGATTCCACACATGGCAGTCAGACCTTTTTTGTTGCGGGGCCGGCGTGAGCCCGTTCTCTGTCGTACAGGGCCTGGTAAGCGCCCACCATGGCTGCCATGCTGAAGCGGCCCTCCACTTCACGGCGGGCCTCTGCTCCCATGGCCCGGGTGCGTTGCGGGCTGGCGTGCATCTGCAGCAAGGCGTCGGCCATGCCGTCAACATCACCGGCGGCCACCAGCAGCCCGGTGCGGCCGGCCTGCACCAGCTCGGCATTGCCACCCACGTCGGTGGCCACCACCGGCAGCCCGCAGGCCATGGCCTCGAGGATGGTGTTGGAGATGCCTTCGGCTTTTGAGGGCAGCACAAAGCAGTGCATGCGGCGCATGATGTCGGGCACGTCGCTGCGCTCGCCGGGCAGCCACGCCAGCGCACCCAGGCCGGCTTGTTGCAGCAGCGTGTGCGCCTGCTCGCGCAGCGGACCGTCGCCCACCATCACCAGGCGCCAGTGCGCGCGCAGCTCGGGCTTCAAAGCCAGCGCACGCGCAAAGGACTGGACCAACAACAACGGGTCTTTTACACCCTGCATGCGGCCCACGGTGCCCACCACCCAGGCCTGCTGGGCATCCAACGGCCAGCCCGCGATGGGCGTGGCCGGCCCGTGGGCCGGGGCAAAACGGGTGGCGTCAACACCGTTGTAGATTTGGTCGATGCGCTCGGCGGCGATGCCCACCTTGCGCACCATGTAGGACTGCAGGTCGCGTGACAAGGCCACGTAACGGTTCACAAAAGGCGAGTACAGCCGCCGCACACGCTGCAGGTTGCGGTTGTTGCCGTCCAGGTCGTTCATGTCGCGGCCGTGTTCGCCATGCACCCGCACGGCGCCGCCGGCTGCGGCAGCGGCCACCTGCATTTCCAGCGGGCCGAGGTTGCGGGTGTGCACAACGGCCGGGCGCAGCTCACGCATCAGGCGCCAGAAGCGGGGGTACAGCTTGA
>JACCDR011286621.1_pt1 | contig 11990 bp, 21 predicted proteins | sample 7446431 | NCBI WGS metagenome assembly JACCDR01 (sample SAMN15323443, study PRJNA562643) | freshwater metagenome | isolation source: river surface water | place: USA:Blue River Watershed | collected 2017-08-17
AACTCCTTCTTCCGGGGCATCAGTTCTCCTCGCTGTCGAGCATGGCCTTCTGCAGGCCCTTGAGCGCGGCCTGGGCCATCTCTGCGGCGGCGCCGGCGTCGTCGAACTGGCCTTCCAGCCACTCGGTGTAGGAGCGGGCCTGGGCCATGACGGCGTCGTACCGGTTCTTGACCGAGTTGTAGGCGGCGGCGGTGATGGTCTGCCGCTTCTCCCGCAGCTCCCTGATCTCCTTCATGATGGTATCGAGCTGGTTGACGGCGTCGGACTCGACGGCCTCAAGCAGCATGTCCTTCGACTCCTGCAACGCCACCAGCGGCACCCGGTGCAGCGTCGACCGCTTCACCGACTCGTTGTCGTGCTGGTCGAACACCCGGCAGTCAACCGACGTCTCCATCAGCTCCCGCCACAGCATCAACTGCGGGGCGTGACTGGTCGGGACGAAGTACGTGCCGTTGCGGACCGGGATACCGGCGCACAGGTGCCGCAGCGAGTCCCGCAGCATCCACCGCACCTTCGCCGCGTCCTGCCAGTCCTTCGCCCGCAGGTAGTCACGCTGGTAACGGGCGTTGAGGGTGTCGAGGTACGGCTTCTCCCACGCCTCGACCCGTGTCGACCGGCCGTTGTGCGTCCACCGGATGTTCGCCGCCCGAGCCGACGACTGCTGCACCTGCCCCTGGTGCCGGACCGGCCGGAAGAACTCGATCTCCCCGATGATGTCGTGCGACAGGGTCCTGTTCGTGGTGTCGCGGATCTCCCGCACCACCAGCCGGATCATCGACTCCTTCCCGGCCTCCACCTCCCGGATCAGGATGTGCGCCGTCCGGCCGTCCGGCGTCGGGTACGTGTACTCGTCCGCCAGCCGCACCGCCTTCTTCCACGCGTCCAACGGCTTGTTCTCCGGCCGGATCCACTGCGGGTCCAGCCCCAGCCGGCCGCAGGCGTCGACGATCTGCTGCCGGTCGTAGAACCCCTCCGGCACGAAGAAGAACGCCAACGTCCCGAGCAGGACGTCTTCGGGCAATTGCATGGCCTCGTCGAGGTAATCGGAAAGAACGCTCACGGCTTCATCAGCTCCTGGAACATGCCGGCGACCGGCTCAATCTCGTTGCCGGCAATCACACCGGTGATGGGGCGCACGGTGTCACACACCTGCGCCATCGCCCCCGACTGGTCGGAGCCGATCAGAATCCCGTGCACCGCAACCGAGACCCGCTTGCGTTCGTCGTTGAAGTCCCGCACCCAGAACGGGTCGAGTTTCTTCGCGTCGTACGCGTCGTCAGTGATGAACACGATGTCGGCGCGGCCTTCGGACCGGGCGTCGAAGTGGTCAGTGGCCAACTGCAGCGCCATCCTCAACGGCCGTTCGTAGTGCGTGCCGCCGTTGAAGAAGTGTTCCGTCATCTTGATGACCTGGTTGACGTCCGGCTTCGACAAGTCGATGACGTGCTGCTGGTCCTCGCTGGCCCACCCGATGTACACCACGCCGCGGTTCTGCTGCTGCGCCACGTGCACCAGCGCCAACGCCAACGCCTTCGACCATGCTTCGCGGGTGACGCCGCCCAGCAGGTGCCTCGCGCTGTTCATCGACCCCGACTCATCAACCGCGAGGATCATCGGGCCCCGGCCCTCACGGTCATTGCCGGTCACCTTGTACACGAGCAGGGTGCGTTCGACGTACCGGGTCAGGAACTCCAACTCCAGCTCCGGCATGGTCAGGTTCAGCAACTCCCCCGCCGTCAGCCGGGACAGGTCATCACCCAACTCCACGCCGGTGATCTCCGACGGCACCGAGTCGGCCTGCTTCCGCATCTGCGCCTGCGCCTCAGCCTTGAACTGGCCGATCAGCTTCGCGAACGCCGCCATCCGGCTGCGCCGCAACCGCTTCGTCAACGCCTGCCGCTCACCGAACCCCATCTGCTGCTGGTCGCCGCCCGACACCCCGAATCCGGCCATCAGCTCGCCGTCCTCGGTGATCCGCTCGGTGACCGCCTCAGCGCCGGCCACCAGACCCTGCGACGCCGCAATCGCGGCAGCCTTGCCGGCGGCTTCGGTCGACGCCCGTAACGCGTCGACATCACCACCGGGCTGACCGTTGCCGGCGGCAGCCTCAGCCTGCGCCAACTCCTTCGCCTGCTCCTGCGCCCGCTGCATGGCGTCCAGCGCGGCGCGGATCTCGGTGTCCATCGACAGCATCGCCGTCACCGCGTTGAACGGCTGCGCCACCGTGTGCGCCCGCAGGTTCGCGACCTCCGGGTAGTCCTTGAACTGCTGCACGAGCTGACGCTGCGCGATGTGCTCCGCCGCCATCTCACCCGCGTCCCGGACCTGCGGGTCGCCCTTGGTGAACAACCAGAACAAGTCCCGCAGCAGCTCCGACCCGCCCGGGTAGGCGACGTCGATGGACTGGTGCAGGGCGTTGAGGTCCGGCTGCGTGAGCGCGTCGGACCAGTCGGCCTGGTCGTAACGGTCGTTGACAACGGCCTGTGTCTCGGTGCCGCCAACGGGCGTTGCCGCGTTTTCGGGAGTCACCTCCTCCCACGCGTCATCGTCGTTCCATTCGTCGTTCATCCTGCGTCCTCCAGAATCAGTTGACGGGCCCGCTTGAAGCCCTCCTCGGTAAGTTGCCGGCCCGCGGAAGTGATCTCCACGAACCCGTGCTGCCGCAGCAACTGCTCGGTGTGCCGCAGCGGCCCCGGCTCATTCAGCAACGCCTTCAACGTCGCCTCCGACGCGGTCCCCTCGCACTCCTCCACCAGCACCCGCAGGTACGTCTGCGCCAGGTCATCCAGCCCGTCCCAGGTGACCTGCGCCCACTGCAGCGCCCGTTCCACCGACAGGCCCCCGGCGTGCTCGGTGGTGGCGTACGCCGTCAACAACGCCGCGATGTCCCGGGGACTGTTGTTGCCGGCCATCGCCAACGCCTTCAAGTCACCCGGCGGCGGCATCGGCCGCTTCCTGGTCCCGAACCCCATCCGCTTCGCGAGGCTGGCCGCGATCAGCACCGCCTCGTCGTCGGTGTACGGCGCCAGGACCGGCCGGATCGGGAACCGGCCCAGCACCGTCACCGGCAACCGCTGCGCGTCGGTGGTCGACCCGATCACCGTGACGTCCGGCATCCGCTCCGAACCCCGCCCGGTCAGCAGCCGCCCGTCCTGCAGCAGGTGCAGCAGCCACTCCCCCGACACCCCGGCGAGCTGGTGGATCTCGTCGATGAACACCACGTCGCGGTCCTCGCACTGCTTCAACGCGGTGCGAGCCTCCGCCACCTTGATCTTCCCCGACAGCTCCAACATCCCGACACCGAGTTCACCGGCGATCAGACGCGGCAGCGTCGACTTCCCGACCCCCGCGTACCCCGACTTCAGCAGGACGTGGGGCAGCCGCTTCCGGGACGCCACAGCGCCCGCTACGGCCGCCTGCAGGAACTCTTTCGCGTTGGCCTGCCCGATGTACCCCGCCCACGTCGAGGGGTACCCACCCTCGAACAGATCGTCGCCCCGTTTCGGGCCGGCCGACTCCAACGCCCGAGCCGTCGACATCAGACGCTTGGCCAATTTCGGATGCAACGGCATGATCAGCTCCCGAAGCAGATGACTTGGGTGAGGTCTTCCAGCGAGTCGATCGCGGCCTTGAGCTGCAGCACCTGGTCGGTCCCGTCGAGCCCGGCGTCCGCGTACGCCTTCTGCAGCTTCTCCACGTCCCGCGACGCCTTGCGCCGCTTCGTGGTCGCCTCCCGGCCGAACGCGAACCGGGTGGTCTCGTCCATCCCCCGCCGCGCCTCCAGCTCCGCGGTGATCGCGGCCAGGAAGTCACGGATCACCATCGCGTCCCGGGCCAGCGGGTCAGCGACCGCCACCCTGATCCGCCGCACTGTGTCGATCTGGTCCGGGGTCTGCCACAGCACGTAGTCCAACGCGGACAGGTCCGACACGTTCGTGGAGTCGCGGCCGTCGAGCCACGCGTGGGCCCGGATCACCTTCATCGCCTGCCGCCACCGCCGGTCAGACACCACGATGTGCGCGTCAGCGATACCCTTCCGGACCTGGATGACGGCGTCGATGGTGGCGTCAGTCAGGGTGACCGCGGGGACCTCGGTGTCGATCGCGGCGGACAACTCCGCGAAGTCGACGGTGGTAACGGTCGTTGCCGGAGCGAAGTCCCGCTTGAGCAGCGACACGAAACCCGCGGTGTCGGTGATGTAGTCGACCGTGGTGCGGACCAGCAGCCGGTCCCACAGCGCCGCCCCGTCCTCCGACTCCTTCACCAGCAGCTCGTTCGACGCAGTGATCGCCGACATCAGCGGGATCGGGTGGTGCGACACCCCGTTCTCCACCTCGTGCCGGATCCGCTCGTTCAACGCGGCCAGGATGTGGTGCCCGAGGATCGGCGACATCTTGCCGATCTCGTCGATGAACGCGAAGTGGCAGGTGGTGATGTACCCCTCGCGGGCGCGCAGCTTGACGCCGGTGTCGCGCCACTTCATGACGTCGACGTCGCCGAGCGCCACCGCCTCCGGCAGCGTCTTGGCGCCGGCCATCTCGAAGTACTTGGCGCCGACGATGCGGCCGATGAAGTTGCGGGCCAGGTCGGACTTGCCGGTGCCGGGCGGCCCGAGGATGTACGCGTGCTCCTTGGCCAGCACGGCCAGGAACATCGCCTCGATCGCGGCGTGCCGCTGGATGAACGTGGCGTTCAACTCGGTGCGGATCGCGCGCAGCGACGCGGCGAGCTTGGTGTTCATGGTGCCTCGATTCAGTTGTAGTGACGGTGACGTGGTGCGTGGGTCGTTCAACCGTTGAACGGTTACGCGGGCGTGAGTGCAGCCGCACCGAAGCCGAAGATCATGTAGCCCTCCGCGCCGGTGTCGCCACGCTTAGCCCAGTACTTGAACTGGTCCTGCCCGAACTGGTCCCGGTGCGGTTCGCGCTCCCGCAGTACGGTCACAGTGGTTCCCAGGTAGGCGAATGCGTCGCCCACCCGCAGCGTCTCCGGGTTCACAGCGCCGGAACAGCGTCGAGCTGGTGGATGTCGGCGGCGAGGACGTCCATGTCCTGCCTGATGCCGAGGAACGACGGCTCCCGCAAGCCGTCGTCGGTCTTGCCGAGCACCGAGACCTCCACGATCAGGAACTCGCGGTTGTCGATCGCCTGCTTGATCAGCGTCATGTCCCGGTCAGTCATCCCGGAACCGACGGTGCCAACGGTCGTTGGCTTCGAACCGTCGAGCAGGACCAGCCGCACCGCACCCAGCGGCCGACGCGGGTTGGACGACCTGTCGTAGTCGAACGCGATGCACGTGATGGTGTGCTTGCGCTTGAACTTCACCCACGACTTCGCCCGGATACCCGGCAGGTACGGGGAGTCCTCCCGCTTGAGGATCACACCCTCCGCCCGGTTGTTGGCGTTCACCATCTCGACCAGGTCCAGCCCGCCCTGCGGCAGCACGGTGAACGGCTCGTCGCGGACCTCGGTGGCCCACGCCTCCGCCGACATCAGCGCGGCGAACCGGTCGAGGTGGTTGCGCCGCTCGTACAGCGGCTGCCGCACCAGCGAGGTGTCGCCGAGCTGCAGCAGGTCGAACGCCCGCAGCACAGCCGGCTGCGTCTTCACCTTCGCCCCGGGCCGGGCGGTGTTCACCCGGGAGAGCAGGTCCTTGAACTGCAGGTCGCCGAACCGCTGCCCCCACAACTGGATCTCGCCGTCCAGGATGAACGGCACGGTGGGCTTGCCGAACGCGGCGACCAGTTCCGGGAACGCCCGGTTCAGTTCCTGCCCGGACCGGGACAGGATCTTCACCTTGCCCCGGCCGTCGGCCTCGACGATGGCGCGGACCCCGTCGCACTTCTCTTCGGCGAGGTAGCCCTTGGCAAGCAGCCCTTCCAGGGACTGGTCGGTGCCGGGCGGCGACGCCTTCATCGGCCGGTACTTCATTCCTGTCCCTCCTCGCGTGCGGCCAGCTCGCGGGGGAACGCGGGCACGGTGTTGGCCATGTCGAGGCGCAGGGTGACGTGGCCGTAGAGGTACAGGTGGGTGAGCCAGTCCACTTCGATCTCCTTCGTTGACGGTGACGTTGAATCGTGCATCAAGCAGCGTCAACGAGGGTTGAGGCAGCTTGAGGTTCACCTGCTTGGCTCAGTGGGCTTGTCCCGCTTCGCCAGGTAGGCGGTGATGTGCTCCTGCCGGTAGAACACCCGGCCGCCGATCTTCGTGGCACGGATCAGACCGGCGGCGCGGAGCCGTTCCAGGGTGCGCCGCGACCGCCCGATCAGGGCAGCGGCATCTTCGGGTTCGTACATGGCACCAGGCATGACTGCTCAGCCCCTCACCTGCGAACACCACTCACAGTGGTGACACCATTACTGAGGGCAACTTACAACCGGTGCTTGCATCGTCGTCAAGCACAGTCAAGGTGACACGCCAACGGCCGTTGAGATCAGTTCGCCGCGAAGATGTCCGGCGTGACGAACTCGTTGTCGTTCGGTGAGGGGTGCGCGTACACCAGTCGAGCCGGGTCCAGGATGAGCAGGCCCTCGCCTGCCACTTCAACGCTCAGCTCGCCGTCTCGATACCGCCACCCCTTCGACGCGATCCGCAGCGACCTGCCGCCCGGCAACTCGTACAGCGCGAAGGCGTTGACGTCGTCCTCGGCCCACGAGTGCAGAGCCTTCGCCAGCGCGCTCACGCGTCACCCTCCTCGGTGTTCAGCACCAACGCGTCGTTCACGTGCACCCGCAACCCGGCACCCGCGGACAGGTCGCCGTCGATCTCCACGTTCACAGTGTTCGGGAACACCTTCGACGGGTGAACCGTCACCATGAACTCCGTGCCGTCCGGCAGCGGCACCAGCAGCCCCCACGCGTAGGCGTCGCCGTCGTCGCGCGACTCGACCAACAGTTCCAGGGTGCGGCCGTCCAGGCCGGTCAGGAACTCGTCCTGCCCGCGCAGGATCTCCTTGACGTCGCCCTGGTTCTCGTGCTCGCGCGGCTGCCAGAACGACTCGATGTCGATTTCGTTGTCGGTCAGCCACGCCAGGGCCAGCAGCTTGTCCACCTGGATCACAGCGTCACTCTCCCTCGACCGTCGGCACGCCGCGCCGGGCGATAGCGTTCGCGATCACGAACACCAGTGACGGGTCCTCTTCCCACTCCGCCGAGTCCCACATCACGATCTCGGTGTCCCCGTTGAACAGGTGGATGCTGCCGTCCCGGACGCCGTACTCGCCGCGGATCTCGACGCGGAACCCGTCCGTCGCCTCTTCCTCGGGCTCGTCCTCGCCCGCCTCGAACACGTTGGCGTTCAGCAGCCACAACCAGCGGTACGTGGTGCCCGCCACGAGCTGCTTGACGGCCTCCGCGAACGGCTGCCACGCCGCCATCTGCTCCCGCTCCCACTCCCGCGGGTCGCCCAGGCCCTCCACGGTCAGCCAGCCGCCGGAACGGCCCTCCTGCCACACCGACACGTGCGGGCCGAACGTCTCTCGCGCCAGCTCCTTCGCCAGCTCGAAACCGTCCTCGCACGCCTGGTCCCACCACGACTGCCGGGTGCTCTCCGGCAACGCGTCGATCCACTCGGCGTTGAACCCGGGCTCGGTGGTGACCGTGATGAACTCCTCCTGGCCCACCTCCTTGACCTGCCCCAGGTCCAGCGGCAGCAGCGCCGACAGGTCGGCCGGCGGCCACACTTTGATGTTGACCGCCGGCAGGCCGCGCTGGTGCTCCACCCGGACGCTGACCTCGATGTCGTCGCTCACAGCGCCACCCTCCTGACCTGGTCTAGCGGGATCAGCAGCGGCCAGTCCCCGCCCACGTCCAGCCGCATCACCGGCACCGGCCCGTTGCTGTCCTTGGAGAACCCCAACCACAGCCCGTCCACGGTGATGACGCCGCCGGAGTCGTACTCCACGTGCACCATCCACATCTCCGTGCTGTCCAGCGCCGCCAGGTACACCTCCAGGTGCACGGTGTCGCTGCCCACGAACTCGATCTTGTACATGCCTTCCCTCCAGTTCCAGCCGTTCAACCGTTGAACGGTCAGCCCTCGTCGTCCTGAGCCGGCGACTCCTGCGCCGGCTGCTGCTCCTGCGTCACCTCGTTCAGCGGGACGGCCCACTGCGGCTCCACGAACACCGGCACCGGCATCGGCTGCCACGCCAACGCGGCAGCCTTCGTCGGGAACGGGCCGTGCACGGTGAACCCGTGGACGAAGTCGCCCAGCACACGCACGTGCGGCGTCTGGTCCCGCTCGTGCTGGTAGGTGTCCGGCACCCACTGCTCGACCGCCTCGCACTCGGCCACGAACTCCTCGAACGTCCGCGTCTCGTACTGGACCTTCAGCGTCGTCGCAGTGATCTCGGTGATCTCGTGCAAGTCGTTGTCGTCGTCGTAGTCGCCGTCCATCTCCTCCCGACGCAGGTTCAGCAGACCAACCTGGTCGGGGTTGAACGACGACCTCTCCGGCACCGGCGCGAACGTGCCGTCGCCCAGCGGCTCCAGTGCGCCCACGGCCCGCCACAGCCGATCCCTCAACTCCGGGGTGGGCTCCCCGGCGAAGATTTCGTGCCTGACGCACTTGTAGTTGGATGCGTCGCGGTACATGAACTCGACGTAGGTGTTCATCTCAGCCATGACGGCTGCGTCCTTCCGCTTGCGCCGCAACGGTCGTTGCGGGGAGCCGGACGGCTCAGGGGGTGCACCTACACCCGTAACGCGCAGGTGCACCCGAGTGCCGTGTCCGGATCAGGCGAGGTCCGCGAAGGTGGCGTGCACCTCCCGCTGCACCGCGTCGAAGTCGACACCCAGCGCCTGGCTCGCCGCACGCGCCGCTGCGTACAGCGCCTCGACCTCGATGTCGGAGTCGCCGCCGTTCTGCGTGCCGAACGCATCCCGCAAGCTGCTGGTGAACGCAGCCAACGGATTCACGTCCTCGTCGTCCTGGTCGGGCGTCACCTCGGGCGTGATCGCCGCCAGGTAGCGCAGGATCTCCGGGCTTTCGCTGACGATCCCCTCGCCGGCCAGGTGGTAGTGCTCGTCATCGGTGTCCACCTCCGCCGGGTTCTCGTCACCGTTGGCGTGACCCGACAACAGCGTGACCGCCAGGTCGGTGTGCCCGAGCGCATTGAGCGCGAGGGCCAGGCCCTCCGCCTCCCGGCACGACAGTGACGGCCCGACGTCACCGGCGGTGTACTTGGACCACACGCCGGTGGCGGCGGCGGCCAGGTGGTAGGCGTCGGCGTGGCCCAGCAACGCCTCGATGGCGTCGCACAGCAGCAGCACCCGCGACGGCAGTTCGCCGTCGCGGACCTCCTGCCGGGCGTGCTGCACGTTGTTGCGGATCGTGTCGGTGTTCACGTGCTTCTCCTTGATGACAGCGCCACCCCACGGCCCCATGACCGTGGGGTGGCGCAACGAACGTTGGGGTAGCTTTCAACGGTTGAAAGCTACGACGGCTCCTCGTCCTCGGCGCTGCCGAGCAGGTCTTCTTCCAGGAGCGCCCGCGCGATGACCTCCAGCGCCTCAGAGGTGTGGCCCAGATGCTCGGTGGTGTTGCCCCACTGCTGCCACCCGCCATCAGTGGCAATCATGAAGCTGCGCTTCTGGCCGTCGGCGGTGGTGATGGTCCCCTCGATGATGTCGATCTTCGGCATGGGTCAGCCCTCGTCCAGCGACCAGGTGCCGACGTTCTGGCCGTTGTAGTCGCGCAGGACACCGCCGGTGCTGCCGTCGTTGATGTCGTCGGCGATCTTGCTCAGCAGGCGGGACACCTCCGGTCCCGGGTTGGACTCGCCGGTGTCCTCGTCGGTGAACGCGGCGCCGTCGGTCTTGATGGTGAGGTGGAACATGGCTCTCCTTTAGTCGCTGGTGCGGTCAACGACGGTTGCGGTGATGGTAGGACCGAAGTAGCCCCACTCGATGATGTCGTTACCCCCGGACCGGACCAGGTCGGCCCAGACCACAGCGGTGATGACCGGCCAGTCATGCGCCGGGTTTTCGGACTGCATGGCGTGCACCCGCGCGGGTGCTTCAGCGATGAGGATCCAGTCGCCGGTGTTGATGGTGGTGATGCCGGCCGGCACCGCCCGGTAGATCGGGACGAGCGCCTGCGGCTTGCCCCGGACCGCGCGGATGATCGCGGCGCACTGGTCGGCGGCGTCACCGTACGAGTACCACTCGGGGTGCTCGTACACGTCGGGCGGGAAGGTGCCGTTCTCCGACAGGTTCCACAGCCGGTCGCCGTCGGAGAACGGCTGGTGCGTCATCCGGTAGCCGGTCACCGGACGCTGGCGCGCAGCTCGTCGTCCTCGACCCAGCAGTCGATGTTCTGCTCGCCGTAGGACTGCGCGGCGGTGGTGAGGATGTCGCCGAGCTTGCCCATCCCTCGGTCCCAGAACCCGGCGCCGTGGTGGTTGCGGGTGAGGGCGAAGTCGTGGCCGATGCGCTCCCATGCGTCCTGCTCGGTGCTGCCCTTGGCCTGCCAGAACACGGCGGCCTCGTTGCACATCATGGTGTTGGAGGCGACGAACACGACGACGGCCTCCCACAGCTCCCGCACGTCGGACGGGATGAGGGTGATCGACTGGTTGTCGTAGCCGTCGACGGGGTCGCCGGTGTCGGTGTCCCAGGTCGCGGTCCAGGCGAGCGAGGACACGTAGCCGTTGAACATCCACGTCAAGCACCCGTCCTTGACGGGCGGCTCCGGCATGACGTCAAGCACGAACTCGGGCATAGCTGATCTCCCTTGGCGGGTGAGTGTGGTGGTGAGTGTGGTGACGTCAACGGGTGTTGGCGTCGTCGGATGATCCGGGCAACTGGTCACGGGACGCACGCTGCGCCGCCGCGACCAGCGCCCGGCGGATCGGTGTCACGTCCTCGGAGTCGATCGCGAGCGGCTCCAGCTCACGCACGAGCACCTCGAACACCTTGAGGATGGAGTGCCAGTCGGCGTGCGACAGTTCCTCGACCGGCACGGTGCGCATCTCGGCGATGCAGGTGAGCAGCCGCCTCGCCGGTGTCGGGCGCGGGGTGGCGGCCCGGGGCACGATGATGGGTGCCCGCGACGGCGGTGATTTCGGCATGGTGTTCATCCTGCCGCGACGGCGGTGACCACGGTCGTCCACATGTCGTCGTCGATGTTGACGCCACGGTGTGCGGTCCGCTCGTACCGGTCCTGCTCGAACTCCTCCGGGGACAGCATGCGGCTGGTCTCGCTGAACCACACGCGCGTCTCGTTGCCGGCCACGGGCCACGACGACGCCTCGGTCAGTTCGTTGTCCCGCAGGTACGCGATGACCTCCTCGACGTCGGAGAACACGAGCGTCTCCGACGTGGTCTTGTTGGGGTCGTTGGCGCCGTGCGCGATGTCCTCCGGGGTCCAGACGGCCGTGTGGACGACCAGGGTCAGGCGGGGCGGGGGGATGTGGCCCGTGATCTCACCGGTCGTGGTGGGGCAGCCGACGCCGCCGGGGCGGCCGGTCGTCCAGGCGACGCCGTCGTTCGTGATCGGCTGGCCGCACAGTGTGCAAATGATGGACAGCGTGGGCAGGTTGATGGACATGCATACTCCTTGACGGAATGGTGGGATGGGAAATTCGTCAGCGGTACTCGGTCGGGACGGCGTCCCAGCCGTGGACGTCGGCGACACCAGCGGCAATGTCGGCGTACATGTCGTCCATCAAGTCGCGCCGGTACTGGTCCGCCTCACACGCGCCGCACATGGCGTCCGTGTACGCGCACGCCCGGCACACCTCGCCCATGCGGACTCCGATGATGTGGGCGCGCACGTCTTCCAGGTGCCAGTGCAGCGGGATCCCGTCCGGGTAGCGGACCGATTCGGAGTACACGAACGCGAACGCGTCGGATTCGTCGCGCGTGAGCGGACCCATGATGCGCAACGTGCCGTCGATCGGCCACACGACATTGAGCACGGGAACGGGCATCGACATGGTGGTACCTCCGTAGCGGGTAGGTGGTGGATGGTTGAGCGTGGATGGGCATG
>JACCDR010271131.1_pt1 | contig 11989 bp, 9 predicted proteins | sample 7446431 | NCBI WGS metagenome assembly JACCDR01 (sample SAMN15323443, study PRJNA562643) | freshwater metagenome | isolation source: river surface water | place: USA:Blue River Watershed | collected 2017-08-17
GATAAGAGCATGAATGTCGTGTGTGCCTTCATAGGTGTTAACCACTTCGAGGTTCACCAAATGACGCGCCACACCAAACTCGTCGCTGATGCCGTTGCCGCCCATCATGTCGCGGGCGGTACGCGCAATGTCTAGCGCCTTACCGCATGAGTTGCGTTTGAGGATGGATGTAATTTCCACGCTGTCTATGCCTTCGTCTTTCATGCGGCCCAAGCGCAAACAACCTTGCAGACCCAAGGCAATCTCGGTTTGCATGTCGGCAAGCTTCTTTTGAATCAGTTGATTGGCGGCCAAGGGGCGGCCAAATTGTTGGCGGTCCAGCGTGTATTGGCGGGCACGTAACCAACAGTCTTCAGCCGCACCTAACGCGCCCCATGCAATGCCAAAGCGCGCACTGTTCAAACACGTGAACGGGCCTTTCAATCCTTGCACCTCTGGGAAAGCGTTTTCTTCTGGCACAAAGACACCATCCATCACGATCTCACCCGTGATCGACGCACGCAAACCCACCTTGCCGTGAATGGCTGGGGCGCTCAAACCCTTCATGCCTTTTTCCAACACGAAGCCGCGAATCGGACCAACCTTGCCAGACTCGCTCACCTCTTTGGCCCACACCACAAACACGTCGGCAATGGGGCTGTTAGAAATCCACATCTTGTTGCCCCTGAGCATGTAGCCACCCGCCACTTTTTGCGCGCGGCTGGCCATGCTGGCGGGGTCAGAGCCGTGATCGGGCTCGGTCAATCCAAAGCAGCCAATCCACTCGCCCGTGGCGAGCTTGGGTAAATATTTTTGCTTTTGGGCTTCCGTGCCGAACTCGTAAATAGGCACCATGACCAAGGATGACTGCACGCTCATCATGGAGCGATAGCCGCTGTCTACACGCTCTACCTCACGCGCGATCAAACCATAAGCCACATAGTTGAGACCGGGTCCGCCATACTGCGTCGGAATGGTTGGCCCCAACAAACCCAGCGCGCCCATTTCACGAAAAATCGCTGCATCTGTTTGCTCATGACGAAAGGCGTGGATCACGCGCGGAGCTAATTTGTCTTGGCAATACGCAGCTGCCGCTTCACGCACCATGCGTTCATCTTCTGTGAGCTGCTGATCTAACAAAAATGGGTCTTGCCAATTGAATGCAGCATGGGCCATCGGGGGAGTCTCCTAAGTCAAATCTGGTGAGTCATGTCCAAGGCGCAAACTAGGCACAAGCCTGTGCGCTACGAATGAAGTGTTAAGCGTCGCTGCGCTTCATGCGCTCACTCTTCCAATACACATCGTCCCCGCCATTCATGCGGTTAAGCACGCGGGCCAACACAAACATCAGGTCACTTAAACGATTCAGGTATTGGCGAGGCGCGTCGCCAATGGCTTCTTCGTTGCCCAGTGCCACCACCGCACGCTCAGCGCGACGGGCCACTGTGCGACACACATGCGAAATGGCTGCACCACGTGTGCCTGCGGGCAGGATGAACTCTTCAAGCTTGGGCAGTTTGGCGTTGTAGGTTTCAAGGGCGGTGTCTAGGGCTTGCACCGCCTCTTCTTTGAGCAACTCAAAGCCGGGAATCGACAATTCACCACCCAAGTTAAACAGCTGGTGCTGAATCTCCACCAACACATCGCGCACGTCTTGCGGCATGTCTTCGCACAAGAGCACACCAATGTTGGAGTTGAGCTCATCCACCTCACCCATGGCGTGTACGCGCAAGCTGTTTTTAGAAACACGTTGGTTGTTGCCCAAGCCTGTCGTGCCAGCGTCGCCAGTGCGGGTGGCGATTTGTGAAAGTCGGTTGCCCATATGCTTTGCCTCGTCAATGTGGTTTGGTGCTTATTTTGCCTGTCGCGCAGGGGCTTTTGGCTGACGGGGGCTTGTTCTTAGAATGGCGGATCGCTTAGGAGACTCCGCATGAACGCCCCCACCTCACACCAACATTTAACCCCCGCTGTGACCCAACGCGAGGTACCCGCCGAGATGATTGCGGCGCTGCAGGCGCGTTTTGGTGCAAATTGCTCAACGGCCTTGGTGATTCGTGAACAGCACGGACGGGATGAGTCGCCCTTCACACATGTGCCGCCGCCTGCGGCTGTGGTGTTTGCGGAAAGCACGCAGGATGTGGCAGATGCTGTGAAACTGGCTGCGCAATACAAAGTACCCGTCATTCCATTTGGCGTGGGTTCATCTTTAGAGGGCCACTTGCTGGCGGTGCAAGGTGGCATCAGCGTGGACGTGAGCCGCATGAACAAGGTGCTGAGCATCAATGCCGAAGACTTGACCGTGACGGTGCAGCCCGGCGTGACACGCAAACAACTGAACGAAGAGATCAAAAGCACAGGCTTGTTCTTCCCCATCGACCCCGGAGCCGACGCCTCAATTGGCGGCATGTGCGCCACCCGTGCCAGCGGCACAAACGCCGTGCGTTACGGCACGATGCGCGAAAACGTGTTGACGCTCGAAGTGGTCACTGCCAATGGCGAGGTGATTCGTACGGGCACACGCGCCAAGAAGTCTGCCGCGGGCTATGACTTGACGCGTTTGTTTGTAGGCAGCGAAGGCACGCTGGGTGTCATGACAGAAATCACGTTGCGCATTTACCCCTTGCCCGAAGCGGTGTCTGCAGCGGTGTGTTCGTTCCCCAGTATTGAAGCGGCCGTTCACACCACCATTGCCACCATTCAAATGGGCGTGCCGATTGCACGCGTGGAGCTGCTGGATGGTGGCTCTGTAAAGATCGTGAACCAATACGCCAAGCTGAATTTGACTGAGGCGCCGATGCTGCTGATGGAGTTTCACGGCTCTCCTGCCGGCGTGAAAGAACAAGCAGAGACGGTGCAAGAAATTGCCGCCGAGCATGGCGGTGTGGCTTTTGAGTGGGCCACCACCCCCGAAGAGCGCACACGTTTGTGGACGGCGCGACACAACGCTTACTTTGCCGCCATTCAAAGCCGCCCCGGCTGCCGCGCAGTGACCACCGACACCTGTGTACCCATCAGTCGTTTGGCCGACGCCATGCTCGATTCGATTGCCGAGGCGGATGCGTCTGGCATTCCATACTTCTTAGTGGGCCACGTAGGTGATGGCAATTTCCACATGGGCTATTTGATTGACCCGAACAACGCGCAAGAGCACGCATTGGCTGAAGACTTGAATCAAAAGCTGGTCGCGCGCGCGCTGAACCTAGGCGGCACTTGCACCGGCGAACACGGCATTGGTTTGCACAAGATGGATTTCTTGGTGGCCGAAACTGGCGAAGGTGCAGTGGACATGATGCGCAGCATCAAGCAAGCACTAGACCCGCACAACATCATGAACCCAGGGAAGATCTTTTCTCTATAAGCATCTCTTCAACTCGCGCACACACTTTGGCGGCGTCGAAAGGTTTGAGCACCACCGAGCTCACACCTGCCGCTGCAAAGCGCTCTAAGTCGAGCGGATTGACGTTGGCCGTGAGGCCCAACACGGGCGTGTCACGCATGGGTTGGTCAAAGGTGAGACGCAGTGCCGTGGTGGCTTCAATGCCATCCATCTCTGGCATCACCATGTCCATCAAGATCACATCAAAGTCTTGCTGACGCAGTGCATCAAGTGCTTTGCGCCCGTTGTCGGCTTCGACAATCTCGCAGTTCTTCCAGTGATTTTTCAAAATCTGGCGCACCAGCAAACGGTTGATCGGGTGGTCGTCCACCACCAAGAAGCGCTGTGCAGTTTCGGTGCTGATGCTGGTCGTTGCGGCCTTAGGTGCCTCTGCTTTGGGGGCATCTACCTCTACCAAGGGCAGCGTGAACCAAAACATCGACCCTTCGCCCGGCTTGCTTTCAAAGCCAATGTGCCCCCCCATCAACTCAACCAAGCGCTGCGTGATGGACAAGCCTAAACCGTTGCCGCCGTAGCGTGATTGGATGTCATCATCGGCCTGTACAAAGCGTTGGAAAATTTTGGGCTGCTGCTCTTTCGGAATGCCAATGCCACTGTCACGCACCGAAAAATGCACGCACAAAGGTTGACGCCGCACCGCCAACGTCACATGCCCTTGGTGTGTGAACTTGATGGCATTGCCCAACAAATTGACCAAAATTTGCATCAAGCGGTGGCGGTCGGCACGCACCCAGTGTGGCACGTTGTCATCGATGGTGCATGCATATTGCAAGTGCATGCTCTTCACGCGTGGCACAAACAACTCAAACGCAGTGTTCACGGTATCGCGCAGGGCAAAGGTTTCGGCCTGCACATTGATCTTGCCCGCTTGCAGTTGCGAGTAGTCCAACACGTCATTGATCACCGTCAGCAAATGATCGGCGGACTGGCGCGTGTGATTCAAAATTTTGAGCGCTTGCGGGTTGCCTGCCACACGCGAGAGCAACATGTTGTTGAAGCCCAAGATGGCATTCATGGGCGTTCGCAACTCGTGACTTACAGTGGCAATGAATTGCTCGCGCAGCGCCGATGTTCGCAGCAGTTCTTTGCGCTTTTCTTCTAGCTCTTGGTTGCGTAGCGCACTGGCCTTGTAGGCCTGACGAAATAGGTTGTCGTATAAAAATGGCACGGTGATCAAGATAAAAGTCACCACCGAGTAGCTAGCAAATGACGACATGATCTGTGCCGCACCCAAGGTGGGGTTTTCAGGAAGCCACCCCTGCCATGTGACATACGACATGAGCAGCATCACCAGCATGACAATGACAAACCACATCAGGCCCGCTAGACGGCTGACCGCGTAAAAAGGGATCAAAGGAATCACAGTAAGCCAAGCCATGCGCGGCGAAAAAACACCACCAGACGTCCACGCTGCGTAACTCACTTGCAACAACGCAGCCAGCAAACCTAAATTAGCGGCCACAGAAAATGGCATGCCCCAAATGAACAGCAGCTGCAGAACAATCAACACAGATGCAAACGCCAATGGCACAGGCACGCCATTGGGATAGGGCGTGATCACAGCCATCACCACCATCACACCAATGAGCAACCACACCACAAAAAACAAATAGGGCAAACGGCCCTCTTGGAACCGTTTAGGCAAATGCGGCACTGCCCATTGCGCCAACGCGTCAAGTGCTGGCATGCTCATGCTTCACTCCACGCCGCATGCGCGGCAAGCACGCTTGAAATTTTAGAAATCAATTGCTGCTCATCCAAAGGCTTGTGCACCACATCGTTCATGCCCGATGCCAAACAGCGATCTTGATCCACCGGATTAGCGCTGGCTGTCAATGCCAATACAGGCATGTTGCATGCGGGTGCAGGAAACTCTTTGCGTAAAGTTTCTGTCACCTGCATGCCATCGATGTCGGGCATGACCATGTCCATCAGGGCGAGGTCAAAGGGCTGCTCTCGCAACATGTCTAAAGCCTCTGCCCCACCGTTGGCTTGAACAATCGTGGCCTTAGGAAAGCATTTTTTCAACATCATGCGGGCAACCAATAAGTTCACCGCGTTGTCGTCGACCAGCAAAATATGAATCGGCTTGTCTACCAACAGGCGCGCCATGTCTGCTGCTGCTTGAGCCTCTTTAACTGCAACACTTCGCAAAGGCAACTGAAACCAAAAACGCGAGCCGTGGCCTTGCACGCTGCTCACGCCAATGGTGCCGCCTTGTAGGCTGACCAAGCGTTCACAAATCGACAAGCCCAAACCTGTGCCGCCATATTGACGGTTGGTTTGCACATCAGCGTGTTCAAAGCCATTGAAAATTTGTTTTTGTCGATCGGGTGCAATACCAATGCCCGAGTCTTGGACCTCAAACAACACGCCACCACCCACCGCTTGAACGCGCAACACAATGGTGCCAGCGGCGGTAAATTTGATGGCGTTATCGAGCAAGTTGTTCAGCACCTGTACCAAGCGTTGACGGTCACCTTTGACCCACATGTTGTGCACGGCCCCAGCCTCTAGGCTCAGGGCAATGTGCTTAGACTGCACCTTGGGCGTGTACGCCTGTATCACTTGGCCCAGTGTTTCACGCAGCGCAAACTCTTCCACATGCAAGCTCAGCCGACCCGCTTGCAACTGTGAGAAGTCGAGAATGTCGTTGACCACTTGCAGCAGCTGTTCTGTCGAACGGCGAATGTGGTCGACCACAGCAGCGTCTTCAGGCTTGGCCTCTAGCTCGTTACGCAAAATACCATTGAGTCCCAAGATGGCGTTCATCGGCGTGCGCAACTCGTGGCCAACCGAGGCAATGAATTCATCCTTATGGGCTTGCGCACGAATGAGCGCTTGATGTGTGAGCTCTAGCTCGGCATTGCTTTCGTCCATTTCCACCGTTTGACTGCGGTGCATGCGTTCGGTGACAAACACCACGTACATGGCCAAACTGATGACAAAAAACTTATTGGCCACCGTCCAACCCATCACCTCATTAGCCATATTAATGTCGCTGTTCACCTGGCCACTTTGACTGATGAGCAACAGCACCAAGTTGGCAGAGAACACTGTGATCACCCAGAACATCGCGGGCACACGGTTGAGCAACAAAATAGCGGGCAAGATGGCCACCGTCATCCACACCATGACCGGTGAGTTGATGCCCCCCGTCATGGCCGCCAAATACGAGACATAACAAACAGACCACAACAGCGTGCCGTGGGCCACCACCAAATAGGGCACACCGATCAACAAAGCCAACAGCAAACCCCAGTAGCCAGCTGTGCCAACAAGGTTGGCCACGTGGTTGTAGTCGGGGTGGGGGATGTAATAAAACGGCAGAGAGCATGCCCCCACCAACAGCAGCATGTACATCAACAAACTGCGACGACGCTCTAGCTGGGAGCCTTTGAAAAAGCTCCTTGGCAAAAAGACATTGCGCAGTTTTTCAAACATGTGATCAGTGCTTTCGCAATTTGTCGATCAATCCGTTGAGTTCATCAATGGAGCCAAACTGAATGGACAGCTCGCCCATTTCCTCGACTCTGCCATGACGCTTGACGCGCTTTTTAACGCGCACTTCCACTTGTGCGGTGAGCAAGTCTGAAAGTTCTTCCTCGATGCGCTTGATGTCGCGCGATTTTTCGCTCATTGGCTTTTGCGGCACGAGGTTGAATTCCGCGCTGAGTTTTTTAACCAAGCTTTCTGCTTCGCGCACCGACATTTTTTTGGCGCTGATTTGATTGGCCGCCGTGATTTGCGTGGCGCGGTCCAAGGCCAACAAGGCACGGGCATGGCCCATGTCGATGTCACCCGCCATGAGCATGGATTGCACGGGCTCTGCCAAATTGAGCAAGCGCAACAAATTGCTAGCTGCGCTGCGCGAACGGCCCACCGCTTGTGCCGCGAGTTCGTGTGTGAGGCCAAACTCTTTGATGAGACGTTGCAGGCCTTGGGCCTCTTCGAGTGGGTTGAGGTCTTCGCGCTGGATGTTTTCAATCAGCGCCATGGCCGCAGCGGCTTCGTTGGGCACGTTGCGCACCAGCACAGGCACGGTGTCGAGGCCCGCTAGTTTGGCAGCGCGGCTGCGGCGTTCACCCGCGATGATTTCGTATTTGCCGGCGTTGGGGCCATCGTGCAACTGACGCACCAGGATAGGCTGCATGATGCCTTGGGCTTTGATGCTTTCGGCCAACTCATACAACGCGCCCTCGTCCATGCGCGTGCGCGGCTGATACATGCCCGCCACCATCTGGCTGAGTGGCAAGGTGCTGGGCAAGCCTTCTGCAGCAGCAGCTTGCGCGGCAACGCTGTCGTCAACTTTGGGGCCGAGTAAAGCTTCAAGTCCGCGGCCTAGGCCTTTTGTTTTCTTAGTGACCATGGGGTACTTCTTCTTTCAGTAAATCTTGTAACAAGGCAAAGCCTTCGGGCCAATCGCCTAAGCGTGAATCTGTGTTGATGTGTCCGACCGCGCCGCAATCGACAAGGCGCGAGCCCCAAGCTTGAGCCAAACCACTCGCGCGCAGCAAGCTGCAATACGCATCATTACGACTCGCCGCCACAACGCTTGGAAACGGCAAACGCTCGCGAACGATGGGGCTCCAGCTGTGCAACATGTGCTGCATCTCAGGCCGCTCAACGTCTGCAGGCGCGACGAGCAAAGCGCCTTTGACTTTGTGTGAGATCAGCGAGTGCGCGGCCCAAGCCGCAACCAAAATACAACCTAGGCTGTGTGCCACGAGCACCGCATTGGGGTTGGCCAAGATGGCCTCCTCCAGTTGAATCATCCAATCACCACGCAGCGGGAAATCCCAGTTGTGTTGCTCCACGCGTGTGTAGCCATGCGCGCTTTGCCACAGGCTTTGCCAATGGTCAGGGCCGCTGTTATGCCAGCCAGGGAGGATGAGAACGGTGGTCGTCATTCGCGTTGAATTGCTGTTCAACAGGCAGGGCTAGAACGTTTTAACGCGCTCAACCATCTCGTGTGCAAAGTCCACAAAAGCGTGGCTGCCTTTGGCCGACGGATCAAACACCACACCAGGTAAACCGTAGCTAGGCGCTTCGGCCAAACGCACGTTACGAGGAATAACAGCCCCGAACACTTTGTCACCAAAGTGGTCTTTGAGTTGGTCGCTCACCTGCTGCTGTAGGGTGATGCGAGGGTCAAACATGACGCGCAAGAGGCCAATGATTTTGAGGTCGCGGTTGAGGTTGGCATGCACTTGTTTGATGGTGTTGACCAAATCGGTCAGGCCTTCAAGCGCAAAGTATTCGCACTGCATGGGCACGATGACACCATGGGCACAACACAAGCCATTGAGTGTGAGCATGGACAAGGAAGGCGGGCAATCAATAAGCACAAAGTCGTACTCTGAATCGACCGCGGCCAAAGCGCGCTTGAGTCGGTCTTCGCGATGGTCCAGCGACACAAGCTCGACCTCTGCACCGGCCAAGTCACGGTTAGCACCCAACACGTCATAGGTTGGAATTTTGGCTCGCACGCCGTCTGTGCCCCAGTTGCTGCGAATACGCGCCTCGGCAATGCTGGCTTCTTCTAGCAACACGTCGTACACCGACAGTTCCATCTCACGCTTATCAACACCCGAACTCATGGTGGCGTTGCCTTGCGGATCGAGGTCAACCATCAGCACGCGCTGGCCGACAAACGCCAAGCCAGCAGCCAAGTTGACGGTGGTGGTGGTCTTACCAACACCACCTTTTTGGTTGGCTACGCAAAATATTTTGGCCATACAGAACTTTCGAAAGAGACGGAAAAATAATTAAAACAAGGCCAACTTCAAGCCAAAACCAATCAGCAGCGCACCGGCCACTTTGTTGAGCATGACTGTCGCCAACGGGCTGGCACGCACACGCTCGGCCAAGTGATGAGCCAACAAAACCACGACCAACCCATAAGCCAAAGTTAATGCCGCGATGGTCAACGCCATGAAGCCAAAAGTAATTAGCCCCATGTGAATTTTCGGATCCACAAACAAAGGAAAGAAAGCCATGTAAAACACAATCGCTTTGGGATTCAGCACCGTGATGAACAAACCTTGGCGCAAGTAATGGTCAGGCTTCATGTCCAGCACTGGCGCATCGCCCGGTTGCGCATTGAACAAGGAATAACCCAAGCCAATCAAATAAGCAGCACCCGCCCATTTGACCGAGCTGTACAAACTTGGGTAATTGATCAGCACCGCCGACAAACCGGCCACCGCCAACCACAACAACACCTGATCTCCAGCGATCACACCTAGCGTCGCCGCCATACCCGCACGTACGCCACCTTTGCCTGTTGCAGTCAACAAGGCCAAGTTACCGGGGCCGGGAATGGCCAGAAAAACAATGATGGCCACGACAAATGCGCCGTAGTCCGCGATACCGAACATAGAAGGTGGGAGCTTTTAAACTGAAAGAAGTTTAACCGCGCATCCAGACGATGCAGCGGTCAGCATCCAAACCAGGCACTTGAAGTTGTTCCACGTGAAACACTTTGACGCTTTCTGACAACAAGGCCAGCTCTTGGTCTGGGTGCTTGCCCTTCATTGCCATCCACACGCCGTGACTGGCCAAAGCAGATTTGGACCAAGTCGTGAAATCTACTAGCGAGGCAAACGCACGAGAGCACACCACGTCATAGGGCTGAGTCAAGCTTTCAACGCGCGCGTGCAAGCCCTTGAGATTGGGCAACTTCAGGGTGGCTGCGACCTGCTGGATGAAGGCGGCTTTTTTGGCCACCGTGTCCACGCACGTGACCGACACCTCGGGGCACGTGATGGCAATGACAATGCCGGGCAAGCCCGCACCCGAACCCACATCGAGCAAGCTGTATTGCGCTTGCGCCGCCTTGGCTGCGCCCCGCCCTTCGCCGTCAACAAGCCCCGCCGCCGAATCAGCACGAGGCAAACTCAACTCAGCCAACTCTCGGCGCAGTGGCGCAATGACCGCCAAGCTGTCTAGCAAATGGTGCGTGAGCATTTCGTTGGCGTCGCGAACAGCGGTCAAGTTGTAGACCTTGGTCCATTTGCCAATCAAATCCATGTACGCCAGCAACTGAGCCTGCTGACTTTCGGTCAAAGACAAACCCAAACCAACTAGGCCCTTTTGCAGAGCGGGCAAAAGCGGATGCATTAAACCGCCTCGGCCGAGTTGTTGGCCACAGCCTCTTGGGCGAAGCCCTTGACGCGCGAACGCTTCAAGTGGATCAGCAACAAAGAGATGGCCGCCGGCGTGATGCCCGACATACGCGAAGCCTGGCCCAAAGTTTCTGGCCGTTGACGGCTGAGGCGCTGACGCACCTCGATCGACAAAGCCGTGACTTGGTTGTAGTCCAGGTCTTCTGGCAACTTGAGGTTTTCGTAGTGAGCCGCACGCTCGACTTCGTCGCGCTGGCGATCGATATAACCCGAGTACTTGGCCGCAATCTCAATCTGCTCGATGATGGCTCGGGTGGTTTCACGTGAAACATCGTCACCCGCAAAACCATCCGTCATATCTTGGTTTTGGTACTTGGCACCATCCAAAGACATCAAGCCTTGGTAGCTCACATCGGGGCGGCGGAGCAAATCAGCCAAGTTGTATTCGCGGTCAATGGCTTTACCCAAAACGCGCTCAGACTCCGAGGCGGGCAAGTTACGCGGGCTGACCCAGATAGATTTAAGGCGCTCTGTTTCACGTGAAACAGCTTCTTGTTTGCGGCTGAACGCCTCCCAGCGGGCGTCGTCTACCAGACCCATTTGACGGCCTATTTCTGTCAGGCGCACATCGGCATTGTCTTCGCGCAGCTGCAAGCGGAACTCGGCTCGGCTGGTAAACATGCGGTAAGGCTCGGTCACGCCCTTGATGGTGAGGTCATCCACCAACACGCCTAAGTAGGCTTGATCCCGGCCAGGCGTCCATGCGCCGCCAAAGTCGTTGGACGCACCGGCCAAGCTGCGACATTGCAGCGCGGCGTTGATGCCGGCAAACAAACCTTGGGCCGCCGCTTCTTCGTAACCCGTGGTGCCATTGATCTGTCCTGCAAAGAACAAACCGCCAATGGCTCGGGTTTCAAAACTACGCTTCAGCTCACGCGGATCAAAGTAGTCGTACTCAATGGCATAGCCGGGGCGAATGATGTGCGCATTTTCCAAACCCTTCATCGAGCGAACCAACTCGTACTGAATATCAAACGGCAAGCTGGTGCTGATGCCGTTGGGGTAGTACTCGTGGGTAGTCAGGCCTTCGGGCTCTAAGAAAATTTGGTGGCTGTCTTTGTCGGCAAAACGGTTGATCTTGTCTTCCACGCTTGGGCAGTAGCGCGGACCAACGCCTTCGATCTTGCCGGTGAACATGGGGCTGCGATCAAACCCAGAACGAATGATGTCGTGAGTACGCTGGTTGGTGTGGGTGATCCAGCAAGGCATGTGCTGCGGGTGCATGGACGCGCGACCCATAAAGCTAAACACGGGCACCTCGCCCAACACACCTGCCGACCTTGCACCAGTCTCTGTTTGATTCGCCACACCGTCACCCGGCTGTTCGATACATTGGCTGAAGTCAATCGTGCGGCCATCGATGCGCGGAGGCGTACCGGTTTTCAAACGGCCCTGTGGCAACTTGAGTTCTTTGAGCCGAGCAGAC
>JACCDR012132173.1_pt1 | contig 11987 bp, 5 predicted proteins | sample 7446431 | NCBI WGS metagenome assembly JACCDR01 (sample SAMN15323443, study PRJNA562643) | freshwater metagenome | isolation source: river surface water | place: USA:Blue River Watershed | collected 2017-08-17
AATGACAGTGCCGAGTAACGTGGTTAATATCGAATGGGTTGAGTATGATTGCAGAGAAGACGGAGATGAGTTTGCTGATTGGCAACGTATCAACTTTCTTGAACTTGATAACTTCCTCGCTATGCAGAATGCTTTAATCAATGAGCCCGACAATACAGAAGAAATCGAGTTCACTCTCGCTGGTGAAACGTTCACTACTATGTATTATGATAACCGTAGGCCCTATAATTACACGACACCAGACGACTTTACTCTGTTGTTTGATTCCTACGATTCAGCTCTTGATACTACGCTAACTAAGGCTAAGACCAGATGCTTCGGTACTCTGATCCCTGTCTTCACACTCTCGGATAATTTCACACCAGACTTTAATCCGCAGCAGTTCGCGTACTTTATGAATAAGGCTAAGACAAGAGCCTTCGCTGAACTTAAGCAGGCACAGAATGCTGAGTCCGCTAAGGAAGCGAGAAACCAAAAGATTAGAATTCAGAAACATAAAAGAATTGTAGAGAATGTGCCTGAGGTGTTCCGAGTAGGAGCACGCTATGGTCGTACAGCGACTAATACGGCACCTTACTCAATTCCTAACTATCTCAGACAAGGAGATTAATAAATGCAGAATCCGAAGACAGAAGGATTTGAAGACGTATTTCAGCTGTTCGATGTAGAAGATGATGAGAACGAGATCGGTAGTCGCTACATTAAGGTCAAGGATCGTGAGTATAAGTTTGTTGCCACTGACCCGTATGGCCTGTTTCATATCGTGCCTAAGAAGGGCAAGCTGCCCGACGATCTGACTGGTAAGTATACCTCTCCGCAGGAAGCTGAGCGGCATATTACTCAGTACTACAATATTCTGGAAGACAAGGAAGCCAAGGCTGCTATCCGTAAAGAAGTCGATCCAGAGATGAAAGAGAAGATGGTTCAGAAGAGAACTAATCGCGCTAAAGAGGCTACGGTAGTCTAATGGCTAGGCAAGTATCAGCGGCAGTAGAGAATAACTTCGTGATGGGTCTCGTTACAGAGACCACAGCACTGAGGTTTCCTCCGAATGCTTGCACAGAAACGTACAACTGCGTGTTCGATTCTACTGGTCGAGTAACGCGCAGACTCGGTATTGACCTAGAACCAGATTACACTCTAGAGTCAATCACTTTTAATGACACAGATGCTGTTACAGAGTACAATTGGAATGCTGTTGCAGGCAATGGATTGATTAACTTCCTTGTGGTACAGGTGGGATCTATTATTAGATTCTACGATGTGTCCACAGAGGGAGCTATCTCTCCTACTCTTAAGTCCTTCACTATAGATCTGAATGACTTTGTTCCTGACATCTCTAATCAAGATCCAGCTCCGTATGCTTGCTCATTTGCACAGGGCAACGGCAAGCTTCTAGTTGCTAATCCTATCTGTGATCCTTTCTTCGTAGAGTACAATCTAGCAGACGACCTGGCTACAGGCACAGCAATTGCACTGTCTGTTAGAGACTTCATTGGACTAGATGATGGTCTAAATCTGCTAGATAGGCCTACGTCTACAGTAGCCGATCTTAAGACTAACAATCCCGAGCATTACTACAATCTACTCAATCAGAGTTGGCACACTGCAGCAGGTAAGGGGCTAACTGAATGGGACAGTGCTAGAACGGATCTTCCTTCTAACGCTGACTATGTAGCTTTGTATCGTGCATCCGAGACTGACATCTTCGATAACCAAAGAGTAACTGATGGTAGTCCTGGTAATACTCCTGCTCCTAAGGGTCACTTCATCTTAGACGCAGCTAATCCTTCTCGTACTGATGCTATGGTTGATGAGGGATTTACAGGTGCTACAGTCGATACTTCTAGTGCTCTTATTCACTTTAGCTCCGGTACTCAGTTCGGTAACTCCGTAACAGTTGGTGCTTCATTTGCTAACGCATTTGATGGTGATACTAGCCAGACTCAAGCACAAGGCGCTCAGAGCGTTATCAATGGAGTAAGAGCTGCATATGGTAAATCTTGGGTAGTTACTCCTAACGTTATCACTCAAGCTATAGTATACGGCAGCAGTGATCAAGGATTTGTTGTTAGCTCCAATCCTTCTACTACTATCTTTCTTCGTGCTAAGACAGGATCTCAACCTACTAACATTACGACTGATGGTACTCAGCTAGGTAGTGTTACTTTCACAGATACAGGTAATGAAAGCGCAGGAAGAACTATTACAAGTAACGATACTGTTACTCAATGGGATCATACTTGGATCTATCTAGAGACAGCAGCTAGCGTTGCTTGGGCTATAGCCGAAGTAGAATTCTATACTACTCCGCCTGATCTGACTCAAGAACGTCCTACTTCTGTAGAATTCTTTGCTGGTAGAGCATGGTATGCAGGTATCAATGCTGATGGCTTGAACTCCAATATCTACTTCTCACAGATCATCGAGCGTAATGAACAGTATGGTCAGTGTTATCAGGTTAATGATCCTACTGCAGAAGACAACGCTCAGCTACTTCCAACTGATGGCGGTGTGATTAAAATCCCTGAGATTGGCAGCGTAGGTAGGCTATTCGCTACTCAGAATTCTCTTCTCGTATTCGCTACTAACGGTGTATGGCTAATCAGTGGTGCATCTGGCGCAGGCTTCGATGCGACCTCTTATCAGGTTTCTCGCCTCTCATCTATCGGTACTTCTAACTTCCTATCCTTTGTAGATATCCAAGGCCTTCCGTTCTGGTGGGCTGAGAGCGATATCTATACTGCTCAGTACGATCCTAATTATAACTCTTATAAGGTCGTGCCTGTCACTGCAGAGACTATCCAGAGCTTTATTAGAGATGTTCCAGAAGCTTCTAGACGGTTGGTTAAGGGAGTGTATAATAGAGATTTAGCCCTTGCTATATGGCTCTTCTCTAGTGAGTCCACTACCGAATATGATTATGATACTGCTTTGATCTTTGATACGACCAGTAATGCATTCTATCCTTGGCAGATCAGTGAAAGTGATAATGTTAATGTCAGAGGACTGGCTACTATTTCAGTGGCAGATGGTACGACAGAACCCAGAACAATCCTGACTACTACTGTTAATGATGATAATTTGACCTTCTCTGGAGTATATCAGACTACCTACAAAGATTGGGGTTCAGTCGCTGATCTCTTTACTAATCCAGATCTAGAGTTGGATTACTCTTCTTACTTCATTACAGGCTACCGTATAGATGGTCAGCTCATTAGACATTTCCAGAGTAACTATGTATATGTATTCATGGAGGCTGAAGAGGATGCTTCTTGCTATATGAGAGGTATGTTTGACTTCTCTAATCATGGAGATTCAGGTAAGTTCTCCACTGCTCAGCAGGTGTATAACTCTACAATTCTTAATAGAGATGTTAATGCTAGAAGACTTAAGGTTAGAGGTAAAGGTAGGAGTCTACAGTTGAGATTTGAATCAGAGACAGGCAAGCCTTTTACTATCGTTGGTTGGGCACTATGGGAGACTTCTAATGCATCTATATAAGATGATGGATGATGCTCGTAGAGAACAAGGATGGCCAGATATGGAGATCGACTGGTCTGCCCAGGTAGAAGAGTATACACATAATCTAGATAAGTGCTTGTTCACTACAGATCATGGTTTTATTGCTGGTCTAGTAACTAATGCTTTTCTACTCATGCCTAATGTGGTTGTAGTTATGGAAATTGCGTGGTATGTAGAACCAGAACATCGTACTCAAGGCGAGGGTATGGAGCTCTATAGTAAGTTAGAAGATTGGGCTCGTGGTATTAAGAATTGTGAGTACATTATCCAAGGTAGACCAACCGAAGGATGTGTTAAGGTTGGCAAATACTTTATGAGGAAGATTAGATAATGGGATTGGAAATTGGAGCAGCGCTTCTGTACGCTGGTACTGCAGCTGCTGTAGGTGGTACTGCTTATAGTGCCTACTCAGGCTCTAAGGCTGCTAGTGCTAGCCGTAAGGCTGAGCGTCTTCGTCAGAGACAGATGAATCTGGACTCTGCTATGAAGCGTAGAGAAATTATTCGTAAGATGCAGTTGTCTAGAGCTCAGGCTGTTTCTCGGACTACACAGGCTGGCGTCGGTGATCCGGGTGGTTCTGCCCTTGGCGGTGCTACAGCGAGTATCCAACAGCGTGGTTCTGAAGATCTTGGCTACAATCAGTTCTCTACTGACATTGGCAATGATTTGTTCAGAGCTAATAGACAGCAAACTACATGGCAGTCTAACGCACAGACTGGACAAGGTATCGCTAACCTAGGTATGAATCTCATTCAGGCCGGTCCTACGATCCAGGCTATCGGCACTGAAGTTGCTGGTAGTAGACCAGGACAGGTTAAAACTCCTCCGGGCTATCGCGGTCCTTACATCAGTTCGATTTACTAATGACAGTAGAAACTCCTCAACAGCCATTGCCGGGCCAATACGGCGTAGACTTTAGTGGTGAACCTGAGCAGCCGGTCATTGACCTGGAGACTCAAGTTGTACAGCCTGTAGCCAATCTCAAGTCCAATGTTGAGAAGGCTCACTATGCCATGGGCGATAAGTCCCCTGGTGCTGGCTACATTGCTACTCGATTCCAAGCAGGTGATGATGCCAATGTTAGACAGATGGCATCTCAGAACCAGATTAAGGAACAAGAGAGACTACAGCGTGAAGAGATTAATAAACTTCTCACTTCAGGTGAGATTAAGGATCCTCAGACTCTTGGCATCATAGCTCAAGAGGCTGCTATTGAAGGAGCTAAGAACTCTGATCCTAGGTTTATTCTAGAGAGAATGTACGCTGATAAGGCGATTAGCCAAGCAGCTGTACAGAGAGAAGACTCTAAGACTCTAGAAGAGGCTATGACCGTTGACGGAGTAGCTGCAGATAAGATCCTCAATGATAACACTCAGACTCTGAGACGTCAGCAGATTGCTCTCAAGAAGTATGAGAAGGTTCAAGAGGAACTTAAGAATACCTCTATGCTAGGTAAGGTAGGCCAGTTCGGTCTACAGCTTGTACCTTGGTATGGGGCTATTACTCAGACCAGTATTATGGGTAATGCAGATAGCTTCTGGTGGGGCAAGAACATGCGCCAGCAGCAGTACGCTTACTTCAATGCTAGAGACGATCAAGAAGCAGATAGTATGCTGGAAGGAGCCCTTGCTCAGCTTCCGGATACTCTCTCTAAGGCTATCTACCTAGACTTTATGCTCAAGGGAACCTCTTGGGATGAGGCTCTCAATAACATCACTATGGGCTTAGATGTAGGCTTTGGCCTAGCCTTTGGCGTAGATACTGCAGCTAGAGCTGTACAGTTGTCCAGGCTGAATAAAGGTCTCATCAGTGCGTCTAGGGAAGCCGGTAGACCCTCTCCTAATCTGTCCTCGTATATTGAGGCCACAGGAGATGTGAAGACCAGCGCCCTTAATACGGCCTTTGAGAAGCCTATGCAGAGGGCTGCTGAGACTGGTAGAGAGTTACAGTTCGCTGATCTAGTAGGTGAACTGACTGGCCTGCAGAATCCTATGAACGTCACTATGAATGGTGGCCAGAGAGTTATGTCCAATACGGGTAGAGCTCAATATGAGACTTGGCTGCAGAGACATAGCGATAGACTAGTTAAGAGTTTCATGAATGACCCTGTGGACCTGCCTCTGGCTAATACACAGGTATACGATGTGGCTGCTGCTAATGCGGTAGAAGACTTCAGAGCTATGAGCACTCCTCTTGCTAAGAGCGTCCTCAATGTCTCTCCTGTCAATCTATCCTTCGAGCAAGTACAGGCCAACATTAAAGCAGGCATAGCTCAGCAAGAAGCTAATGCTCTAATGAATCAGATCGTCACTGGTAATAAGTACAACCAGTGGCTAGACTACACTCATGCTATGAATACCTATAGGGATATAGCTGGTAGAGCTCCTACTGCCTCCGAGAAGACCTGGAAGGGCATCCTCGGTAAACTGGCAGCTGATGAAGAGATGGTTGCTAGACTGTCTCAGGCTAGGGATGTAATCCAGGCTACCTCTAAGGGTGATCGTAAACTCTTCGATAGAGCTAATGCTAGAGCTGCAGAAGGCGCATCATTCGATGTAGCCAATGCTGGTGTTCCTCAGACCCGTATCGTTAAGGACCTAGGTAATACACCTATGGTCGGTATTGGTCTTGGTAGATCAGGCGATGCTGCTATGGACCTTGGTCATAGCTACGCTAAGATCGCTAGACAAGAGGAAGATATCCTCACTCTGACAGGTAAGTCTCCTGCAGAGAAGGTAGTCATTCAGCTTGGTAATCCGCATGAGGCTAATCTCTTCGGTAGTCCTGAGCTGGCTCAGTACTGGGCAGACATGATCTACAAGCTTCCCAATTACACCATCCAACAGATGGGTACTGGGTTCTTCATTGAGGTGTATAAGCCTGTAGACTTCTATGCTAGTTCTGTACAGCATGCTCTGAAGATTACTACTCAGAACATGACTCCTCCGCAGATTAACTCTGCTCTTAATTTCATTACCAGCCCTGCTCACACTCTGGCTAGAGAGACACACTCTGACAGACTACTGACTGCTGCAGGTATGTCTAAGGCTGAGGCTGCTATCGGTAAGGCTCTTGAGCCTATTAATAGTCTACCCGGCAAGCTGTCTCCTCGTAAGCTCTGGGATTCCAGCAGCAAACAGGATATGCTTGACTTCCTCACTCATCAGAGAGCAATGCCTAACAAGGATGATCCTGTTAGACCTGGTTTCTTCAGCAGAGATGAGGCTGAGTTCCAGGCCGACTTCTATGAGAAGATCGGTAGAGTACCTACTGAGAGAGAAAGCAAAGCCTACTGGGCCTACGTCAATGTCAACGACATGGAGTACCTGGGTACCAGCTTGCGCTATTACGCTCAGAAGTCTCGCCTTGGGTGGGAGACTCATGGAGTAGGCGCATACTTTGAAGGCTTCGAGTTTGAAGGCAAGTTCCTTAGAGAAGGTCTTCCCTCTCTACGTGAAGATGCTGGTGTTATGATTCTCCATCCTACCGGTGCATCCTACGAGTACATTCGTACTATGGGTGGTGGTGGTAAAATCAACCTTGGCGGCACTAAGGGAGTGGGTGTTCCTACTCGTGCTGAAGCTGCTGAGCGTCTTAGGAAGTATGAAGAGCAAGGCTTCAGAGTCGTACAGATTACTGACTACGCTGAACAAGGTATGAGAGAACAGGCTGCTGCTCTCGGCATTAAGGTGCCTGAGGGTAAGGTTAACTTTATCCTTACTAAGGATCTCTCTTCTCAACCTCTTCCCTATCTACAGGTTCCATATCGTCCGGGTGGTCATCCGTTCTATCTGGCAGAGAACTATGTGTCTCAGCCTAGAGTGAGCAGACAGCAGGATTATCTGGATCCTCGTAAGACTAATATCATGTACTACGGAGACAACAACGTCTCTGGTCATATCAGCCAAGCTGAGGCTAAGCAAGTAGCTAAGAACCTTGAGCAGGCTCGTAAGATGTACATTGAGGTTAAGGAAGGTAAGAGATCAGAAGCTTCTCTCGATAAGTTCGTAGAGAAGAACCTGGGTCGTAGTGGTGAGGAGATTAGAGCTAGATTTGATAGAGGCCCTGTCAATGGTGGCTGGAGTATCGACGAGCCCTTCATGGTTCGTGGTAAGAACCAGACACTGGATAAGGCTAATAAGCTCTCTGAGTACTATGCTCCTACAGGCAAGTTCACTAAGATGTCTGACTCTGAACTCAACATGTACAAGGATGTAGACCTTGCATATGGTATGGAGAGAGGAGAGACACTCGGTACACTAGCTAACCATGGTAGCGCAGAACGTCCTAGCTGGCGCTGGGAACCTGCTGCTCAGCTGGATCCTCTTCCGACTATTCAGAAGACAGCTAACGATGTGGTTGCTGGTAGACAGCTCGACGATCTAAAGTTTAAGACTGCACAGAGATACGTTGCTGAGTTCGGAGATGTACTTAAGGTAGATCAGAGAGAGCTCAATGACAATCCTATGCGCTGGTTGTTCGAAGCAGAGTACATCGCTACTACTGACGCTGGTCAGAAGATGAAGATCAATGCTGCTATGAACTTCAGACGCAGTGCACTAGAGTTCTTCAATATCAGAACTGATGGGGAGAAGCAACAGCTTATCCTCAGAGCACTAGCTATGGACTGGACATTCAACAGATCAAAGGGAGGCCCTGCCTCTCGTGCTGTTGCTAAGATCCTTGATCCTTGGGCTATGCAGGCTGATGTTAACCTTGGCCAGAAGATTAAGAACGCTGCCTTCTACGGCTTCTTCGCTCTCAATCCCTCACAGTTCTTCAAGCAGGCTCAATCTGCAGGTGCTGTGACTGGTTCTAAACTCTTCTCTGGAGATGTTGCTAGACTTCCTGCCTTGTGGTCTTCTCAGGCTATGTTCGGCTTCTTAGATAGCTTTGGTGCTATAAAGGGATCGGTAGCTGCTGAGAGAGAACTTAACTGGGCTGCTAAGACTGCCAATATTATTTCAGGTGGTTCTGTTAGAGTTGAAGACTTTAAGGAAGCCTGGGAGCTAATGAATCGTATTGGCTTCAATAAGGTTGGCTTTGAGATGGGTGATAGAGCCCATACAGGACAAGCCATTGCTGCTATGAGATCTACTACAGGTAAGGTCCTGGAGCTCTCTACTACGCCTATGAAGGCTGGTGAGGCTGTCGGTAGACATGCTGCTTGGTTCGGTGCCTACGATGAATGGAGATGGAGAAACCCTGGTGCTGTACTCGATGATCTAGCCTTGGAGCAGATCATTGATAAGGCTTCTGCCTTCATGGGAGATATGACTAGAGCATCTTCTTCTACCTATCAGAAGGGCATCTCTGGTATTATCACTCAGCTTCTGCCTTATAACATTAAGCTGGCTGAGACTATGGTCAGAGGTTTGACAGGTAATAGTACTCGTATTACTAGAGCTGAAGCTGCTGGTATTATGACTATGAACGCCTTCACCTATGGTCTACCTACCGCTTTTGGTACGGTACTCCTTGGAGTTCCTGCTGTGGAGTTGGCTAGAAAGAAAGCCCTTGACTACGGCTATGATCCTGAGTCCTACTTGGCTCAGCAGCTGTGGTACGGCTTCATTGACACCTTCATTATGAAACCTATCTACGGAGAACACACTAACTTCTCCGAGCGCTATGGCCCGGGTAATGCTAGGTTCCTTTGGGATCTGTTCTACTCTGATCGTAACGCTGCTAGGTTCCTTGCTGGTGCTGGTGGTGGCTACGCCTGGGATACTTTCATGACTATCAACCCCTTCATTACATATATGTGGGGCAGTATCACTGGTAATAAGCACGTCTACAAGCCTACGGATGAGGACTACAAGAGAGTTCTGTCCTATGCTGTGGCTGGTTATAACCAAGCTGAGAAGCTGGCTATCGCACTGAATACAGGTAATGCTCTTACTAGAGATGGTAATCTCCTCGGTCCTACTACCAAGACAGAAGCTCTACTGAAGGCTATCTTGGGTATCGATCCGCAGAGATTTGCTGATCTTCCTAAGATGAAGGATATTGATAAGACCAATAGAGAACTTCAGAACAAAGCTATTCCTACTATTAGAAGAGAACTACAGCTAGCTATTAAGTCTTTTGCTGCTGGCAATGACTCTGCTGGTTACCTACACGAGAAGAATATGCAGGCTCTAATCTATTCTCACGGCTTTAGCCCTGCAGATAGAATGGCTCTATTCCCCAGACTCATGAGAGGAATGGAGGCTGACGTAGATGAAGTCAGCAAACGCTTCGCACTTAAGAACACTGACAGATTGAATGCATTTATGAAACGAGTTATTAGACCTAAGGATCAGCAATAATGGCATCTCCCTTTGACGCATACCAGGACACACAGACGGGTAACTATCTCGGTTACTCCAGAGGAGCGGATGCTTACTCTGCTATAGGCACAGCTGCTGCAGGAGCCGGTAAGGTTATCGGTGCTGTGACTGAAGGTGTCGACGCCATGATTAAGAAGAGGATTGGCGAAGAGGTCTACAGTGGCCTAGATGATATTCGACAGAGTGCTGCTGGTGCTCTGGAGAGAGGTGAGCTTAACAGCACTAATGTTCCTGATCAGGTTAAGCAAGGTCTGACTAAGGCTGAGCAGTATAAGATGGCTAAAGAAGCCGGTATGCTCGATGAGTCTCACTACTACAATCTCCTCGATGCTAAGGCTAGAGAGATGAGAGCCGCTCATCCTGGGTATAAGGAATACGTAGATCAGAGAGTGAATGCTCTACTGGGTGCTGATCCTGCTAACATGCTAGTCAAGAAGCTCTATGATGAGAAGCAAGCTTTGGCTAATTCTCGTCTGTCTGGAGAAGACAAGGAGCGTACGTACTGGCTGCATGAGTACGTTAAGAATGGCGGTAGTCGTAATCCTGATAGTCTCTCCACTACTGAGATGCGTACTGAACTGCAGGGATTGTACTTACAGGATGCTCGTATTAAGAGAGAGGAAGCTCAGATCAAGCTGATGAGAGATCGTCAGCAGGATGCTACGCAGAACGTTACTATGGCTTCTAGATTTGAGGCTGATACTATCGTTACTAATAGTATCAATAAGCTCTCCGGTCCTTACGAGTCTCTGGTTAAGTCCTGGATGAAGATGTCGCCAGGTGATCCTCAGTCTATGAATATGAAGAACCTGGATGAACTCCGTATGAACTTCGGAGTATACGAGCGTTCAGTTACTCAGCAGCTCAACGAGATCTTCACTAAGAAGAGAGATGGCAATATTCCTTATGGTGTAAACCTAGATGAGAAGACTAGAGCCGGTATTGTAGAACAAGCTATGGCTCCTGTGAAGCTGATGAAAGATGCTATCTTCAGTCAGGATACAGGTGTTATTGGTGCTCTAGGTGCTCGTATTAAATCTATGGACGAAGGCAATGTACTCAAGCTTCTGCCTACTGACAGGTTCTCTCAGATGATGGGTATCCTTAAGGACCGCGTAGGTTCTCAGGGTCTTGGGCTATTGCTTGGCCCAGGTGGTTCACTGGCTGATGATATCCAGAACTTTAGCAAGAACGTAGATGGTGTTCTCGGTATCGCTGATCCTAAGGGATCGCTCAAGAAAACCTTCTCTGAGTTCAATGATACTGATGGTGTTAAGCCTGCTACCTACAATACTGTGGTAGATGGTGCTATAAACTATCTCGCTAATACAGATCCTAATAAGGATCCTAAAGGCTTTGCAACAGTCTCTAAGTACTTCTATGGTGAAGGCAATGATAATCTCTTTGGTCAGATTAACCCAGGCACAGGTCAGGTATCCCTGAATTTCAAGGATCCCTACACTCTCTTTGAGAAGATGGCTAATCCTGTGATCGCTACTAATATGTCTAAGATCAGAACCTCTGATCCTTCTACCTATAGAGCGTACACTTCTTTCATGCAGAAGGGCTTCGAGCAGTTGGCTCGTAAGTCTGCTGCTGACATGCAGAGTGTTATTGAGACTCAGGCTCAGCACACCTACGTATGGAACTCTGAGACTTCTCAGATTGACGTAGTGCCTAGAGAAGGCGGAGCTGCTCGTACAGGTCTACTGGGTGGACTCGGTGGTCTACTTGACCCAGGTATCCAAGGTCAAGGTGAGCAGGCTAGACTCTCTATGAACAAGGCTATCACTGGTCTTAAGGCTATGTATACTGCCTCTGGTCTTACTAATGAGCAGGCTAATACAGCTATCCTTGAGAAGATGAATAACAACCTTATCAAGTTTGATGCTGGCTATACAGGTAATATGCTTGACCAGCTCTTCGGTGCTGTTCGTAAGGGCAATGCTGAGAGTAAGCAGGTTGAAAAACCTACAGGTGGTAATGCTGATAGCAGCGAAGCTCCTAAGGGAATGCAGGTTCCTATCTCTGGACAGAATGAGAGCCAGGATACTTTGACAGATACTGATAGAGGTATTCAGAATCCCTCCTCAGGCGCTGTGAAGCCTCCTATCTCAGGTCAAGAGCCAG
>JACCDR012703561.1_pt1 | contig 11987 bp, 25 predicted proteins | sample 7446431 | NCBI WGS metagenome assembly JACCDR01 (sample SAMN15323443, study PRJNA562643) | freshwater metagenome | isolation source: river surface water | place: USA:Blue River Watershed | collected 2017-08-17
AGCCTGGCGCGGGTTTACCTGCGCTGGAGCCGGCAGCTTTTTGTTTCTGCGCGGGTTCTGGAGAACGCGCAGCAATCTCCCCGGCGACATCCCTTGCGCCCGCTGCCGTCTCGGCGATTAGCTTTGAACTGACGCCACCGACCTTCGACGGCAACGGGTCCAGATAGTTCACCGGCCGCGTTGGTTTTTCCAAATCGGCCACTTGGCCGATTTGGGGTTTTGCTCGGTTTTTCGTAGAAAACCGAATGCTCCTCATCGTTGCCGCTACAGATCGGACACCGTCCATCACGGCCTCAAATTCGGCAAGACTCATGCCCTGTTCAACCAGGAAAGCTTTTAGCTCGTCCGCCTGCAAATCTAGCGGATTCTTTTGGTCCAGATCTGACAGAGACGCGGCAACGCCCGGCGTGCCCTCCAGCAGATATTCCATTGAGACGCCAAAGTATTTAGCCAAACGCAGCAACTCATGGGCTTTTGGAATCCGATTTAGCTTCGGATTTTTATAGTTGCTCAAAGCTCCAGGAGAGAGGCCTACAGCATCAGCAATCTCGCGGTCTGAAAGCTTTTTCAGCGTACACAGATGTGAAAGGCGGGACGCTAAATTCACATCCGTAAAAGTTTTTGTTGACTCGTTCACAATCGTGATTTACGAATGTGAACATGTTGACACGACAACAAGCAAAAGTCGAGTTGAAACGGAAGCGATGGTCCTACCGGACTGCCGCTCCGAAACTCGGCGTTGGCTTTGAGCATTTGAGCCGGGTGCTCAATGGCCAGCGGGAAAGCCGCCGGCTCCTCACCGCCATCGCGCAACTCGAAGAAAGGAAGTCATGAACCGAATCCTCACACAGCAGATCAAGGATGCCGCTGACGCCGCGCAGAAGAGCGAGGCTGCGTATATCGAGACTTTGAGGCAGTGCCTTGCCCAAGGAGTCGATCCGAATCAAATCCGCCAAGAGTTCCAGGCCCGGCACCCGCAAGAGTTGTGGGCACTTCACGAAGCCTGGCTCCAGAAGGCCACCAACGCACACAACTGATATGCCCGACAAAATGACACTGATGACGAAGTTCGACGCCAAGGCTTCCATCGCCAAGATCAACTCACTGGCCGACGCACTGGAAAACCGAACCCGCGAAGCCGTGGAGGCAGCGTTTGAAGTAGGCTGGGCGTTGATCGAAATCAAGGAGAGCCTGCCCCACGGCGACTGGCTGGAGTGGGTTCAAACCAACACCCGCCTCAAGGAGCGCACAGCGCGCCGCTGCAAGGAGCTTGCGGAGAAAACGATTGAGCACGCCGGGGTCGAACGCGCTTCGCTGCCGGTGCCAATGAGCCGCCTGTTGAGTTTGCCAGAAGCGGAGGTCACTGAGCCCGTCCGCGAGGCCCGCCAGCTCGTACTCGACTTCATGGCCGATAAAACGATGGGCGAGTGCATCAGGGGCTACGTCGTGGAAGGCGACGACATCACCCGCATCACGCGCGCGGCCAATGGCAAGAAGCTCGGCGGCAGCAAGGGCGAAGACCGGAAGGATTTCCCGAAGTTCATCGCCACGGCGCTGGGCACCATCACCGACCATCTGACGGTGCGCGGCAAATCAAAGGCCAAGTATCGCGAGTTTGAGGCGGACCAGCAGGCGAAGATAGGTGCTTCCTTTGATGCCGCCGTGGGACAGTGGCCGCGCTGGCTGGTGGAGGTGATGAAATCTGCGGCGACGCGGGAGGCTAAACTTTCGGACGCGGAGCGGGCGACAAAGATCGGAGGGCGGGTTTGAACTTCGCTGCGTTCACTGAGAACCACGAGGCGCTTTTGCCCAGCACGCGAGCAGCGCGGTTGCCGCTCCAACCTGCGCCGCGCAAGGCATGGAAGGCAGCGCACAACTCTTTCACTTCGACCTGTCGTTCTTCAATCCCGGCCAGTCCTCGATATCGGCGCATGGATGGGACCGTAGCACAACGCGCCGAGGAACTCAAAACCCGCTGAGCCATGACTACGACCCAAGACGAATTTGGTTTGAACCTGCGCCCCGGAATGACCTCGCGCGAGCGCGTGGAGAGGGCGTTCCGGCTCTTTCACACCGTCATCCCGGCGGACTCGGCGGCGCGCGGACGCGATCGCACGCCTTACTTCTACCGACGCGAGGCGATCAACTGGGCGCGCGCGGCGCGGCAGTGGGGCGGCGACATGCGCGAGACGTGCGTCTCGCTCGCGAAGTCCTACCTCGCCAGCTATCGCCGGATGACCGGAGGTGCCCGATGAACCCGGCCACCGAACTCCTTTCCCAATGTGCCTGGTGCCGCCGGATGCTGATCGAGAACGAATACCGGCTGGCTTCGCCGTTGCCCGGCTTCCGCGTCTCGCACGGCATCTGCCCGGACTGCGTCCCGATCCTGATGAAGGACATCGGCGGCGCGCCTGGCTCGACGGAGTCTCGCCCCTCCACCACCACGACCCCGAATCAACAAGCGGCATGAACATCCAACTCCTTTCGACGGTGAAGCAACTGCGGTTCGAGGACGCCAATGGCGTCGTGCTCGGCAGCATCCAGCGCGACCCTCGCGGCAAGTGCGTGCTCACCGGCCTCAAGCCGACGTTCTCGCACTGGCAGGTGGTGGTTTATCAGAACCCGCTGCGCAAAGAGGACCGCACGTTCATCGCCATCAAGCCGGCTGCCGCCGTGCGCGACACCTCGCCGATGCGCCCGACCCGCGCCGACTGAACCGCCACCATGAAGCCAAGCTACATTTTCATCCTGTTCTGCTGCTTCGTCGTCGGGGCGAGCATCAATTCGTGCGTATCGAGTGGACAGCCCGCCAAGGTTATGGATCCCCACGAAGCCTACAGGCTCGGATTCTTGGACGGCATGACGCTTGAGAAGGGGATCGAAAATCGCACTTACCGAACCCCTGGAGAGATGCTCACCCACCTCGACCAGATGCGTTCCAACTTCGTCTCCAAGCTGCATTGATCATGAATCGACTCACCCATTTTCCCACGACCGGCGCCGAGCACGGATGCGACGCGCCCGGAAGCGCCGAAGCGCCGGCCGTGGGATTCTCTTTCAACGGTCTGCCGCCTGAAACCTCGAACTCGATTTCGGTCGAAGCCGGGCCTCGGGCCGTTGAATCCCTTTCGCCGACCGCCATGCTGCCACGGGAGATCCGGGGCGGGGGCGCACTGCATCGTCCTCTTGAAACAGCGGCGGCGAATCCTTTCCCCCAGTCCGACGACAGCAACCCACCCAGCCCGGCCACGGAAGGCGACGTCATCTCCGCAGCCGAGTCTTCACCACTCCCCGGGGCCGAAACGCCCATGGCCCCGGATACTTTCCAGCCCGCCAACGTCCGCGAGTCCGACTGGGCCGAGGCCGAGGCCAAGGCGCAGCTCTGCGAGGATTTCCTCCAGCTCATCCGCGAAGGCTATTCGCTCCGTCAGGCGGCGAAGGCCCTGGGCAAAGGCGTCGCGCACTTCTCCGGCGCGGACTCGATGCTCGCGCAGTACCAGCGCGGCGGCGTCGCGGCCCTGCTGCCGAAGCGTCGCGAGTGCGGCGCGAAGGCGACCTTTGCAGTGCCCGATTGGTTCATCCCGGCGGCGCGGTTCTTCTGGCTCCTCACGAACCGGACTTGGAATAGCGGCTCCGTGCCCGAGGCCGTGCGCCGCGTCATCAGCCTGCCGAACCTGCCCGTCGGCTGGGATGCCACGACGTTGCGGCGGTTCCTGACGGCGGTGCGAACAGAAGGAAACGAAGACAGCAAAGAGCCTTCGTGCTCTTCGCGGCCTTCTGTTCCTGTTTGCCCCGCTGAACTTCGCGAACTCATCCTCGCCCGCGAACGCGCTGGCAAGCCGCTGGTGCCCGAGCGCATCGCCCGGCAAATCACCGCCCGCGCCCGCGCCGTGCGCCAGCATAGCAACCCCACCGCGGCCGGTCTGCACTATCTCTCGTCGCCCGGCTCGATCATGTGGACGAACGACGCCGAGACCGGCGAACGCCGCTTCACCCGCGCGGGCGATTGGATGGAAGCCGACGACGGCACGATCAATTTCCCCGTCTGCATTCCCTGGACAATGGGCGGCTGCCCGACCTCCGACAAATTCGGCGTCAAGGTCGGCCGCTTCCAGTTCCTTCGGCCCATCGACGCCGGCAGCCGGTTCCGCCCTGGCTTCCTCTACGTCGCCCGCCCGCGCGGGAGCTATCGTCGCGAGGATGTCCTCGCCCTCATGCGCCTGGTCTGCCGTGCGCACGGCGTCCCTCGCGGCTGGCGCTTCGAGCGCGGCACCTGGGAGAGCAACATGGTCAAGGAAGCCGTGCGCCTGCTCGGCTCCCAACTTCAGACCGTTTACAGCCCGCGGCAAAAGCCGTTCGTCGAAGGCGGCTTCAACCAGGACTGGACGAAGCTCAGCGTTCACTTCCCGCGCGCCGATGTCGGCCGCTACATGGGCGAGACCGAGGAAGCCAACGATCTCCTGACCAAGTGCAAGAAGGCCACCGAAGATCCGCGCAACCATTTCCCGCTGCTCGACGACGCGCTCAAGGCGTTCGCCGCCATCACTCGCGAAGAGAACTCCACGCCCGTCAACAGCGCGAACTACGGACGCTGGATTCCCGAGGACCGCTGGCGCGAACAGCTCGCCGCGAACCCGCTGCGCCGGCTCAGCGTCGAGAGCGAATGGATCTTCCACCCCTACGTGCGCGAATGGACGGTGCGCGGAATGCTCGTCGGCGGGCGCGTGCCGATCTTCGAGGATGTCTCACCCGTGTTCGATTTCAGCGCGCAATGGCTCGGCAAGTTCGACGGCGCGAAAGTGCGCTGCCACTTCGATCCCACCGAGGCCCGTTGCGAAGCGACCGTTGTCCTGCTGGAGCCCGGCCAGGGCACGCCCCGGACGTTCAAGCGCGGAGACGTGCTCGGCACGGCCATCCAGATCAACGAGACCGCTGGTTATGCGCGGCTGGTGATGGGCTGGGGTGATGACCCCGCGAGCCTTGGGCGCAAGCTCCGCCAGCAGACCGCCAGCGCCATGCGCCGCGAAGTCCGCGCCATCCTGCCCAACGGCCACAGCGCCGGCGGCGAAAGCGAACTGCGCGACGGCCTCGGCCAGAAAGCCGTCATCAATCACGGCGAGACGACATTCGTTCAGCAGGGCACGACAAAGCCCGCATTCATGGAACCAAGGGCTCGGGGCTCTGCCTCCGACGTGGCACCTGCCGAGCCCACGCCTTTCGATCGCGGAGCGCGCCTCGCCGAACTCGACGCGCAGGAAGCCGCGATGTCCCACCTCTTCGACTGAAAACCTCAAACCAAAAGCAATGCACAATGCACCAAACTGACACCATCATCCGCCTGCGCGAACTCGCGCGCGAGGCCCAGAACTACCAACTCGAACGCGGCCTTTCCGACGCCAAGTTCTGCGCCGATGTCGCCGGGCTCGGCTCGACGAAGACCTACAAGCGCATCCTCGACGACAAGGATGACCTCGCCGAACTCAACGTCGAAGCGCAGCTCAAGAACTACGAGGGCGCCCTCGAATACATCCGCAGCCGCCGCTCGAAGGACAAGCTCGCCGAGCCCGAATACGACGACTTCACGAACATCCTCACCGCCCGCTCGGCCATCACCCGCGCGATGGAAGAGGATTCGATTGCGCGCTTCGTCGTCATCGAGGGCGAGACCGGCACCGGCAAGGACGCCGTGAAGAACGCGCTGCTCAAACGCTGGAGCAAGGTCACCGTTCACATCGAGGCGAACGAACTCTGGCGCGAGAGCCTGAGCGTCGCCACGAAATCGATCTTCTGCGCGCTGGACATCCGCCGCCGGGATGAAGCCGGGCCGTTGCCGATGCCGAAGTATCCCGCCGACCGGCTCGACGTGATTTACGAGGAGCTGAACAAGCGCAAGCTGATCCTGCTCTTCAACGAGGGCCATCACTTCGGCCCCCGGATGCTCAATGTCCTCAAGGACATGATCAACTGCACCAAGGCCGTGCCCGTGATGCTCTGCATTCCCGGCCTGCTGCAACGCCTGGTCAAGGACAGCTACCAGGAAGCCATCCAGCTTTTCGGCAACCGGCTCTGCGAGCGCGTTTACCTGCCGACGCCGCCGGCGGATGAAATCGCCCTCCTCATGGAACGGCGCGGCGTGAAGTTCACCGATGCCGAGGCGCGCAACGACGCGGCCAAGGAACTCAGCGCCGAAGCTCCGGCCCTGGGCAACTGGCGCTTCGTCGGCCTTGTCGCGCGCGAGCTGGCGCTGGCCAGCCGCAAAGGCCCGGTCAACGCCCAGCAGTTCCAACAGCTCCGCAGCGTCGTGCGCAACCGCCGGATTCCCCGGCAGCTTCAAGGGAGGGCAGCGTGAGTTCTCTACACTCTCCCATCGAAGCGATCGCCGATCTGCGAATCGAACCGTTGCCTTCCGGTTCCAAGGTCGCGATCACGTACGCGGTAAAAATGGGCGGCACAACCGTGCTGCTCGGCAAGACCGGCCAGATTTACTGCGACCGGATCAAAACAAGGGCGGCCTATGGGTTCGGGGTCTGGCCTTTTACGGAACAACTGCTCAAGGCTCTCTGCAAGCTCGGCGCCATTTCCCAGGCAGCATTCCGCGAGCACATGGCCAAGGCCATCGCTGCCGACAAGCGCCGCAGTGAGGACTTCGCCAAGCAAAGGATCGAAGGCTACTGCGCCGACCTCGGCGTGCAACTCAGCCCGGCCCAACGCCGGATCATCGCCAAGAAGGGAACCCAGCGATGAGAACGCTCCCTCGCAACATCTCGGCGCATCCGGACGGATGGCTCGTGCGCGTGGTGCGCAACCGCGTCACCTACCAGGCCTTCGTCCCCCAGAGCCGCGCCGATGGATTGGAGCGCGCCGTCGCCCTGCGCGATCGCTTCCTGCGCATCGTCGGCGAAGTGCGGGCGAACCGGCACCGCGTCAAGGGCCGGTCGAACACCGGCTGGAGCGGCATCAGCGAAACCACCATGTGGCGGCACAACCATCCGCATCCCTGCTTCTCCGTGCATTGGAACGTCCCGCGCGCGAGCCGCCTGCCGGGCCAGCGCGGCACCATCGCGAAGATGCGGCGCTTCTACTACGGGCCGAAATGCACCCGCGAGCAGGCCAAGGCGCAAGCCATCCGCTGCCGCGAACAAATGACCGGCCTGAAACTGCTGCCCACCTGACCCCGAACCCAATGCACGAAAAACACAAGATCGAGATCCTCGGATGTCGGCCAACGGATGGCGCCGGAGCAATCCTCCGAATCCACGCCGGAGCGCTTGGCGCTTGCGAGCTGAACATCGACGACGACACCGGCACCAAGTCCGTCGTCATCGAGGCCGACCAACTCCTCATCGCCGCCCGCACACTCGCCGAGCTGCCGAACCTCAAGCCCTGACATGAGCGCCCCTCTCACCAACGGCCAGAAGGCGTACCTCTCGCAGCTCTCCGACCGGGCGTTCCGGTTCGCGGGCGCGAAGGCGCGCGGCCGTGGGGAGACGTGGCCCGAGGACATCGCGGCGAACCTCGCCAGCTATCGCCACGCCGAAGTGGCGGCGGCGTGCGGCAAGCTCGGCCTGCGCTGCTGTTCGCAGGACGATTACAAGTCGGTCGAGGCGCATTTCCTGAACGTGCTCAATCAGCCGGGCAAGGCCTTCCAGGCGCACGTCCGCGCCCAGGGCAATGACGAGCGCATCGCCGAATGGAAGTTGCTCCAGGAGATCAAGGCGGCGGCGGATGTCGGCATCGACCACCGCTACGCCGAGGCCATCTGCAAACGGCAATACGGCTGCACGATCATCGAGGCCACCGCCAAGCAGAAGTGGAATTTGCTCTTCACGATCAAGAACCGCGCCAGCGCCAAGCGAAAGGAAAAGGCGGCATGAAATTACAGAAGACAGGAGTCGGGAGTCAGGAGCCGGGGCCGTTCGTCGCCGTCTATCGCGGCTGGCCGATCTGTTTTGAGAGCGATCCGTTCCGGCAGATGTTCCGTCTGGTCTCGGCGAAAGAGGCCACAAGATTTCCCACGCCCGAGGCCGCGCTGGAGAAGGTGGGCGCCTTCGAGATTTATCAACCCCACGTCACCATTGAACCCCTGAACCCATGAACAAACTGATCCCATTCATTTCCTCCGCGCTCGGCTGGCTCGCCACGCTGGCGTTCGCCGCGGCCTTTCTCGCCTTCGCCGGCGGCTGCCTCGTGCTGTTCGGTAGCCTGGCGGGCACGGGCTTCGGACTCGTGCGCTTCGGCTTCCGCTGCGCGCTCAACCTCTTTCCCTGATGTCCTCGATCCTCCGCATTGAACTCGCCGAGCTGACCGCGCGCGTCGCGACGCTGGAGGCTGCGCTCGCCAAGCCACCGTCGCCGCCGCCGTTGACGATGCCGATGAAGGTGCTGCGCATCCTCGACCTGGTCGCCGAGGCGCACGGGCTCACCCGCGAGCAGGTCATCGGCAAGAGCCGCCTCGGCCGCATCGTGCGCGCCCGGCATCTGGCCATCTACCTCGCCTACGCCACCACGTCGGCGGGCGTGCAGGACATTGCGCAAATCTTCGAGCGCGACCAGAGCGGCGCGAGCTACGCCATCCGCCACGTCCGCGACCTCGCCGAGTCCGACCCCGCGACGCGCAAGGAGGTCGATGCCTGGCTCAAGAACCTTCTCAACCTCAACTAACACACCATGAACAAAGACAGCACCAAACCCGACCCCAAGTCCGAAGACTTCACGAACCTCGTCAACCTCCTGAGCGTCTTCAGCGAGGCCACGCATCGCCTCGACCAGATGCAGGCCGACATGAACGGCGAGATGATGGAGACGATCGACAGCTACAAGGACGCCTACGCCAAAATGCAGCGCACCCTCACCGAGGCCGAGAGCGCGCTGGAAGTCATCGCCACCCGGCACCCCGAATGGTTCACGGAAAAGAAGGGCCTCAAGACACCCTACGGCACCGTCAAGTTCACGCGCAGCAACCCGCTCGTCGTGAGCAACGAGGAGCTGACCCTCGAACTCATCGAGCGCGACGCGCACAAGCTCGGGCTCGATCCCGAGAACCTGATTCGCGAAGTGAAGACGTTGAACCTCGAAGTGCTGGAGACGCTGACCGACGAGCAGTTGAAGGCGTTCCGGTGCAAACGGCAGGCCAAGGAAAACTTCAGCGTCGTGGCCGCGAAGGTTGACCTCGGCAAAGCCGTGAAGGAAGCCGTCGAGAAACCCAACAAGACGGAGGCGGCGTGATCCTGGAGTTCTCCGACTTCTGGCCCGTGCCGGCGTTCATGGCCATCTGCTACGGCATGGTGCTGCTGGCCAACGCCACCGAATACTGGTTGCGCCGCCACGCCCGGCGCCGTGCCCGCGTGATGCTCGCGCCCGAGCCCGACCTCACCGGCTGCATTCAACGGGCGAGCATGGCCGCCCAGCAGTGCGGCATGGAACGCAACGGCCACTTCTGATCATGAACCCCACACTCCGCCCCCGCATTGTCGCCCTGCACGAATGGTACTGCACCAACGTCATGCAAGTGCGCCTCACGCCCGAGGTCGAACGGCTTTGGCTGGAGTGGCTCAACGCGGGCTATTGCGGGCCGGACTTGCGCGATGTCATCCGCTACATCCGCAAGCAAATCGCCCTGGGCAAACGAAACGAAGGCGCGCTCAAGCTCACGAACCTCATTCAACGCAGCGAAGCGGGGTTCATCGGGTTTGATCAGGATCTCGGGCTGGCCCGCGCGCGGGCGAACCTGAGCGTGGACAAGAAGCTCACGCCGGTGCCGGATGCCCCGGTGGGGCAGAAGCCAGGAGTCAGAAGCCAGGAGGCAGGAGGCAGGGGACAGGAGACAGCCACACCACCGCAGCGCGCCGGCGACGACGCCCTGCGTAAACTCAGAGAGGCCGCAGAATGAACCCCGCGACCGAAATTGAATACTGGGTCTGCTTGCACTGTGGCAGGCAGTTTGTCCGCGAAAAGCACAGCGACGGCGATCTGCGTTGCTGCACTCGCGAATCGGCCTCGGTTGCAATTTATCACAGCAAAGCGGATGCGAACAAGGCGTCGAACAATATCCGCCAATCTGACTCCTGACTCCCACTCATGAACCCCATCGACTTTCGCAACGAATCGTTTGCCATGCTCAAGGGTCGCCTCGTCGAGAAGCGCGAGGCGGTGTGGCTGGACTGGATGGCCTACGAAGTCCGCCACGGCAAGGACGGCGCCACCACGCGCGCGGTCTGCAATTGGAACGGGCGGGACATCCTGCAATTCCGCCCGCGTTGCACGGAGCTTTACCAGATGGGCGTGCTCACCATCGACGGCATCGAACAGGCCGGGCGCGAAGGCCGCTATCGACTGCGCGACGTGAGTGAGTGGGAGCAATGGCACCACGACCAGGTGCAAGCCGCAGTCAGCGCACAACAGCAACCCATTTGAGCCACGGATGAAACACGGAACAACCACGGACATCATCGCCAACGGCCAGAAGATCGAGGCACCCGATGCCAGGCATTTCATTCACGCCGAGAACGGCCGCGGCTCCGGCTTCGCCATCGCGCCGCTGGCGTTGACGCTGATCATGGAACACCGCGACGGCGTCTTCAAACCGCAGGCGATGAAGATGCACGCCATCGCCTTCTGGGCGCTGGACCGCCGCAAGCCCAAATGCCTGAAGGCCGCGCGACCGCTGGCGACGTTCTTCCACAACTGACCGAATGAAGCGCAAAGCCACCAACGATCCGACGCCGGCGCTGCCGGGGTTCGAGCCGATTGTCCATGTGCCCGCCGTGGCCACGCGGATGCCGGACGGCTCGTTGGTCATCCGCGCGGGCAAGCCCGTGCTGCTGGGCGGCGAGGATGAAATCGGCACGGCCGAGGCGGCGCGCATCCTGGGCTGCGAGCCGGACTGGGTCGGGCGGCTGTGCGACCAGGGGAAATTTACCGAAGGCCGCGACTGGCGACGCATCGGCGACCGCGGCAACTACAAGATCAAACGCGCCGCCGTCCTCGCCATGGCCGGCTACGACATGAAGGAAAAGGAATGAGTATCGAGAAGGACTGGACGATCTGCGCCGGACGGCACTGCGGATGGCAAGGCACCTCCAAGGATTATGTTTGGAAGCCGGAACTGGTTGAGGCGCGCGGCATCAAAACCAATCGCGGCCACTGCCCCAAGTGCGATGGCGTGGCGTTCTACATCGAGAAGCCCCTCTTCATTCCGCTCAAGGCGGAGTTCTTCGAGGAGTTCGAGCGCGGCGAGAAGGACACTGAGTATCGCCGGCGCACTCAACAGTGGAACGGGACAGCTTGCCGCATCGGCCGGCGCGTCGTGCTCTCGCGCGGCTACGGCAAGGCCCGGCGATTGACCGGCACGATCGTGGGCTTTCATTACGACAATCTCCCGACGGTGAACATCCCGCGCTGGCTCGAAGTTTATCCGGACTACGACGGCGGCGGCGCCGTCTGCATCAAAATAAAACTCGACCCGAAATGAGCAAGACGACTTTCACCGCCTACAAATGCCGGGATGACTGGGCCTTGCTGCCGATGCTGGTGCTCAAGCGCAGCGAACGATTCACTATCGTCATCGCCGGGTTTCTTAGCTTTGTCCTGCGCTGGGAAACGAAACACTCCAAGGAATGAGCCGCCGCCGCAAATCCTACCGCGAAGCGTTGGAAGAAGCCCTTGCCGATGTCGAGCGCATGGACTTCATGGAAGCGCAGCACGGCTCGGTGAACCCCACGCAAGAAGGATTCTACTTTTCCAGCCGCAAGTATCCGCACTGTGGCTATGATGCGACCGTCCGAGGCGCGATCGACAAGGCCATGGCCCGAGACCAAGACACGCAACGCCAAGAGCGGCGATGGACAAACTTCGATCGCCGCCTCGCCCGCATCGTAGAGCGCTTGGAGAAGTTGAAATGAGCAAGACGAAGTTCCCCCGCGAGGCTGCGTTGGCCGTCGCCCGCGAAATGGTCGCGGGGCTGAAGCCGCATTGCGAGCCGGAGCGCAT
>JACCDR011975680.1_pt1 | contig 11986 bp, 16 predicted proteins | sample 7446431 | NCBI WGS metagenome assembly JACCDR01 (sample SAMN15323443, study PRJNA562643) | freshwater metagenome | isolation source: river surface water | place: USA:Blue River Watershed | collected 2017-08-17
GTGCTTTCGTCGGTCATGCCAGGAAGCCCGTCAGTTCAAGCGATACCGACAATGCAATATCAGCATTCGGCGTCACGCGCTCGGCCCTCAGGTCGCCGCCCGTCCATGCGTAGCAGCACGATTTAGGGTAATCCTCTGGCCTGTCTGCGATAAAGAAAGGCGAAGTTTCGGCATAGAGCGCGAAGGCGTCCCACTCCGCAGCAATCCAAGTCTCTGACAGGTTGTTGACCGTCATTGCCGGTGCCAGCGATGCCCGTTCAACGCTTCGCCCAAGCCATTGCCCGCCTTGGCTCATGTTTGTGCTGTATGATGCAACGCGCGTCCGCTCAAACGAAACGGAAGGCGCATAGACCGCCTTTTGCGGAAATTCCGTCACCGCGCCAAATTGGATGACTGCGATTGTCGGGTTTCCACCAGAGCCGGAAATTGAGATACGCCAATACCGCGCCGAAACCGTGGCGAAAAGCGCAAGGATAGCACTGTCATCGGTCGGGGTAATGGTGCAGCGCGTTGTCCAGGTCGTGCCATCGGGCGATGACTGCACAAGGACCGTGCAGCCCTTTGACCCCAGATCATGCGCCGCAATCCCGCAATAGCTGACAGACTGCGCCGACGCGGCATCAATCTGCCACGTGGCAGGAAGCGCCGTTGGTTGCCAAAAGCTATCCGTCCGGTTCGTGTTTGCATTGGTGGCGGCATAGCCAGTTGCCGATGTGGAAGCCGCGACGGTGCCGGTGATCTTGCGCCACCCGATACGCGGCGTCTTGAGGGAATACGTGTTGCCGGTTGTGAACCCGGAAGCGATGGTTACGGCCATTATCGCGCCCCCGTGATTTCGGCATTCAAGACATACCCTGCCTTGCCAGCCGCATTCATCATGTCCACCAAAGCGGCGAAAGAACCGAATGCAGCCTGCGGCCCTTGGTAGTCGATCAACAGGCGCTGCACTGGCGGGGCAGAGCTTGCCGCTGCCGCACTACTGCGCCCCCCGCCACTTCCACCGCCGCTGCCGCCATCGCCCGCGCCCTTGATAGCGGAAATGAACGCCATGCCCTTTGCAATGACCGCCGCCGCGCTGGCAAAGCCAAACGTCCCCTTCTTGAGTTCAGCCGCCGCGCCCTGATAGGTGTCGATCAAAGCCGCCGCCGCCGCGAAAGCCTTTTGCGCCTTGATGATCTTCTTGTTGCTGGAACCCATGGCCCCAAGGATTTCCGCCCCAGCCTTGAATGCGGATGACAGGCTCCACTGGTTCCCGGCTTCGCGGATGCCTTGCAGCCGCTCCTGATGCTCTTGCTCAAGCCGCTCGCGGGCTTCCATGTATTCCGTTTCGGTCAACATCTTGGCGGCAAGGGCTTCCTCAAGCGTCTGCTGAGAGGTGGCATACCATTCCGCCACCATTTCCGCTTCCGTCTGCAATCCCTCTTGCAGCGTCTCAAGGCGCTGGGCGAGTTGATCCTCAAGGCCACCGCCTCCACCGCCGCCGCCGCCGCCAGAAGACCGGCGCGGGTTGTCGCGGGTGAAAGCGGTTGCATCATGCACGATACGGCGTTGCGATCCTCGCTCATCGTCGCCAGTCGCGCCACCCACAACGGCGCTTGGAATGCTAGCGATTGCATCCGCCGCGTCCATCGCCGCTTGCGCCACAACGCCAAGCTGCCCAGCCAAAGCGGTCGCCCAGCCGACCGTTGCCGACATGTCCACCCCACCAAGAGCGGACGCGCTATCAGCCGCGTTTTGCAGGTTCTGAACTGCAATTTCCAACTCGGCCCGGAATTGCGCGGCGGCTTCCACATCGCCAGCGTCAAGAGCATTCCGCATGGCTTCGGAAAGCCGCAAGACTTCGGAAAGCATTTGCCCCATTGCCTTGCTGAGAATGGGGTAATGGGCCGAAAGCATAACCAAGTCGCTGGCCATCGCGCGAGACGCATAGGCCGTGACGGTTTGCAGGTTCTCATAGCCCTTCCGCATTTCGTCCAGCAGCTCTGGCGCGTTGCTTTGGGCTAGAATGGCCTCAAGGTTATTCCACCCGCCCGCCATAGCTGCGGCAACATCAACGGAACCGAAGTCCTCAATGATCTTGCTGTAGTTGTCCATGGTCTGGAAAAAGCCAATCGACTTGCTTTCCGCGCCGATGATGCTTTCCATAAGCATGATGAAGCCATTCGCCGCGTTTTCCAGCGCGGGGGCAACAATGACGGCCAGCCGGTTTCCAAGGCCCTCAAATGCCAAGCTGATCCTACCAACGGCGTCGTTAGCCCGCTCAATCGAGTTGGCTTCTGTCTCGGTCAGGGTGATCCCAAAATTCCGCTGGAACCGCTCTGCATCCGCAACAGCCGCCGAATATCCGGATAGCATGTTGATTGCATCGCGTCCGGAACGCCCGAACAGTTCCATCGCAAGCGCGGTCTTTTGCGCCGGATCGCTGATAGCGTCCAGCTTGTCGGCAATCTTGGCGAATTGCTCATCCGGGGCCATACCTTGCAATTCAGACAAGGACAATCCAAGCGCGTTGAAGGTCTGTGTCTGCTTTGCCGTTCCGGCCTGCAACTCGGCAATATTGCGCTGCATGAGGCCAAGCATGGATGTCAGCTTGCCAGCCTCAATTCCGGCTTCCTCTGCAACAAGGCTCATCTTCTGGAATGCAGCGACAGTCAGCCCGAGAGAACGGGCCTGCTTTGCCATGGCGTCAACATTGGCCAGGCTTGCTTTCGTCAGGGCAATGAGGCCAGCCGCGACAGCCGCAACGCTTGCCGCACCAACCTTGGCAAATGTCGAAAGGCGCTTTTCGCCGTCAGCAAGCCCTTTGACCAGGCCGCTTGTGTCCGCCGTGACCTTTGCAACGATAGGCGGCAGCGACATGATTACTCCCCGTCAAGCCATTTCCTGTATCGCTCACGATCATCGTCCGTGAGCGTAGATTGCCGCGCCGCGCCCTCTTGGGAAAACACCTCAGTCAGAAACTCTGGCAGCGTCATATCCCAGAACTCAGAAGGCTGTATCCCCATCCGTCGCGCCGCCAGATAGAACGCATCCCAGTCGAACCTTACTTCACTCAGGTCGCTGGGTTCCCCGGCGGCTCCTGCTTTTTTGCCTTGGCCTCAGGTGCCAAGAAGCATTCCGCAATCATGGCGATGGTCGCTTGCAGATCGGCCACGCCAAGCCCGGAAAGCCATTGCCACACTTCATCCGCAGTCGTCTTGGCCCCGGCGCTGTTCAGCATTTCGCACAGGATGAAAGAGATATCCCCGTGCGAAACATCGCCCACCGTCATGCGATAGACTGACATTGCCAGATTGAAGGTCGGATCATCCCGCCGCGCCTTCGCCTCGACCATCCGCATGAGCCTGATAGAAGGCGTGACGACATAATCCTTGCCGCCAAACGAAACCGTGATATCGCGGAAGATGCTCATGCCGGGGTGAACACGATCTCGCCGCTGGATTGCAGCGACCCGGTGTATTCGATTGCCCCGTCATGCGACCCGGTGAGCGGAACCGATGCCAGCTTGAAGTCACCGACGAAAGTGCCGATGCCCGTCACGGTGACCGTGTATTCCTTCAGGTCATCGTCAAACCATGCGTCCACCAGAACACCGTCCTTCAGGATGCCTTGCACTTCCGCATCAACCGACTTGACGCCGAACTCTGCCAGCATGGTGCGCCAGCCCGCATCGTCATCGGTCGTGATATCGACCGGCTCGCCGTTCAAGGTCAGTGTCTTGACGCGCCCGCCCAGAAGTCTCGTGACCCCCAGGCTGACGTAGATTTCGCGTCCGCTTGCCGCTGCCATGGTTCAATCTCCTTTAGGGCGCAACCGGCCCGACAGTGTTGCTGTATGCGATGACCGACCCATAGGCCGTGGTCGCGGTGATACGGCACCGGATGCTTTGCCCTGCATATGAGCCGATGGTGTAGGTCAGGCTTGTCGCGCCGCTGATGTTCGTCCAGCCGGTGCCGTCATTGCGCTGCCACTGGCGCGCGAATGTCGGGCTTCCAAGCCAAGTGCCGTTTGTCGTGGTGAGAAGCTGCCCGACCTGCACAGTCCCGGTGACAGCGGGCGCGACGGTATTCAACAGGACGGAAATCGCGCCGGAACTTTCCAGCCCTGCGGTGAACTCAATCGCCCCGTCATGCGACCCCGTGGGCGCGTAATTCACCAGCTTGAAGTCACCATAGAGAACGGCGAAATCAGCGACCGCGATGGTGTGATCTTCCATCGGGCTATCCCCGGCGATGATATCGCCAGCAAGCGCGCCGTCCTTGAGAATGCCGGAAATCTCACCGGATACCGACTTGATGCCAAACTTGCTGAGAAGCTCTCGCCAGCCGCCGCTATCCTTGTCGGTGATATCGACAACCTCGCCGTTTAGCGTGAGCGTGTCAGAACGCGCGCCCGCAACCGGAACCCCGTCCCGGCTGATCCGCAAGTCTCTGCCTGAATATCCAGCCATCTAGCGCCCTCACGTTCTGCAAACTGAATAGCACAAGTCTGCAAAGTTGCAAAGCCCGCGCTCAATCCAGATACAACACCCTGAACAGGAACAAAATCCGCTTTGTCATCCCGTCAGGATCATCCGTTTGGGTCCGGCTGATCAATTCTGTCGTGATGTGCGTTGTCCCGGTGATCGTCAAAGCCTGCCTGCGAAGCCTTGTGTCCACCGCATCGGCCAAGGCGTTCATGGCCTTGTCGGAAGGCCCCCGATACCAGACATCAACCTGCACCACGGCGTTGCCCCCGGCGCTGTCATCCGTGTCGAATGGCGTCACGCTGGATACGCTGTAGGTGATGTATGGGAACAGACTGATATCCCCGCCATCGGACGGCTGGGGAACGTCAGTAAAGATTGCCGACTGGCCGTATGCGGTCGAAAGCAGGGATGTCACGGCGCTATTGTTCAGGCGCGTGAAAATCGCCTGCTGCAATGCGGCATATCTCATGGCGCGGCCCTCTTGATTGCATCTGCAACGCGGCGCGCGAAGTCGGGTTGCGCCTTCTCGATTGCCGGAACCCAAGCCGGACGCGCACCCATGCGTTGCGTTCCGAACTCAAGATAAGAGGCATAGTCCAAGCGGCTTTCAACTTCCGCCGTGAGCGGATTGACCTGCTTGAACGCGATACTCGATACCAGTGTGCCGCTGTCAGTCGCGGGCGGCTCACCCGGCGCTGAAGCCTGGTGCGTTCTGTTGCCCCTGCGGTAAACCCGGCCAGACTTTCCGCCGCTCTGAATAGCCTTCTTGATATCGCCGTCAACTTGAAAGGCCGTCGCTAGAACAGCCTTTGCAATCTCAGTCTCGGCCTTTTGCCCATACTCGCGCAAGGCCCGCTGCACATCCTGAACACCTTCAAGTTCAAGCGTGATGGTATTCACGTTGCCACCCCGCCCGATAGATCAAGGATCATCCACCGATGCTTTCGTTCGACATCGTTGATGTAGAAGATGTTATACGCCAGCCCGTCGATTACGGCACGATCACCCGCCTTCAAGTCGGCATAGTATCGGATCACGGCGCGGTCGCGCGTCTCGGCATTCAAGCGGTCAAAGTTGAACCGCTCATAGCCGGATAGTCCCTTCATGTAGGCGCGCGTTGACAGAAGGGTTTCCCAGCTTTCCGTCCAGCCGCCCGCGCCATCCGCGACCCTGACCCGGCGCTGGAATGTCACCGCAGTCTGCAACATACCCGCATTGTAGTCGCAGCATTGGGCCATCAGATCCTCGCCGCCGCCTGTGACGACACCAGAGATACCGCCCCGCTTTTCTGATAGGCGTCCGCCACGTCGCATCCGTCGCCGCGATGGGTGTAGAGATACGCGGCCATCTGCCGAACAGCACTCCGAAGCGCAGCCGGAACAGTCGATCCATCCGCGCCAAAGCCCGCCGTGTATTCAATCTTGATCGCATTGGCCGCGCGCAAGGCTACAGGCCAAGTCGCGCCGCGCTTCAAGACCATGCGCCCAGGTCGCTGATAGGTGTCGATATCAAACGTGTCGGCCACGGTGACGGTCGCTGGTGTCCCGTCCTCATCGTAAACCGTCACCGCGTCAACCGACACAAGCGGATAGCGCGGCAAAAGAAGCGAACCATGCGCGCCGAAAATCTCAGATCGTGACCCGTCGCGCCACCCATCCCACCACGGATCAGCGCCACCCGGCCACGTGTCCAGCGACAGGACCCATTCCTGATGGATCATTGCAAGGCCGGTGATGCCCTCAATATGTTCACGCGCCGTGGCGATGTATTCGGTCAGGATCACGTCATCGTCATTGCCCGAGATGATCAGCGCCGATTTGACGCTATCAAGCGTGACAGGCTCAAAGGAAGGCGGAACCGCGATAGCATGGCCCCGGAATGGGTGTTGCCGAACAGGTGCGCGCAGCGTCATTTCCGCCCCCTCTTGCGTTCCATGGCCGGGGCTGGCTTGGCCTCTTCGACAGGGCTGACAAACTCAGCCGCACGATCCGCAAGCGCCAATTCGGCGGCGATGCCGGTCAAGGTGTCGCCAGCCTTGAAGCGCAGGACGGTGTGACCCTCTGGCGCGCAGGCGTAGTCCTGTAGAAGCCTCACCTTCATGGCCGGAATGTCCTCTGCAAGAAGATTGCAAACCCGTATGCGGTTATATCCACAGAAGGCGTCAAAAACAACCTGCACCCATTCCGCCCGAACGTATCCAGCGTGAAAAACGGCGCGGCGATTGTTACAAGTGTCGGGTTTCCCTGCCCCTTGATCAGCGGAACCGATTGCGAAGCCGCAAGGAAAGGCGTCTCATCGGTTCCGATATCAGCGTCAAAGGTCACGTAATGCCCGGTTCCGCTTGTCGCCTGAACCACGGTGCATGTCAGGCGGAACTGATAAGTCTCGCCAACTGCGGCTGGCTTGAAGCGGTTATCGGACCATACGTCAACATGCAGCCCGTCCGCAAATGCGCGGTTTGTGGCCGCGCCTAGCCCGTCTATCGTGATTTGCGTTTTGACCCCTGAGGCAATCGCAAGCGGACTGCCGGATGTATACTGCCCATCCGCGACATTGATCCATCCGGCATATGGATACATCAGCCGCACATCTTCGCCGCTCGGCAGAACCCCGGCGATTGAAGCCTGCCCGCGCTCTTGCAGCGTTGCTGGCCTTAGCGCCTTTATGATGTTGGAAAGCATGGGCTGCACCTGCGTTTGTGAAAGGGGCCAGTTTCCCGGCCCCTCGCAAAACTCAGGTTGCGGCGACGCTCGAGCCGATAAACGTGGTCGCGCCCCGCGCCGGTTCTTCCAGAATGCCGACCGTGCGAACCACAGCGGCGGTATTGGTCGTGCCGACATAGTTCAGGCGGATATACCGCTTCTTGCCCAGATAGCCGACCTTGCCGACGAGGATATCGTCCGAGGCGTCATCCGTCACGGTGACGGTGACGACGCCACCAACAGCATCCGCCGTGGCAACATCAGTTGCAGCCGCCGCCGCCGTGGTGTCGCTTTCTTGCAGCGTCCCGGTGAAGCCGGAAGCGGTGCCAGCGTCGGTGACGGTCCCGGTGAAAACAAGGATCGAAGCCGCGTCAAAGCCCCGCGTGTCCAGCCATGCCGAGGCATTCGGCGTGGTGCCAGACAGAGTGTCGGTGGTCATATCGACCACCTGCATATTCGAAATTCCGTCACGCATTTGGTTTCTCCTTGCGTTGCGTGTCAGGGGAAAGGCGGGCCATTACAGCCCGCCAATGCGTCATCAGGTGTTGAAGCGGATCAGCTTGAGAGCCTCGAAGTTGACCACATCGCCGCCGACCCGTTTCGTGGTGTAGAACATCACGTAGGGCTTGGACGAATAGGGGTCGCGCAGGGTGCGAATGCCGATCCGGTCCACGATCTGATAGGCTTGGCGCATGTCGCCAAAGGCCATGGACAGAGACGAAGCCGCCGGGTCAGGCATGTCCTCGAAGGATGCCATCGGGAACCCGGCAATCGTGGCGGGCTGGCCAGCCTGGATGCCCGGTTGCCACAGATACGCGCCGTCGCTGTCCTTCAGCTTCCGCACGGCCTTGGTCGTGGTGCGGTTCAAGAACCACGAGGCATTCGCGCGATACGGGGCCTTGAGAGCGTAGATCGCATCGAACAGAACGTCGCCGCCGTTCGGCGCGGCGGCAAACGCGCCGGAAACGCCGGTAGGAAGCTGTTCGATGGTTCCCGGCAGGGTCGTGCCAGCGGTATAGGTCAGGAAGCCGCGCGGCTGGCCAACCCCGGTGCCGTTCACGAATGCCGCGCTTTCATCGCGCCCGAACTTCTCGGCCACCTTGCCCGCAAGCCATGCTTCCATGTTGATCGCGCTGTCGTCCAGAATTTTCTGGGTAGCCAGCGGATTGGCATAGAGTTCATGCACAGGAATGCGCCAGACGCCGATTTGCGGCGTGTTGGTCGCAGCGCGCGAGCCGGTTTCCGAAACCCAGCCCGAGGAAGCCTCGTTGAGGTCGAACAGGCCTTCAAGGGCGTCGGTGGAAATCGCCTGGATTGACGCATAGGCGCGCATGGGCGAAGTCTCGAAAACCTTGGTCACGATCCGGCCCGACATGTCCGGGTGAACCGTGTAGCCGCCATCGGGGTCGGAACCGACCGACAGGGTTTTCAGTTCTTCCGGCCCCATCAGCTGATCGCCCTTGCGAAGATAGGCGTCAAAGCCCGTCTTGTAGGCGGTCAGTTCGGTGTTGCCGAAGCCGGTGGCGCGGGTGCCACGCTTGCGGGCGATTGCATCGGCCCATTCCAGCGCCTTGGCGTCCAGGTCGATCACGTCGCCATTCTGGTCGGTCACGACGCGGGATTGCCGCTTCAGGGCCAGAACCGCTTCATCGGCAACCTTCTGGTGCTTTTCCAGATCGGCCTCGATCTTGGCCAGCTTGGCCTCAAGGACGGGATCGGCCTTGCCCTTGATTTCCAGTTCCTTCAGGCGTTCATCGTTCGCCTTCTTGAACTCATCGAAGGCGTTGCCGATCTTGTTGACCGCATCAACGGCCTGTTTCAGTTCGTCAGACATGGAATCTCTCCTGTAGCTGTCCGAGTTGCGATAGAAGGGCTTTCACGCCCTCGCTTACGCCCTCATCCGGCCCAGCATCCCGCTGTCCAGCGATGGCTTTGAAGCCGTGCAGCGTGATCGCGGCGGCTTCCTTGCGGCTGTATCCTGCTTCCCGCAGGAACGCCTCAAACTCACGTTCGGTTTGGATGGACTTCACATCCGTCACCTTTGCCTTTTCGTCCATGGGGAAGGTGACAAGGGAAACCTCGAATAGTTCAACCTCTGTCAACTTTCGCAGCCGCCCGTCCGGTTCGGCCTGCACGGTGCGGTAGCCAATCGACATACTGTCAAGCGCCCCGGCCTTGAGAAGCGCGATTGCCTCACGACCCTTCTGGATATCGCTCAGAAGCTTGCCCCTGACAAACAGGCCCTTGGCGTCCTCTCTGACTTCCTGCCAGACGCCGATGACCTTATCTGTGTCGTGCTGCCACAGCATCTTCGGAACGCGGCTTGCGATGGACTTTGCAAATGCGCCGGGTGCTACGGTGTCAAGCCCGAGGTCAACCTCGTTGAACACGCTGGCATAGCCGGAAAACTCCCCGCTTTCGCCGGGTTGTTCCTTGATCTCAAAGCGCGCGTTTTTGTATTCCACGGCCTGCCCCCAGATGGTTTGCAAAGCTATAGCACGGAATTTGCAAAGTTGCAAAGCCCCAAGGGATTGGCTTAGTCTAGAGGCACAAAGCCAGTCACACACCGACAGTTGATAATTTGATCCGCAGGGGCGGATGGATCGCCGGGATAGGCCAGTGACGATCCTCCCACGTCAAAACTTTCATCCATGCCGACGATTTGCCCATCAGCCGCCGCGTGATCGGGGCGGGTGCGGTCATCTTCTGCCGCAAGCCATTCCTTGCGAAGATCGAGCCCGGTTTCCTTTGCCGCTCCGAAGGCCCCGGCATTCGCCGCGCCGTGCGTTTCGGTGCGGGCAATCATCTCAGCCCTGAAGGCGCTAAATGTCTGGACTTGTGCCAGAATGTAATCCGCAACACCATCTTGGCCCAAGCCTTCATCGTATCCACGGCGAACCGCGTTCACGATCTGGGCGCGCGTAGTTTCGGCTATCCCGGTAATGCGGCGGCGAAACAACTCGCCCGCAATGTAGTCCGCCGCGATAGATGCCAGTGCTTGCGAGAAGTCCTTGCGCTCTACATCCAAGGCCATGCCCTTGCCTTGCGCCGCGCTCAAAACGCGGATGCCCATGACGCGGATTGCAGCCGTTGCCATACGTGCCATGATTTCGGAAAGGCGTTCCCGGTGGTCGCGCATGTCCGGAACCTCTTGCGTGATGCGCCAGAACGCGACGGCCTCTTTCATGGCCCTTGCGATTTCGCGCCGAACGGCTGGCCGGAATTGCCGGTCAAGGCGGTCAAGCAGGATGCCCTGCCGACGCGCTTCCCGTCGCGGGTCCTGATCAATGAGCCTGCGAACCATAGACCCAAGCCTTTACATCGTCCGGCGTCAGGTCAGGCGGAACAGGCGGGACAGGTTCAGTTGTCGGGGGCGGCTCTGTCGCCATGTCCAGCGGGATTTGCGACGAATTGACCAGAAGCACGTCGCCGCCTTCAATCGGCTCATAGCCCTTCAGTTCGCGGCGTTCATTGATGGTGAGGTCGGTTGCCTTGTCCGCCATATCCCAGAGCGTCCTGCGCTTTTCGGCAATGGCCGGGATCTGATCCAGGTCAGGCTTGAGCGTGATTTCCCCGCGCCCCAGCCATTGCGACCAATCGGCGGCAATCATTTCCAGAAGCGGGATGACGGTATCCTCCCAGAAGGCAAGCCGCGCCTCGGCATAGTTGGAATAGGTATTGTCGCCGGGGATGCCAAGAAGCTGGGGCGGGACGCCGAAGGTTAGTGCCACGTCCCGCGCGCTGGAATGTTTGCTGTCGATAATGGCCATGTCGTCCGGGGAAAGCCCCATGGCCTGCCATGTCAACCCGCCCTCAAGCAGCATGGGCCTGCCAGCGTTTCGCGCGCCGGAATAGTTTTCCTCGATTGAGGCTTTCAGTCGGGCGAATTGCTCATCCCCAAGCGATTGTGCATCCTTGGTCACAAGCGCCCCGGAAGGCCGCGCGCTGTTCTGCAAAAGCGCCTGCATCCACTCCATTGATTGATTGTGCTGATCAATGGCGAAGGCCCCAGCCTCGATAGGTGCCATGCCATACCAATCGTTAAGGGGATTGAACAGCTTGAGGTGGCGAATGTCAGATTGCAGGGTGCGCGGGTCAACTTCCCACTTCGCCGTCCTGCCGTTCACCTCATAGACATATCCAGCCGGAATGCCGTTTGCGCCCTCGATAACTTTCATGCGGTCAGGTCGCAGGGTATAGAGTTCCCGCGCTTCGCCCCGCACTGTGACTTGCTCATCGTAGCTGTTGCCGCTGATCATCAGGAAGCCGACCTTTGCCCTGAGAAGGTCGCATCCAGATTGCAACGGGTTTGGGCGCTTGAGAAGATCAAGGACGGGGTGCGTGGTGACTTCCCTTTCACCGCGCCATGCCGTCCATCCGACAGAAGCGACCGCATCGGCAATGCGATTGATTGCCTGATACGCGATGACGTTTTTTTGGTAGCCTTCCGCCGCGAATGACCGATAATCGCGCGGGGTCCATACTGGCTGCCCCGGCGTCAGAACCACAGTTTGAGCGGCTGCACTGGCCTTGGTTTCGCGCTTCATCCAGCTAAACAGACCCATGCGCCAAGCCTCGATGGTTTGCAGGTTTGCGGTTTTATAGCACGGGCCTTGCAAATGCGCTATAGGGCGCGGATACCAGGTGCCGCCGCTTGGCCCATGAGCATATCGGATACAGCATCCATCATCGGGTCAATCGTGTCATCGTGCGCGGCATTCGGAAAGCCGCTGGCTTCTGCAAGGAAGTCAGATAGCCAAGGCGCATCGGCTGGCAGGATCACGTTTCCGGATTGGACAAGCGGCGCAACATCCAA
>JACCDR011579539.1_pt1 | contig 11985 bp, 18 predicted proteins | sample 7446431 | NCBI WGS metagenome assembly JACCDR01 (sample SAMN15323443, study PRJNA562643) | freshwater metagenome | isolation source: river surface water | place: USA:Blue River Watershed | collected 2017-08-17
GACCGGCTTCTTGCTGACTTGGGAAGCGTCACGCTTCTTGTACTCCAAACGGAAGCCGCTCGCCCGAACATCCCAATAAGTGTACTTGCCCATGCTCGGAGGCTTGAACACCAGGGGAGCAGTCGCCTTGACCGTTCGCGCCGAAAGAGGGGCCGTTATTGGCGGCGTCGTTATCCTTGCCGACAACTTCTCCGCTTCGGTCGGCAAGAATACCTCTTCCGGCGCTAGGCTTTTCCCTCAAGATCGTCCGCAATCCCGTTGCCGTCCATATCCCATTCCCAACTGGCAATGACCACGCCGGTTCCGACAAACACTAGGGCGAGCGCCAAAATTGCAGCTATCACGAAACGCGGCGTCCATCGCGCCAGAACCTGAAGCTCAGACAATGGAACATCAGGCTGTTCGACCGTCTCCACCCTTGTCAGCTTGGAATTCAGCCCATTGACCATCGCAGGAACTTGCGTCGGCAATGGCGTCGGCTGGACGTTGGTCACAATTCCAAGCTGATCGAACGATGGAGCATCAGCAGCTTTCCGGTTACGCTTGACCCCAGTTGACCGGAAATAGTCACGGTCAGACTGTGACAGTTTCGACTGAGAATCATTGAACTTGGTGAGCAAATCCAACATTTTGGACGAACGGTCAGCGTTTTTGTCAGCCAGTGCATCACCCAAGACTTTTTGCCGATCAATCTCGGCCTGGGCCATACGAGACGATGACAACTCTCGCGCGTACATCCAATGGCAACCGAACTCACCAGCTTCAAGAGCCGTCGCAATCACAATGAGAATCAGCGCCCGTTTGACCGTCTTTGACGACGCGCGAACGGCAATTGCGATCAACAGTAGAATGCAGCCGATGCGCCCAACGATTGCGAACTTGCCAAGCTCCGCGCCGTCAGGGAAGACGGTTTCCAGTGACCGCCAGACACCGGCACTCAACAGCACCATCACCAGAAACAGACCAACATGGAACATCAGGCCGGGTTTGTTTTTGACTGCCTCAATATACGAAACAGATTTAACGCTCATAACTTTTACTCCTTTCCGAACATCGAACGCACCATCAACATCGCAATTCCGCCAGCTAAACCGTCATCAACTGTGCCGATAAACGGCGTCGCATCTGGAATAAAGTCAGGGAAGGGATTCACGATGTAGCCAGTACACACCAGCAACAGAATAAACTTCATCGCTGGCCTCCCTTGATGCCTGGGCGCTTGGGCAGTTTCTTCCTGCGATCCACGACGCACTCAGGCGGCAAGTCGTAGCAGTTCCACCCCACAATGTCGCCATTTCGGTAAATCGGGTCGCACTTAAATCGTGGTATTGGCGTTGGTGTAGGTTTTGGCTGTTGATTCACAGCCTGCAAAGTGAGCAAAAGTAAAAGTAGAATTCGCATTTCCCAAAAGCCTCCATTTGTTTGTTGATAATGTGGGCTGGCCGGGTAATTGACTAGCGACCAGCCCTTGCTCAAGAAGTCCGTTGTCTACACCTTCATCGGCATTACCTCCTTAAAAGATTTCATCATCGAACAACCACAATCTACCATAAGACGTTGACCGATACAACCACTTCGTGGTTTAATCTTGCTATGGCAAAAAACAACAAAGTCCACACTAATTTTTACATAGACCCCGAACTACTCGCCGTATTGAAGCAGGTAACGAAGGACTCGCAGCAAACATTGAGTTGGGTTATGGAAAACACACTGGCCGTCGCATTTGGGCTGAGAGACTGGCCTAAACCGCCAAAGGGAATGAACAAAGCAAAGAGGGCAACAAAAAAATGACCGAAATAAGAGAGATAGAACCAAACGAATCACTGCGATGTAGAGGCTGTGAATCCGTCACTCCCGCAAAGTTTGAGATTACCGTCAAATCAACACCAACTGCTCAAACAATGAACAGGTATCAACTCTGCATTCACTGTCTTGACGAACTCAGGGCAGCAATCAGCAAGATCATCCCATTCTAAGGAACAAAGAAATGATCGAGACTACCTACAACAATTACCGATGCCCGCGCTGCAAAAAAATCTATCAGCACGAATCCGAAAAACAGTGGATTACCAGTTGGTGCGGCATATCCAATCGCCAAGTCAGACTGCAACGTCAACCCCGACGATCCCGAAAGACCTGAATAGGCCGACCACTCGCATTCGGACGTGAGGGCATGTTCTCCTTTTCCACGTCCTTTGTGATCGAAGCCAATTCCTCTTGGTAGGCGTAATAGGCAGTGTACTGATGCTCGGCCATCGTCTCATTCGCCTGTTGCGCCTTAAACTCAGCCCGTAATCTCTGCTGGATTCTCTCCGCGTCAGTCAACCCAACCATTGACGGCATCTGAGCCATAATTGCGCGCACAACGTCGAAAGCGTCATCGAACTTCTTGAAATGTCTTTGCGCTTTGACCGGCTTGCCAGCTTCTGATTGTGGAATGTGAATTCGTGGTAGTTCTTCCCGCGTTCGTTTGAATCCACCCTCATTGTTGATTGGCGGACTCACTCGCAACTTGCCATCATCCCCAGTGAGCAGTGAGCCTTGCCGATCTTCCACGATTATGAACGCGCGCGGATGGCCTTCGACTTCTGGCCGGAATGGATTCTTGCCAGGGTAGGGCGTGAAATAGTGTTGCGTTTGCGGATAACCAAACGTGTAACCGGCTTCCGTGTCCCACTTCCTGAAGGGTAAGCCGAACTCCTGATTGTAGATCAACATTTCGGCTCCAGCTTCGTGCGAGATAAGCCATCGCTCAATGTCACCGTCTTTCACGTACAGCTTGAGAGCATCTTTGATGAGCGGAGCCAGGATCAGGGGATGCGCGCCCTCACCGTGGAAGATTTGAGTGTGCAGGAACAGGTGACGGGGAAGCACAGAGTTTGCAGGACTCATTGCCGCAGCGATTATGACGCTCGGATGGTCATCAGTTGTCCCGCAATCGTGTGCGACCGTGTGCCGCCAGCCCTTCGGGATTCGTGGTGTCCCATCTTCGGTGAGCGCATCCTTCCCAATGACTTTGACGAACTCGCTCCAGGTAATCACGCTGCAAAGCTCGCTGAACATCGCCAGCAGACGGCCAGCAACTGAACCTTCATAATCCAAATCCCACTCTTGGGCGAGTTCGACCGCAGATAATCGCCGCTTTGCAATCTCGTAGGCTTGCTGTGTTTTCCAAGGATGCTGATCCCACTTCATCGAGTAATGGGGAATGTGCGTGTCATCCTTCAACTCGCCGAATTTGTTGAACTTGCCTTGCGGCGTGGAAATCATCAGCCGAGTGCGCGCCGATTCAGATGCCGCAGTCCAAGCAGCAAATCCGCCAGATGGCCAAGCCGCACCTTCATCAAATACGACCAGCGTCTGACGACCACCACGCGCAAAATCATCGTTGGCCGATTCGCCCTTGATAAACGATTGAGTGACCTGATTCTTGATTTTGAGCGTTGGCGCATCTTTCGCCATTGAGAAGCCCTTGGGCAGCATCCAGCCAGGTACGAGCCGGAGCGTAATTCGGATTTTCTCAAGCAACGTATCGCCATCACCGACCACATCTACAAACAACTCTTTGCGAGAACCGAACGTGCAGAGAAACGGTTGATCCGGCTTTGCAGTGAGCCAGCAAGCGGCAGCGAATGTTGTTGCGATCCACGACGCGCCCAGGTCGCGGGACTTGTCCAAATGCCCATCGCGCATCTTCACGTTCACCAAGTCCCAAATCCAGGTGATTGCGGCTTCCTGAAACTGGAAAGGCAAGAATGGGATGTAGGTGAGCGGCGCATCCGGCCTTGGGTCTGCTGTCCACGCCCACACTCGCCACCAATGGAGCAGACCGTCCAGCCCATCGGAGCAAAGGTCAAGCTCGGCAGCCTGCTTTTCCGGCGTGTTGAGTGTTTGGAGATATTCAAGGCGAGTCTGAGCGGCATCAGCGGCCCGGTTCAACTGCTGGGCGACCAGCCAGCGGTGATACTCGGCGTCAGCAATCTCATCGTCAAGCTGACTGATTTCAAATGGCGAGGCGTTGATGGAAACCAGTTCGGCTTGTTTGGCTTTGTACTCACTGATAAGCCGATCATAGCGAGCCTGTTCGACTGGAATCTTGGATCGTGCGCCAATTGCGTTGTGGAGCGCGTTGAGCAGCCGTTCATCGTTGAGTTGGGCATCAGTGATGCGAAATGAGTTTTTGTCCGTCACCAGTGGAGCCGAGAGGGACAGGGAAAGAGCGGCTAAATCGGTCATAATTCACTCTGGCGGCAAACGCTAAAATAAACAACTCTATTACTTGCAATGCTTTGCGTGATTCTACCGCAATCCAAACCACTTCAGATTAAATAAGAGCAGTCATAAATTATTTTGACAAAACAGTTGACACGCAGGCCAACGTGAGAGTAATATCCTGCCTGTCCGAACAGCAACTTTCAAAGGAGATTTAGCAATGATTACAATTACGCTTCAACAAAGTCCCGAATTTTATCAGTCAGAGTTTGAAAACGCCTTGCGCGCATCACAGCACGCGACCATCGAACTGGCGCTCGTTTGCGCTCACAGCAAAGGCAATCAGTTCACCATCACAGACGACACCGACGATGGTGTGCGCGTTGTTACGATTTCCAGCGAATCACTACAAAATCTGCACTACGGTTTTTTGTCTCAGTTCTCGCGCAGTCAACAGTCGTTGCGAATCAAATGCGATGACCAGCAGCAATATGAGTCACTGGCGCGAGAATGGGACTTTTTGCACTCAGTCGAAGACCCAAACGGAGACTCAACCGCCTCGCGCAGGCAAAAAAAAGCAACCGCCGCAATGGACACATTCACCGACTCGGCTGAATCGTCGCTACTGATGCCGTCGAATCCAGAGCGAGACGCCTAAATGAACCACACACCACAACGCCGAGCAACCCTAATCCGCCAGATAAATAAACGTCTGGCGGATTTACGCGCGAAAGGGCAGGGCAAAAACTCCCGACGCACATCCGTTATCAAACAACTCGAAAAACAACTCCGATGCCTCAACGCTGGCGATCATTTCAGCAACTGGCCAAACTACTAGCCCTCAGCCAACGCAACCATTTCGATGATTGGCCCGTTCCCGGCGAACTCATCACGCAATTGAGTCACAGTAGGATTGTGTGGAGCCAGGATTGAGATTGCTTCTTCCGGCGAGCATTGCTTTAAGTCCATAAGAGCGCGTATAGCACTGCGAGCGCGTTCTTTTGAGTCGTCCCTGTTCTCCAAGCCCATAAGCTTCGCCAGCGTCGTCGCAGCCTTGCCAGCGTCCACAAGCTCAAGCTCAACCGTGCGCTCTTCATCGCCACTAGGCCGAGTGATTGTTTTGACTTTTATCTTACGAATCAGGTGAGAAACACCGCGTTGACGGGCAGCAATTACAATTGGTTCATCGGGAAGCACATCAGCAATATCAGCCCTCATCTGTGAGGCGAGAATGCCGATAACCTCAGCGCCGGTCACATTCGCAGCAGTCGAAAGTATCTCTTGGCGGCGTGATAACTCAGCGGCGAAGTCTTTTTGCTTCAACCAATTAGCAGCGGTTTGTCGTGACACTTTCTGAGCGCGACACGTAGCGTCTAAATTGCCGTTGTTGGCGAGTAATAGCCCGATGAATTGGCGATGCGGCGCCTGCACTTGGAAACGCCTGCCTGATCTTGAGTTTCCCATGTGCGTATTATTACGCCAAAAAAAAAATAAGCAAATAATTGATAAAAGGTGTTGACACGCTGGCCGACGTGAGGGTAATATCCGCTCATCGAAACGAGGTCAACGCGGCTTCGGGACGATGGAAGAAAAACGACGGAAATACGGAGAAACAAAATGGCAAGCAAAATTTGGGAAAACGCAGAAGTCATCTGGGATACGGATAGCGACCCGACCAACCCCGGCTGGGTTATCAAGGTTGATGAGATCGAAGCTGACGGTTACCACCAGCCGATGACATACGCGCCTGCTCCGGCGGTCTATCACGAGCCGTCCGACGCGGATAAGGGCGAGATTCTCGCACAGACCGCGCAATGGGAAGGCGCAATGGTTCGCTAACCACTCCCACGCCAGCCCGCCCCGGCTGGCAAACATTAACCGCAGTCGCCGCCAAGTGCGGCAAAGGAAACTAGAATGGCTGTACAAGAAATCGCAACGTTGAAAAACGGCACAAAAGTCTACCGAGATGAGTACGTAAACAGAGGGTGGGGCGGACTGCCGCGATATAGCTACTCGCCCTATTACAAGGGCGAAAGCACCGTGAACCCAGACGATTCACCGCTCACGCCAGCCGAGCAAGAAGAACTGGCGCAGATTCAGCAGCGAAGAATTGCAGCCAAAGCGCGGAAGATCACGCCGCGCCGCTAACCCGCCAGCCCGCCCCGGCTGGCTTAACCATCAATCTTTGGAGGCTTTATGAAACTCACACCAAACATCACGTTATCAACTGGCCGCATTATTACTCACGCATTTATGGCCAATGGCGCACAGTCTGCCAACGTTCTCGGCGATGAGTCCGCTACGATGACTGAGGCTGAAAAGGTGTTCGCAATCCACCAGTTACCCACGTTCGATCTTGCGACAATTGCGGCAGCACTTTGACCGATCCCGACGAAATGCTTTGCGAAAAAAGATTTTCCCTTAACCAACAACAGGAGACACTATGAACAATTACGACGACGCTTGCGAAGACCTGACACAGATGTTTTGGAACGCTATGAACAATGGGCATCTGCTGTTTGCTACTGAATTGCTGGACACGCTTACAGAATGGGGGAACAGATGAATCGAAAACAAATGGAACGAGAATTCTTTGGTAGTTTTGATCCTGCCAACGATCCTGCCAACGACGGCACGGCTGGCCACTCGAAAGGGAATTGGCGAATTTCAGGAGAAATGACAATTGACGGCTACGACAATATTTGCTCAATCGCCAGAGGGACACTTCAGAGCGTCAGTTCAGCCAATCAGCGGTTGATTACTCTCGCTCAGTCCGCGCCCCACGATTGCGGCGATCCTGAATGCCCAGGTGTGGTCAACAAACGCAAACTGGAGCTTTACGACAGGTTTCAGGTTGCAATCAACGAGTTTGCCAAAGCTGGCTTGCTCGCGTAACAAATCGCTTGACGCATCAGCCGCACTCGCGGTAGTGTTTGCGCGTTGGCTACTTGCCAACAACCGGGGTGGAAGCCGGACAAGCAATAGCAATTCATCGAGCCTTCTAAGATGCGCTCAGTGCAACGCCGTAGTTGATGAATCTACGGTACTTCCACAAATGAGCGCGAGCGCATCTTAGAAGGCTTCTTCATTTTGGAGTCACCGCAATGCCACTTACACCAGAATCACAACGTAGACTTATTGAGGCCGAAAATGGCAATCCATCTGTACTCAATAAATTCGTCTTTAACCCTTTGGTCCACATACCAGCGACCGACGATGAAGTTAAGACGGCCCTTGCCTATGGCAAATCTGAACTCACCAGCGCCAGCTTGATAGGCATCTACGAATGCCGCCGTGCATTGGGCGAATCACTGCTACAGGCGCATGAAACCGCGCTGCGCGCTCACATTAAAGCCTATGATAAATCTATTCAAAAGGAGTCACCGCAATAGATTTTGGAGCAAAATGGATACGTTTTATCCACTGACCATACCGAGAAATGGCGCGAGGATCCGAGATTTCAAGTGTCTTTGCAGCACGCAAAAGAGCTTTTGGTGTTAATCCAATCTCTTAGACTAGACCTGCCAAGATTCTCTCCATTCTAAAACAGGAATTCCGCTGGGTGCAGTGCCTCGCATTCCAGCACAACACAGGACACTCCCGCACAGTCGCGGAGGCTTTTGGGAAAAGGAAAAGACATCACATGATCCATAGAAGCATTGATATTCCCGACATATACACACTTGTCCCAGGGCAAAACGGCGGACAGGTTTTAGTCGAAAACAGCGGGCTAATTGTTACCAAACTGGAATGGGATCAAATCAAACTTCAGATCGAAGACTTCTACGCGTTGCACGATTTCTCTCAAATCGAAAAACATAACGCTCCCATCCTAAAAAGTTTTGAAGACAGACAATTAGAAATGGGACGAGTAAATAGCCAACACTCGCCAGTCTTCCACATACCTGAACGCCTACTCACACTCCCTCGTTTCTGTCGAATAAGGGGATGGGTTTATTGGCTCACAGCCGAGGGCAGAGAAGGCGTCAAAATCGGTGAAACAAGTAAAAACTTGCGTCAACGCACGAAAGGTAACGCCAAAGAGTTACAGAAACCCGTCACGGTCATTGACGCTATCCAGTCCAATCACCACAAACAACTTGAGAAATACTTGCATCAACACTTCAAATCGAAACACATCAGCGGCGACTGGTTCAACCTGACCGAAAACGACGTAAACGATGTCCGTGTTATTGCCTACCACTTCAATTCTCAAATGGAGGTGTCAGCATGAGCGCAAAAGTCTTCGGTAAGGTCTGGGAACTCCAAATTGACCCCATTGAGAAACTGGTATTGCTCGCGCTAGCTGACCACGCCGACCACGAAGGGAACAACGTGCGACCAGGTAACAAACTGCTGTGCGCTAAGACTGGACTGAGCGAGCGCACAATCGGTCTGAAGATTGCCGACTTCCTTGAACGCGGGATACTGTTACCCGTACAGACGACGACAGGGCGAGGGAACATTAGAGAGTTTGCCATTGATGTTGACGCTATCCCGCGATCCCAATACTTCATCAACAGAGAGAAACTAAAGATCGAAGCAGGATCAACCTTTAGACCGTCCCAAAGATCGAAGCAGGATCAACCTTTAAGCGAACCTGAGAGATTAGAAAAGGTCGAAGCTGACAACACAAAGGTCGAAGTGGACGGTTCTGCATATAAGGAAGGAACCGTCATGAACCTTATTGGGGACATTGACATTCCCCAAACCCCTAGTCTTGTGGAAAATCCCAAAGCTAATTTTCCACTTGCCAACGGTGATAACGAATCTGTGCATGCACAGCAAACAGGGAGTGCGCCAATTGACCTATCGAAGGTCGTGGAGGACGGGTTCACCAAGTGTGGATTGAACAAGCTGCTTCACATTGGCGAGACTAAACCCTCCACTGTGCATGCAAATGGTGGCATAGCCACACCCCCCGATACGCCAGCCCCCCCAGTGACCGAGAAACCACAAACCGACCACCAGCGAATGATGGCTGCGCTGGATAGAGTCTCAGGTGGACGAAAAATCCTGAATGGCGCAGCCCAGGGTAAGGCGATCAAGAAAATACTCACTGGCTACACCGCAGACCAGGCAATCGAGTGTCTGGAATGGATGGCTGATCCATCATCGTGGTGGAAAGGCAACATAGACTGGCTCAGCGTCCAAAATCAGATTCTGAGCTACTTAACCCGCAAAGAACAACAACCACAAAACAAACTTGGAGGCTTAAACACAAATGGAAGATCAAAACTTTGGGAATTCTGCAACAGCCAGCAACTCGGTCAGTTCTGAGCAGGCTTTAGACCTGATGGCCGAGTTGGTGATTCACACGTTCGGAATGACAGCCGAACATTTGCCCACCGATGAGGCTATTCTATGGCGCGCGGAGGCGTGGCTTAAGCTGCTCACTCGCCACTTCTTTCGCGCTGAGACAAATTACGTGATTCAGGCGTGTTGTCGGCTGCGTGGAGATCGTCGAGACGCGATCAAGGCCGATGAGATATTGCGGATTGCCGAGAGGGTCTACGGCTGTCCGGTTGCTGTCTGGGGTAATCCTGACTTTGACCGTAATCCGCAGGTATGGTCCGCAAAGGACAATGATTGGATTTCGCTGGATATTGCGCTTGAACGGTTGTTCAATGCCAGCAAGCCAAAGAACGCCGAAGCTTCCGACGACTTCTGGCGCGCAAGATTCAACGAAGACCGGCCCAAACTGCTGGCGATGATCTACGGAGGCGAATAATGGCAACCTGGCGAGACAAAGCAGCAACCGTGATTTTTGACGTAATCCGCAAGAATCCAGGGATGGAGCAAAAGAAGCTACGCAAACTTATCAGCGCGGCTTATCCCTTTGGCGAGCGAAAGTATCATCCCTACAAAATCTGGCGTGATGAGGTGAATCGGCAGCTTGGCCCACAACCACAGGCTGAAATGAGCGTGCGCGAGGCTCAGTCTCTTACGGATGAACTTTGTGTCGCCTACACTTCCAGTCGTCTTGATATTGGCGCATTGGTGTCGGGCAGGTTGCTGCGTGTTGCCGAAGAACTAGGCAAATTCAACGGATTGCAAAATCTGGACACCGTAAAGATTTCAGGCGCGACGACGAAGTTCTTGCGCGGTTTGAAAAACAAACTGGATGAAGCTGAAATCGTCTGAATCCATTGCTGACCAAGTTCGCAAAATGGGGCGCACAGATTTTGCCGCTGGAGTCTCGCGCGATCTTGGTCAGCAAACTTGGATGCCATCCTCACAAGCGCGCATCCATTGGCTGGAAGGCTGGGACTCAGCCAAGCAGCAGGGATTTCAGCAAACTACTCTTGATTTTGGGGACACGAACGATGATGAAGCGAGTATTGATAGCCTGTGAGTTTTCGGGAATAGTCAGAGAGGCATTCAACGCTTACTCAGGCATTGAAGCCATTTCTTGCGATCTTTTGCCAGCGGAAGACGAACGAACAGACGTGCATTATCAAGGCAGCGTAATTAACTTGTTCCATCAACATTGGGACTTGATGATTGCCCATCCGCCCTGCACTTACCTTTGCTCTAGCGGATTGCACTGGAACACAAAACGACCGGAGCGACAAAACGAAACCGAAAATGCTTTAGGCTTCGTTCGTCAGTTGATGAATGCTCCGATCAAACACATCGCAATCGAGAACCCGATTGGCTGCATATCCACAAGAATCCGCAAACCCGATCAAATAATTCAGCCCTATGACTTTGGCGAAGACGCTTCAAAGTCTACCTGTCTTTGGCTGAAGAGACTCCCGCCTTTGACCCCAACAAAGAAGATTGAGCCACGATTTGTCAACGGCAAGAAGCGTTGGGCAAATCAGACAGACAGCGGACAAAACAAACTCCCGCCATCTGAGCGACGTTGGGCGGATCGTTCACGTACCTACGCCGGAATTGCTGCTGCAATGGCAGCCCAGTGGACACCTATACTTTTTGGAGATACCTCATGCAGCATCGAGACAGATCAAAACCGCCAGTAACGGCAGAGCCACAGTTTGACGAATTTCCAGACGAGCTACGCGCGCTCAAGCAGTGGGTAATGTGGCGTTACGTTTGGAAATGGAAAGATGAAGAAGAAACATCGGGAGCCTGGGCAAAGCTTCCAATGCAACCAAATGGCGAAGCAGCGAGTTCGATGGACGCTTCAACGTGGTCAACATTCGACTCTGTTATTTTGGCGTTCAACCAGCGTGTTGGGTTCTTTTCCGGCATTGGCTTCGTGTTTACGCGCGAATCTGGCTACGTTGGGATTGACATAGACAACGCTGTTGAATGGACAGAGATTGACGGTGTGAAGTGTCCTGTCTTTGGTGACTGGATCAAACGGACGATTGCGAAAATTGGTGAAACCTATGTCGAGTACTCACCATCGCGCACTGGCGTTCACCTGATCGTCAAAGCGAATCCAAAGCAGGCTGTGAAGTTCACCGAAGGCGGGTTTGAGATTTACGCTGAAGGCCGTTACTTCACGATGAGCGGCGACGTGATTGATAACTCACCGATTGCTGACGCGACCGAAGCGATTGACGAGATTGTTGATGCTCTGCTTGGCACTCGGAGCCAGTCAGCGACAGAGACGACAAAGAAGGACATTCCGCTTTCGTATCTCAGCATTGAGGAACGGCTGGACATTGCCTGCAACCACGCGAGCAACAGTGCAGCGATCAAGAAACTCTTCGATGGTGACTTCTCCGATTACAAGAACGGAGAGAACGAAGGCCGGAGCGAGGCTGATATGGCTCTGTGTCGTTATCTGGCGTTCTACTC
>JACCDR010307339.1_pt1 | contig 11984 bp, 19 predicted proteins | sample 7446431 | NCBI WGS metagenome assembly JACCDR01 (sample SAMN15323443, study PRJNA562643) | freshwater metagenome | isolation source: river surface water | place: USA:Blue River Watershed | collected 2017-08-17
ATGTAAACTGATTATGATTGACCCTGTGTCACTCGCAGTATCAGGTGCAGACACAGATGTTGATGAAGTACTGTCAGAGATTCTGAAGCGTTGTAAGCGTCACGGTGTAGCGTTTGTTGATGTGTGCCACGTTCGTAAGAATGCTGGTAACCAGAAAGCTAACTCTGAGGGTGGTGAGATCTCAGAAGAAGATATCAAGGGTACTGGTGCATTCTTCCAGATCTCTATGAACAATATTCTTCTGATGCGTAACAAGGTTGATCCAGACCCGGTCAAGAAGAACCTGACGAAGATTAAGATGTCTAAATGTCGTCGTCACGGTAAATCTACTGGTGTCGCTGGATATGCTTGGTACAATGGTGACACAGGTCGTCTGCACAAAGCAGGTGGCTATAACTGTGACATTGAACGTGCTGCTGAAAACATCCGTATGCAGTTTGGTCTGGACGAGGAAGGTACAGACACTGATCCGGGCATCTACCACGATGAAGATGGAGTAATTACTGATGATCGCTACCCACAGACACGTGATGACTTCGTCACAGCTTAGTGTGGAGCAGGGGGAAGGGAAGCCTCCTGTATTTTTTGAAGTGTATTTTGATCTCACTTCGACACGTAAATGGAAGCAGCAAATTTTTGAGAAAATTCGTCAGTTTGCTGTTGCAATAAAAGATAAGACGGGTTATCCTGTTCTTCTTCGTAGGGAACATGAAGATGTTCTTGACGATGATTCTCTCGACGGTATTGATACAGTTTACGTTGAGATTGTAGGTGCAGCACAGACCTACGTTTTCTTTGTAACAGATAATGCAGTTGAATACATTGTTCAGAAAGAGGTTTTTAAGCATGGCTAAGAAAGCAAAATTCTCCAAAGCGTTCCTGCAAGTCTTCGGTGCATCACTGGCTGCAACTGAAGGTAAGTCAGCAGAACACTTCCAAAACAAGCGTGTACGCTCTGGCAAGACAGCCCGCGATCATCGCAAATAACCATTGACACCTGAAGGTAGTCCTGATAAGATTACCTTCTCTTCTTGAAGAACATCTTCCGAAAATTAACTTATCTGAGGTATACTCATATGACAACTGTTGTCGCTCTAAAAAATGGTTCTGCAAAATTCAAAGGTAAAGAAACTGAAACTCTGCGCTTCGCACTGAAAGATGTCTGGTTCTACTTCCTGACAACTTCACCGCGTCCAAACAAGGGTAAAAAGTTTATCCCTGAGTTCCCTGCAAAAGATAGCTCATACTCTGTGCAGGTTCTGGTTTCTGATGAAGACGTCCTTGACGAAATCGAAAAGTCTAAGTCACGCGATGGCTACAGCAAAGTAACTCGTGCTGTTGTTAAACGTGAAGACTTCGTAGAGCAGTTCAAGTGTGAGCCTCCATTCGAAGCTAAAAAGTATTACTTCCTGAAGCTGAACCGTCATGCTGCGTTTGCTGATGGTGCAACTTATCCGGGTTCTCACTTCGTTCCAATGGACGTTGTGAAAGATGGTCAGCGTATCCAGTATACGATTGACAGCATCAAGTACCAGAAAGCTAAAAAGCATTCTGATCACGATGACAAGAAAATCTACGACGCAATTGGCCTCGACCTGATGGTCGGTAATGGTTCAAAAGGTCACGTAATTCTGGCTGGTAGCTGGTATGAGTTCGAAGGTGAAGTCAACCAGAAAGCAATTCAGGAATCCTTCATCATCACTGACCTGATCGAATATGTGTCTTCTGGTAAGACAACTGAGATCTCTGATGAAGAAGCTGATCTGCTGGGCCTGTCCGGTCTGACTACCACTGCTGCTGCTGCACCTAAGCAGTCTCAGCCAAGTTCACCTTCTGATGAAGTGAACGATGCTGGTGGTGACGATGACGACGATGCGCCACTGGACGATGACGATTTCCAGACTGAGTAATCCTCAGTAATTTATGGGGCTACCTTCGGGTGGCCCTTTTTCGTATGTGGAGTAACAAATGCAAGAATTTATCATCCCCCGCCTACCAGACTCTGTGAAGTACGCATTCATCGACTCCGACTCAATTGCTTATCAGGGTGCCTTTGCAGTCCAGAAAGCACGCTACCGCTACCAGCATATGCACACGAAGCAGGAAACACTCCTGTTCGATAATGCCAAGCAGGGCAAGATGTTCTTGTCACAGGAGCAGGAGAAGTGTGATTTGTTTGGTTTTGAGTTCACACTGGAACATTGGGTGCGTGAAAAGGTTGTCGTATTAGGCTCAGAAGATGAGGCGATTAAGGCTGCTGATTCGGCTCTTGAAACGTGGCTCAGAAATGTTAAGGGTTGTGAGTGGAGAGGATTTTTCACAGAGAAAGGTGAGAAGAAAACTAAAGACCTCCCTGGCCTTGAGAAACGCTATCAGGGTAACCGTGATGGTATTGTCTCACCAGTGCATCTGATGACCTGTCGTAACCATCTCATGTCTCGTGAAGAGATGTCAATGGTCAGAAACGGATTCGAAGCTGACGCCATTGTTATCAGTCGTGCTGAGAAGAAAGGTAAAGAGGGTTGTTTAGTATCCCTGGACAAAGACCTGAGACAAGCTGAGAACACCTATGTGATTGACGTATCCTATGATCCACCACTGATCACAATTGCTGATGGTAACGTGGGTGGTGTCTGGGAATGCCCTATCAAATCCAAACCTGCGAAGAAGCAATACAAGTTCAACGGTGTAGGATTCAAATGGCTTTGCTTCCAGGCAGTAGCAGGTGACATGGCAGACCACTACGGTGGCATTAAGGGTGTTGGCCCACGTGCTGTGATTAAAGCGCTTGAAGACTGTAAGACATACCATGAATGCTTAGATGCTGTCTATGCTTTCTACGAGGCTCATGGACGCTTTGTGTACACATCATGGGATGGTCAGGAAATGGATTTGAGTCCTGCTGAAATGATGCTGCAACATTTTAACCTCGCTTATCAGGAACGTTCACCAACTGATAGCTTCAACTTTGAAAAATACTCATGGAGTCCGAATGCCAAAAGTTAAGACATATGGTCATTGGCAATCGGTAGTTGGGGATTTCGATCCCCTTCAATACTTTGGTTTCATCTACCTTGTATACTGCCGCGCAACAAAACGTTTCTACCTCGGTAAGAAGCAGTTAATCTCACAGTCAAAGGTAAAGATCCCAAACAGTACCAGACGCAGAACTGTGACCAAAGAATCTGACTGGCGCACCTACTGCACCTCTTCAGAGTATATCAAGAAAGACTTGGTTATCCACGGTAAAGAACAATTTGACTTTTACATCGTAGGGCTGTATAAGACTAAGGGTGGACTACGTTATGCAGAAACCAATATGCTTCATAAGTTGGATGCAAACGTTTTAAGGCTTGACAAAGACCACCGACTCTTTTACAATCTTTCGATTGATGCAATCAGGTTTGTGCCAACTGAACACGACACAGATCTTGAGAAGCGTATCCGTAAAATCATGAAGGAAAAAACTAAAGATGATCAACTTCCTGAAAAAACTGTTCAACAGAAACTCAACAAAGGAAGTGCGCGTATCTGACCTGACGCATACTCCTGCTGCAACTTTTGAATTAGCTGCGCTGACAAACATTCAGCGTGGCATTACCAAAGTCTGGGAACAGACCAGTGAAATTGACGATATCTCCGAAGAGATCCAGTATCTCATGGAACAACGTCAGAAGCGTGTGCAAGAACGTCTTGACCTTGTCACAGTTATTAATAATCAGCGTAAGAGTCTCGGACTGGAAGAGATTGATGAAGAAGGTATTGCACTTTCTGATCAGCCAGCCGAAGATGAGACCTATGCCCTGGAGCCATAAATGTTTAATTCTCTCGAATCTGTACGCGCCTGGAATCTTAAGTGTGCTAAACAACCTGCTGCACTCTTCACTCCTGAATACTGGAAAGCTCTGGACAACCAAGCTGCCCGTCTGATGGAAGAAGTTGAAGAACTGGTTGAAGCTATCAAAGCTCGTGACCGTAAAGAAGCGGTCGATGCACTCGCTGATATTCAGTATGTACTTGATGGTGCAGTTTTCCAGTCCCAGCATGACCATGAAGGTGCTATGCAGGCGGTCTGTGAGAACAATGACCTGAAGTACTCACCTTACCGTTCAGAAGCTGAACAGTGGGCTGGTGAGATTGAAAAGAAAACTGGTGAGTCTGTTCACGTTAAAGCTGGTGAGTATGAAGGTCGCACGTACTACAGCGTGCACCGTGACAGTGATTCTAAGGTCATGAAACCTGTCAATCACCCTAAAGTTGACTTGTCACCATTCATTGCTGGTGCTGACACGCATGAACTGTTTGTTGTGCAGAAGCCTGCATGTGCAATCTGTTCAGGGCTGATTATCAATCTTACCAAAGTTCTGGGTATCACCCGCCTGACCATTCTCGAACCGTTCAAATCTTCAGCAGACAATGAGTTCTGTGTCGATAATGCTTTGACAATTGGCGACGTTGCCTTTTACAATGGCACCACTTTAGAGAAGACGAATTACGGCTATCAACAGTTTGATATTCGTCGTGTTGAACGCTGGTTGAAACAAGTAGGTGCTGTATGAAAATTGAAGACGTAGTAGATAACATGGTTCGTCGTCGCTACACCCGTTGGAACATCAGTCTGTCAGAACTCTCTCGTGACCGTATGGCGCAGGGTAAGAATCTGACAGAACCTGAAAATGCAAATCTGCTGCGTGCGATGCTATACAAATATGGCATTGACATTGATAAGCACTATGAAGTGGAAGTTTGTGAACACCGCAACATCTTTGGTGACAAAGTCCACTGTGCATATTTCCTGGGTATTGAACGTACTGACACCCGCTGGGTAAACATCAAATCAGGTCTCGTATCAGGCCGCTGGAAGGTAGCAGCATGAACAACTTCAACGATGATTTTGTGCGTAACAAAAAAGGCGTGATTCAGGTTGATCAGCGCGGAAAAGAGATTCGCCTGGGTCAGTCTGTTATGGTATGTGAATCTGTTGGTTATTCTGGATCACGTGGTGGACTCACAACTGGTATCGTCGTAGGTTTTGAACGCTACCTGATCGTTGCCCTTGATAGTGACTCGGACACCAAAGTGGTAGATGACAGAACTGTACAGGGTTACCTGAAGTTCTACAAAGACAAGGGCGACAAGAAGCTGAAGACGTGGAAACACGACTACGAAGAACTGGAAAGACGCGGTCTTGAAAGGTGGCCTGAAACCGTATCTCCTCAGTATGTCATTGGTTGCAGTGATAAATTTCGTCGGGGCTGGATTAATGGTACTGTTTTCGAAGGATAAAACACCAAAGTATTTGGTCTATAAAGAACGATTGACCTTGTATGAAGTCCTTTTCTCGTGTAAGATTAAAGACCATGTTAATCACATCTGGTTAGATGGTCTGGTTTATCGAGACAAAGAAACTGGACAGGTGTACACTCGCGCTATCGAGTCTTTTGAGAACGATAAGCAGAAGTGGGAAGTTTACTACTCATAATCGAAAGCTGCCTACGGGCGGCTTTTTTATTCAGGATAACAAAATGATTAAGACTATCAAAAAGTCCGATGGTTCTCTTGTGCCATTCAATCCAGAGCGCCCTAACCGCTGGGCTGAGTGGGCTGCTAACTTTGGCGTTAACTGGTCAGAGATTCTGCTCGACGCTGTCAAACGCTGTTACGATGGCTGCTCAACCGCAGATCTACAGAACGCGATGATCGACGCCTGTGTTGACCGTCAGACACACGCACACTCCCTGATGGCTGGACGTATCCTTGCTGGTACAGTCTATAAAGAAGCCTTTGGCGGCTTCCGTAAGATTCCAACTCTGAAAGATTTCTATCACGATATGTCTTCGCGTAACCTGTGGATCAAGATGAACTACAGTGACGAAGAACTGGATCAGATTGGTGCGATGATTGACCACGAGAAAGACCTCGGTTATGGTTACGCAGTCATCAAACAGTTCCGTGACAAGTACGCTATCCGTAACGCTAAGACAAAACGTGTGCATGAGTCTCCACAGTTTATGTTCATGGGTATGGCAATGTATGTCATGCAGAATCAGCCTGTAGAGCGTCGTATGGAAGACATTCAGAAACTGTATACCTATCTGTCAGATCTGAAGATCAACGCTCCTACGCCTTACCTGAACGGTCTGCGTGCTACTAACTCTGGTTATGCATCGTGCTGTCTGATCACTGCTAATGACTCTGCAAAGTCTATCGGTATTGCAACGTCGATTGCCTATGATATGACTGTCAAGCAGGCTGGTATCGGGATGAATCTGGTGACCCGCTCTATTGGTGATGGTATTCGTCAGAACACTATCTCTCACCAGGGTAAGATCCCTTACTACCGTCACGTCCGTACTGCTGTAGCAGCCAACAAGCAACAGTCTCGTGGTGGTTCTGCAACAGTGTTCTACCCATGTATTGATCCGCAGATCGAAGACCTTCTTCGTCTGAAGAATCCAACAACTGTTGACAGCAAACGTATCAACGAAATGGACTATGGCTTCCAGATGAACCAGCCATTCATTGACGCTGTGAAGTATGACCGTGACTGGATTCTGGTCAGCCGCGTTGACGCACCTAAGCTCTACGAATTCTTCTACCGTGGGGATGCAGAGGGTGTCCAGTTGTTTGAAAACGCAATGGAAAGCATCAAGAACAGTGATGTAAAACACAAAGTTGTCAAGGCTCGTGACATTGCTAAACTCTGGGTTGTTCAGAACTTTGCGACAGGTCGTGTGTATCCACAGTTCGTAACAGAAGCAAACCGTCACACACCATTCAAAGACCAGATCACCATGTCTAACCTGTGCATGGAAATCCTGCTGCCAACCTTTGGGTTTGATAGTGAGATGAAACTCCACGGTGTTGACTATAGCAAACCTGAAGATGGTGAAGTGGCACTGTGCTTCTTAGCATCACTTGTTGCAGGTCGTATCTCTGATGATGAGTATGAAGATGTTGCGTATTACTGTCTGCTAATGATTGACAATGTCATGGACATGATGGACTATCCATACCCGTCGATGAAGAAGTCTGTCCAGGCTCGTCGCAGTGTCGGTGTGGGTATCACCAACCTTGCACACTACCTTGCGAAGAACTATGAAACGTATTCTTCACGTGAAGGTAAAACTCTGATCCACGAACTGGCAGAACGTCACAGCTTCTGGCTGCACAAAGGTTCTCTGCGTCTGGCTAAAGAGAAAGGTATTGCAGAATGGATGGATCGTACTAAGTACCCTGATGGCTGGGTTCCTACTCACACTCAGTGTACCGCTGTTGATACTCAGCATGATGCCAAGCTCAACTTTGATTGGGAAGCGCTGTCAGCAGAGATTAAAGCAAATGGTGGTATCCGTCACAGTGTGCTGGAAGCGATTGCTCCAAACGAATCATCAAGTCTGGCAAGTGGCACTACCAACTCTGTTTACCCGATTCGTGAAGGTATCATGTTCAAGAAATCTGCAACAGGTTCTGTGCTGTTCATTGCACCTGATTGGGAAGAACTTGAATACGTTTACCAGAAAGCATGGGATGTCCCGACAACTGACCTGATTGACTGCTATGCAATCCTTCAGAAGTTCACGGGACAGTCAATCTCTTCAGACCTCTATGTAGACTACACTCGCATGAAGGTCAAGAAGGTGTCAATGACTGAGCAGTTGAAGCTGCTTATCTACCGTGCTAAAATGGGTATGAAGACTGGCTACTACACAAACTTCCGTATCGGTGTTGGTAAAGCAGCACTTCAGGAAGCGTACTGTGAAGGTTGCGGTGTTTAATATTTAACAGGGTGGCTGCAAGGCCACCTTCTGGAGATTTGTATGACCAAGCAAAGTATTTTTTTAGGCGAAGAAAAAGACGTCTATGACTCTATCAACAAAGACTATCCCGACCTCTTCGAACTCTACAAGCAACAGAAATCTCAGGATTGGTCTGAGAATGAGTTCCCTCTGGATCAGTCACAGGTTGACTTTGAACAGTGTCCAGTGAGCCAGTCAGATGTGATGACAAAGACCATCATGTGGCAATGGAACGGTGATGGTAAAGCGATGCATATCTTCTCACTGCTGGCACCATTCATTACTAACTCTGAGTATACCGCAGCGTGTATGAAGCAGTCTGAGATTGAAGTCCTGCACAGCCTGACCTACTCAGAGATCGTTCGACAGACTATCAAAAACCCTGTTGAAGCACTGCACATGGCCCAGCACGATAAAGCTATCGTTGAACGTTCAGAACTGGTTGAAGGTGTTCTCGAAGAACTCCGTATCGCTGGACACAAATATGCTCTCGGTATGATCGACAAGGACGATCCTTATCTGAAGCGTATCATCTGGAAAGGTCTGGTAGCAATCCTGATCCTTGAAGGTGTTAACTTCCAGGCTTCGTTTGCGTGTACCTTCGCGCTGGCTGAACAGGGCTGGTTCATGGGTATTGCTCAGTTCGTTCAGAAAATTATGCTGGATGAAATCCTTCACACTAAGATGGACTTAGGTGCTATCAAGGCACAGTTCGCAATCCCAGAGTGGCTGGAGGCTTTTGAAAGTGTCAAGCATGAGATCAAGGATCTGCTGGATGAAGCAGTTGAGAGTGAGCGTGAATGGTCACGTTAAATCTTCTCTGAAGGTCGCGCTATCGTTGGCCTGAACAGTAACCTGCTGATGGATTGGGTTTACTACAATGTGAAGCCTCTCTACGATGTTCTGGGAGTTCAGTATGACCATAAGGTCGTGAAAGAAATCCCTATGGAGTTCATGAACCGCTGGATGGCAATTGATAAGCAGCAGAACGCTAACCAGGAGCAGCAAACTGGTAACTACCTGCTGAACACTGTTGTCGATGATCTTAAAGATGGAGAGATCCTGTAATGGTAATGTATACGATGTACAGCAAGCTGGACTGCTCATACTGCACGAAAGCTGAAGCATTCCTGAAGATGAAGAAACTCCCTTACGAGAAGTTGATGCTCGACAAAGACTTCACGCGGGAAGATGTTGTGGCAAAAGGTGTGAAGACTTTCCCTTACATCACACGTAATGTGGATGGTAAGCAGGAAGTGATTGGTGGTTGTGATGACCTCGTGAAACTCTTAACTAAGTGAGTCTGTAATGAAAAATTATAATCACGCTGAAGTTACTCGTCTCCTCGACGAAATGGAAGCATGTGTCAATCGTGTTAAGGCACTGTGTGCTGAACTGAAATCTGGCTGGGGAGAAGGCTGATGATTGGTGAGATTGATCTTGGAATTTTTGATGAGCGTCCTGACCTGATCGGTTATGGTGAAGGTATCTCCAACGAAGAGGATTGGGGTGTCTGATGAACATAATTGAAATAATCTGAAAATAACTGTTGACGGGAGTGTGGTCGAAAGGCTACACTCCTTTTCGTCATCTGAGATATGACAAACAACTTAAAACTAACTGAGAGATAAAATCATGAAACTGAGCAAACTCGTACTTGGCATTGCACTGGCTACTTCAGCTTTCACCGCAACCGCCACAGAAATCAGCGATGTCAAACTGCGTGCTAACCAGGCTTTTGATATTGCAGTAGAAGGTCGCGCAACGGCGGGTAACGCACTCTCAACAGTGTATGGCCTCATCCCGCAAGTCAACAACAACGTGAAAGCAATTGATGATCTGCGCAACACTAAGGTTGACAAATCTGTTTTCAGTGCTGACCAACAGCGTCAGGACAAAGCTCTGTCAGATGCGGTCACTAAGCAGGCTGCTGTTGATAGCAAACAGACAACCGACCTGAAAGGTTACGCTGATCAGAAAGCGACAAGCGCTTACCAGACATCTGTTGCGCACACTGATGCAAAAGTTGCACGTGCTGATGCAGACCGTCTGAAAGGTGACAACGCACTGAACACACGCATTGACAGCAACCAAGCTACACAGTCTGCACGTGATGCTGGTCAGGATCAGCATATCAATGCAGTTCAGGATGCTGCACAGATCGCCAATGACCGCGCTTCTAATCTGGAAGTTCGTGCTGATGGCGTAGAGCAAAAGAACTCTGAACAGGATACGCACATCAACGCTGTGCAGAACTCTGCTCAGGCTGCAAACGAATCTGCTGAACGTCTGAGTGGTGCCATTCAGGAAACCAATGCACAGGTTTCGGTCACTGACAAACGTTCACAGAACAACGCTGTCCGTCTGGACGGTGTAGAAACTGTCAACACAACTCAGGAGAAACGTCTTGACCAGCACCAGTCAGATATCTCAGCGCTGTACGGAGAATCCAGTGTTCAGTCACAGCGACTTGACATCAGCAATCGTAACATTGCTGCTAACAAAGCTGCCCTGGAGAGCACCAACAAAGTGGTCTCAGCGCATTCAGCCCAGCTTAGTAACCATGAACAGCGCATCGGACAACTGGAGCAGGCTACGTCCTCCAAGTTTGCAAATATTGACAAGCGATTTGATGAAACCGACCGTCACATTGACGCTGGACTCTCAGGCGTCGCAGCGATGTCCAATATCCCACAAGTAACTGAATATCAGACCTTTACAGTGGGCGCAGGTCTCGGTGCACGTGGCGACCAGTCAGCAGTTGCTGTAGGCTTCTCTGCTCGTGCCACTGAAAACGTTGTGCTGAAAGTCTCTGTAGCTGGCGACTCACAGCAGAAGTGGACAGTTGGTGGCGGTATGAGCTACGGCTGGTAACCAAACCCGGTGGAGGTAACTCTCCACCTTTCTTTTATAAATCAAAGAGATATTCACTATGAAAAAGTTTTTGTTTGCAGTTGTAATGCTCATGACCTTTATGGTTACTGGTTGTGATCGAGCAGCAGATGTAGCGTCCCGTAACCTATCCCAAGCAGGTGATAACTTCGAGTTGTACCGTGCAATACACTTCATCAACACGCGGTCAGACAAAGAGATCATGCGAGTTGAAGGTCTCTGTGCAAAAGACAACAGCAGCACTGATCGCACGTTGGTGATCACTTGCCGTGAACCAAATGGTCTCTTTAAAAAGCACTACATGGGTCTGAGCACTGATGTGACTTACACCATCGAACAGCTTGAAAGTGCACCTGCAAGTGTTGACCACAGTCGTGTCATCTTTGCCCCACAGACGCTGATTCCTACTGTTGAAATCCGCTAAAAATAAACTTGACAGGAGCACACTCGAAAGGGTATGCTCCTTTTTACTTTATAACGATCTGGAGAAAATATGCAAACTGGTAACTGGCGAGAAGAAGCATTAGCGCGTCGTACACGTAACATTGATGCAATCGCTGAAGCGCACGTTGACGCTGGTCGAGCAAAAGACTCTTATGGCTGGATTAAAGTTGATTGTCATGGTAACCTGACTCGCGTTGATCCAAACACAATCACTCAAAAGAAAAAGGGTAAATAACATGTCACGTAAAGCTGATGCACTGTTAGTATTAAGATGTCATCAACTGCCAAACAGAGATGATCTGCCAGAATTAGTAGGTCAGGTTCTGGATGGCTTCATTTTTGATGACACCAAAATGGAAGGTAACCATCCTTTCCCTCATTGTCACTACATCTACACTTCTAACCTTCAGGAAGTAGTGGTGGAAGAGGGTAAAACGTATCTGGTGACACGTAACACAACCTACCAACTCATCGGTTGCGGTGTTGGACATCAAGATGCTCATGATGTCTATGAAGGATACAAAAATTGGGTTGAACGTGGCCCTGTATCAATTACTTGTGATCCGGTGGCTTAATGTCAAAAGGTGTTGTAATTTGTCTTTACTCAACGAGTGGGCTGGTTGAACAGCCCTTCTTAGACGCTGGCTATGAAGTATGGAGTTTCGATGGACAGAACACAGACGAAGATATTGGTAATTGGCACAAGCGCTGGGCATGGTTTAGCCCCGTGGGAATCAATAGTCAGGCAACTCAAATCGTTGACAGAGTCCTTCAAGGTGGTGATCCTGGCAGAAGAGTTGTTCTCGTGGTCGGTTTCCCCGAATGTACTGACCTTGCGGTTTCTGGCTC